>Ga0302325_10016883_pt1 | contig 15447 bp, 14 predicted proteins | sample Palsa_T0_2_FD_201948 | JGI IMG/M metagenome (GOLD analysis project Ga0302325, IMG submission 201948) | Peat permafrost microbial communities from Stordalen Mire near Abisko, Sweden - Palsa_T0_2 | ecosystem: Environmental > Terrestrial > Soil > Palsa > Peat permafrost | place: Sweden: Abisko...
TCCCTTGGCAAAGAAACTGGGTGCAAAGGCCGCGACACGGGTTCCCGGTTTAGGTGCATCGGACGGCACCGACGAGCCCGCTGAAAGGACCACGCCAGCGATATCGGACCCCATGATTGCGGGATAGGAATCAACCATGAATCCGTAGTCGCACATGAAGTGGTCGACAGGGTTGAGCGCGAGCGATTTTACTTGGATGAGGAGCTCCGTGGGGCCGGGAGTCGGGGTTGGACGGGGGACGTATTCGAGAGCGTGGCCCTTAGAGGACTGGACTGCTGCGAAGTGTTGGCCGGGTGCGGAACTAGACGACATGATCGAGCGATGTACTAGTCGGGTAGATGATCTGAAAGCACTGCGGACGAACAATGCTGTCCCTGAGCGTGCGAAGACACTTGATATATACATATACAAGGGACAACTGATCTCCCCGGACCCGTCGTAACCCCGGGCGGGGATCTAATTAAATCCGCCCTGGCGGCGTACCTCTCAGCTTTTGCTCCGTCCATTCTTAACTCCGTAGACGTCACGGCCCCTGGCGACGCGGGTTTTGTCCCCAGTACCCGAGGTCCAATCAGAGCCCGTACATTGCGCTTAGCCAATCGCGCGCACGTGCTGACGGCGAAAAATCGCCGAACAAACCTAAACTTTTTGTCAGTTCGGGGGACGGCATCGGCGGAATAGAACCCCGAGTATTCAGCCCAAATCATAGTGGAGGAAGTGTCGCTGTTAAGTATAAGGATCAACACTCGGAGAGAAGGAATAGGAGCGGTGAGATGGGAGCAATGCTGTGGTAAATTGACGGAATAAATGCGCATTTGGCGGACAATGCCGCTGGATCGCCTCGCTCTTTTGGCCGGCTAGGGTGAGTCGTTATCGCCATTTTCCTGCCAATTCTTAGAACTTGAGGCATTTGACATTCAGCGGCGTTACCTGTACACAGAGCTCCGGGAGGATACCATCTCGATCTGTAAAGTGCTGATCTCCCTCCATAGGTCAACCCGAAGCCCTCGGCCGCGGATAAAAGTCTCCCCGTCAGCCACATTCCAGCCCTACATTCCTGCTCCCCTGTCCAATGCCTTCCGCCCCAGATGAATTAAGTTTAATTTCCTACCCGCCTTAGCCGCACATGGAATGTGTTCCAGTTCTTAATTTGGGAGTTTCAGGGCGACAAACAAATCATCAGCCGCGGAAGTCGGACCGGGAAATAAATAGTCGTTTGCGCCGTGTCGGCTAAATCACCATAATCTTTTTGTGGGGGGGACAATATTGGATATCGATACGTTTATTTAAACACGAATGTTTTCCCTTCGTTCGGGACGCTTTGTTTTTTCTTTAAATTGTCGTCCTTCATTCAAAACTGTTTTATTTAGTAGGGGTGCGTCCGTTGCAGCGATAACTTCCACTCATTCAATTCTTCTGTGCTTTGACGGCTTCACACCATGCACTTTAGAGGAGCGTTTTTGTTGCTCCTCGAGCTCGTTTGTATCGTTTTATTTGCGACGTCGGTAGCGTCCGCCGCTCAACTCCAAGAACGCTCTCCCGCAGCCGAACAGCCTCAAAACAAAGTAGCACGCGGATTTGGGGATGCTCGCCGTCGCAATGAACCGTTCAGGAAAGCCAAGCAATGTCGGATGAAGACTACCACCATGACAGTCATTACTACGATTGTCCCGACTAGTTCTTGTCCCAATACTTGGAGCATTGAACCGGTGAGTCATAGTCCTATGAAAGATTCGAGTGTGCCTGTGCAGAGCCCTTCTTCGCTTTCTGCCAAACTTCCCTCGTCAAGCGCAGGAGGTATCACTGCTGAAAACACAGATCGAATAATTGTAGTATCTGCCCCCGTCTCGAGTTCAGTTCCGGTATCCGCGCCCTCTTCTTCCGTCGTGTCCTCTTCAGCAGTGACCTCGACGCCGTCTTCCTCGATTATTTCCTCTGCACCTCCAAGTTCTATCCCACTCTGTTACCAAGCCTCTGTTCTCAGCGTCGTCAGCCTTTTCTCTGCCAAGAGGATGGAAAAGCATTCTGTACCGATTACATTTACCCCAGCCTCACGCAAACTACTACCATCACCGTGCAATCTACCGTCACTCCGGCAACTTCTACGGCCATTGATTTGGAGACAATGTATTTCCCAATCTCTGCATTTCGTCAAGGGCCTTAGCTAATGGTAGTACTGAGACTGAGGTGAGCATAAGTGAGCATGTTTCCTCAGATGCGCATTTGGTTGATGAATAGTGCTGCTACGGTGACGGTGACCGTTCCCCCAGCTCCCCAGGAGGTATAGAGGTTGCGCGTGCGGTTAAAAAGAGACACTTTGACCGAATTGTCCGGACTGTCCTCTTCGAAAGGGCAGTTGTATTCCCTCCCTGTGCGTCCCCCTTCATGAACAGCGTGGTCAATAAGATAGACCTAGACGACACTTCAAGTTCCCTCGTCTCCGCAGCATGTCTCTGCCTGCTCGGCACCAGTAGCATCCCAAGCACGACCATCACAGCAACCTGAGCAACCGCCGTTACAACCACCACCGCAATAGTAAGTAGCCAACTCAGTCACCTCAACGACCTTGCAACAACGATCGACACCATCACCACCATGACTAACTATATGAACTGGCTCACACTCTTCGAAGACGCTAACTCGAGCGTCACGGGCGAGGGTACGGGATACTCCACCACAGCAGTATCGACTGCCACCACTGCAGTACCGTCTAATATAGTATTGGATGAGTGTGCGGAAGATTGTCTGTCTCTCCCGGACTGTGCGTGGATGTGGTTCTATACCGATGACGTCTCCTGGATCTGCGTTTTGTATGAGCCCCCCGTTTCTAAAGAAAGAGAGGTTCTGATCTGTTAGGTTTACCCACGAAGGCGTTGAGTATAATGCTGAGCCCGAGGGATTTTACGATTCTTCTCTTTATTTGTACGTTTCTTATTTGCGGGTCAGTGGCTTATTTTAGACTCAGTGGTTGAGGCTTTAGCTCGGGGTAAGATAGGACTTTAGGACTTTAGAATTAGACAATATGGCTCCTGTCAGGCCGGGCAGCGAGTTTGGCTTCATGTAGATAGTGATTCGATTTCACCTTTTCCTATGATGATCTGATCAACAACGTTCCCAACTGCGAACCAGCTCTCCAAGAACCATTGTTCGCGAACGTGTCGTGGTCCAGATCAGATGTTTACGAACATCGAAATTTTATGACGCGTTTCGCCGGAGGGGCCCCCTCAAGCGCGGAACGTAATCATCACTAGGCATCTCACACACAGATGTCGATTCAATCTTGGTCACAACTTCGGGAACTCCAAGTGCACGGAATGACGTACATATCTTCCCGGTCTTTGATCAGATCAACCCGACGATATGATCTGCATGAGCCCCATGGGGATCACTGTACCTCGCCAACTCTTGCCGAAACCTTATTACCGAGACGCAGTTATCCAATTCCCGTTCCAAATTTTTTGAAATCAAGCGCCCGAAAGCTGATCCCATCAAGGGATTGTCGCACATTTCGTAGCGGCATTGGGCCCGGTGGTAGGACAAGATCTTGATCATGCATGCGCGGGCCCCCAGTGCAGCACCGAAAATCGCTGACGCGCAGCTATACCTCCCCCTTTGGGCACTTTCGGCGCACTTTGCTCCGCAAAGGCGGAACGGGTTCATGTATACTTCCAATAATAACTTGTGCTGAGCTTCGATTGGGAAGACTAATAAATTCCCACTCGCTCTAGCCTTCCCTGTCAAGAAGCGCACGGGCGACTTCTTGCAGTAATCACTTTTCAGAGACGATGATACCCCCTTTTGCTTTGACCCTTTTGGCCGGATTGTCCGTCCTTTCGGCGACAATTCCAGTGGTCTCGGGATTTACCCCTCCGGACTTCGGCTACACGAATCTCCTCTCCGCCCTAAACTGGCAAAACCTGAATGTGACTGCATACAGCGCCTGTGCCGAAGGTCTCATTCAAAGTCCCATCGATCTCAACGACACAATCGCTTTTGCCTCGCAAAATCCCTTGGTGCATATCCCGCCATTGAACAAAGCGGTGCTCCAGAATACAGGGGTTCTGGTCGAGATTGTGTATCCCACGGGATTTGGCTTGACGGTTTATAATGGCACGACCTGGCAGATTGAGAATTTCCATTTTCATACGCCGGGGGAACATCGGGTGTATCAAGAATTCTTCCCCGTGGAAATGCATATTGTGAATTCGGACGTGAGTACTTCCCCTGAATTACTCCCTGTGAGAATTTACTGAGGATTAGAAAACAGTGCAAGTAAGTTGGTGTTAACGGCATTGATGGAACTCAGCGAATCCTCCCCCTTGGAATTCATGGAAATCATCTACGAGGGACTTGACAAGATTCCCCATCCCGGGGATAACACCACCCTCCCCAAACCTATCGACATCGATCCTGTGGCGGAAGTATTATCCGATAACAAGACTAGTAATTACGCCTATATCGGGTCGTTGACACAACCGCCTTGCACGGAGGGAGTCTCTTGGGTTATCCCGACGACGACGTTTCCGATCACGATTTGCCAGTTTAATGCGCTCAAGAAGGTGTTGAGGTTTAATTCGAGGTATACCCAGAATACTCTCAAGGACGGGAATTTGTTGCAGATTGGATGTGGTCATTGAGGGGGTCGAAGTGTGGGTTGCCGAAGGGAACAGGAGGGGAGGGTGCTGTTGGATTTAAGAAGCTTCTATTATTACAATTTCCCTCGATCGATGTTGATGGCGGGGGGGCATTCTTGTGGTTTGAATATTAACATGCATATGCAGTGAGGGAGGAGCGTAGTTTTCATAAAAGGCTCACAATATAATTATCGAGATATTAATGTAACGCTGTTTTGAATTAATCCTGCCCTAAAACTGCCTGAGATGGCCGAATGCCATCCCGGATATCGATTGCATCGCAACTGCTGTAGATCCACATTTCTCAGGACGATTGATCAGATCAATTGCGAGATTATACAAGACAAGTAGAAGATTAGACGTTTAAACTCGTGAGTGGTCACGAACATATCCATTGCCACAGATGTAAAAAGACGTTGGCATGAGCTCGGCGGCGCATGACATAACACAATTAGGTAGTCGGGGTACGAAGCGAGCCGGGTGGCGATCCGAGCCGCTAAATTAAACCAGAGAAGACAATTTTCGCTTTGCACAAACAACGCCCGTCATGACAAGGCGCAAAAACGTTGAGGGGGTAGAACGGAACCGGCGGATTAAGGAAGGAATCGAAGGCGTTAAATCGGGGCGCTATAAGTCGTATACAGAGGCGGCCAAAGAGTTAAACGTTCCGTGTGCAACCATGACCCATCGCGTCACTGGACGGAAAACACGACCTGAAGCACACGAAGATGAACAAATTCTCGCAGCTGAAGAGGAAACGGAACTAGTTCGATGGATTGGTCGACTTACAGCAAGCGGTTACCCACCGAAGCCACATACACTTCGCGAAATGGCAGATACAATTCGAACGCGACGCGCGACTGGAATTAATGAACCGTCAGCTATTTATGTGTCATACGATACACTCGGGCACCAATGGCATAAACGCTTTCTCAACCGTCACTCAGAGCTTGAATCTATCATTCCCGAATCGATTGAAGCGGTGCGCATTAAAGAAACATCGGCAGCTGTGATTCAGAAATGGTTTGACGACATAAATTACCTTATTCAAACTCACGACATTCAACCTCAAGATACTTATAATATGGATGAAACTGGATTCTCAATTGGTTCAATTAAAGCGACTCGAGTTATTATTGATAAGACACAACGATCCCGGTATGCAGCTCAACCTGGTCGGCAGGAATGGGTGTCAGTTATTGAATGTATTTCGATGGACGGCACTGCAATGTCTCCTTTCATTATCTTCAAAGGCAAAACTCTTTCTCGCAAATCGATACCAGAAAATACTCCAACAGATTGGAGTTTTTCTTGCAACACATAAGGTTAGACAAGTAATGAACATTGCAAAAAATGGCTCACGCACAACTTTGAACCCAGCACTCGAGACAAAGCGGAAGGGCGACCTCGGTTGCTTATTTTTGACGGACACGGAAGTCATACCACGGCAGACATTATTCTTCATTGCATTCAAAACGGCATTCATCTCGCATTACTTCCACCGCATTCTTCTCATTTAACTCAGCCCCTCGACGTCGGCATTTTCAGCTCGTTCAAAACCCATATGACTTATGAACTTGACCGATTCTTTCGAAATGGAATCTTGCGTATGGATAAGGCCGAATGGCTTCAGGCATTTATCAACGCTCGCAGCCTTACTTTTACTAGAAAGAATGTTCTCAGTGGATGGGTCGGCACTGGATTACGTCCCTTTAACCCTTAGAAAGTTCTCGGACGTATTCCTATTCCTTCACCACCTGAAGATATTGCTCTCCCTCGAGAATCAACTCCCGAATTTTCCTCTCCACTCCAGCATCCGAATCTCAATTCCTCACCACTCGAAACTCTACCTTTCCGAGCTGCCAGCTCTCATATTAAAAAGTGTGCTCTGGACCGAACTACTGCATTTGATACACCAACTCGCAATCATGTGGTTCGAATGACCCGTACTCTTGATCGGAGCCTCGCTAAAAACCGCATACTTACTAAACAATTATCAGAGCTATAGGATATCGTTACGACACGGAAGCAAAGGCAGACTGGAAAGCACACGATTTTACGAGGTCAAACCATTATTGCTACCCTCGCTAATTGGGAACGTATTCAAACAGCTGAGGCGGCAACGAAGTCGCGTGCCTCCAAAAAGCAAAAAGTCAACAACACCGAGGCTCAGGCCCCCTAACCCACTGCTCCTCCAATTAATATCGAGCCTGAAGACTCTAATAGCGAGGACGATCTCAATAGTTAGGTTATTGTAGCGCGATCGTAGTCATAATTAGAGGTTTATGTCCTGTTCATGATTTCTACGGCTCGGATCGCCACCCGGCTCGCTTCATACCCCGACTACCTAATCGTTCGTAAACCGTTCAATCCACCACCACAGAACGATGCACCACTGGTCTCTTAAATCAGATTCTAGTGACACACTGGTTCCTTAAATCAGATTCTGGTGACATACTGAGCACTGATTTCAGAGATTAGAGCGATACTAACAACCGAAGTCAGGGTTCAGTGCTACACTCAGCATTGAAAGTCAGAGCTCAGTGTTATCCCTAACCCGCCCTAACTATCCTACTCTTGTCCTAATCACCCTAACACTAACCCCAATCCTCCTAACCCCAATCCTCCCTAACCACCCTAACACTAACCCCAATCCTAACCCGCTCTGGGCCTACTTTTTATGCTGAATCCACTGGGCTTCCTTAGAAGTTCTGAAAGTGATTAGTTCTGCCTCTGTGATGATTATTTGGTGGTTAAAACTACATGATTTTAATTATGACCGCTCAGTGGTGCATCGGTCCGTGGTGGAGATTAGATTAGTCTCGTACCCAGTCCTAGTCCTTCCTTAGTGTTATTCCGAAGGAAGAACAGTCTCGTATCACGGCAGGATGCACTAGGTATCCAAGAATTAGGCACTCTCTGCAGGCACAATTCTTCCACTTTAAGCACAGAAATCAAACATCCTTACTGTCCGATGTATTTTAGTATGAAAAGAGGGAGGATAGCATGAATTGGGACAGAGTTATAGTAAAGCCGCTGAGAGAGCCGGCCGCACTGGCTTTATGGCTCAAATCCCACGATTTTTTTGAAACTTCTAACTTTATGAATTCAAATAATACTCAACTCTACAGCACCGGCCAGCTAGAGCTGCATCAATAAAGAATAAGCTATCCATTGATATAAAAAGAGGGTGGGTTCATAGTGTGGTTGTTATACAATTCTCAAAATAAGTTAAATCTACTAGTTAAAACTGACCCTCCCTTGGCCGGCCTCAATTGAAATTATTCCGGGAATTATAATGGTAGTAGTGGCTTTACCCTCTCTAAATCTCCCTCATCTTTCCTAACTCCCCAAATTACAATAAGTACTTATCTCTCAACCAAACCACTTTGTCTGAGCAGCGGAAGGGCAAGGACAGATAGAATAGACTATAAATAATAAACTGTATTAAGGAAGGGAGGCTCCGATGGATATTCCTTGTGAATTACTGAGATTAAGGGAATTCCTCTAGTTATATCTGAGCAATTGAGGGTGAGTTATAACTCTACCAATTCTTCATGTAATCACTTCATTTTGATGGCAAAGTGCATCCGATGGGCTGTATATTGATCTCTCTATTTAAAGTACAAGAATTGTGTTTTTAATTTTTGAGATACCTAGCGCATCCTGCCGTGATACCAGACCGTTCTTCCTTCAGAATAACCCTAAGTTATCCAGGGAAGGACTAGGGCTGGGAACGAGACTAAGATTAGATTGACCTATCGTACGTTGAAAAATGGGTGGCGCGTCAGATCCGTCGGCTCGTCAGATGGAAATTCAAAGATCAAGGTTAGGGGATCCCCACCGAGAATCGGTCCCGTCATTATGCAACTCTCAACATCTTCGCACACTATTCCTAAAGTACTGCACGTCACCCTCAACTTCGTTCAAAAGACCTGACAATTTATAAATTAATACCCAACAAAAACGAACTCAAACACTCTTTACCGACAGCGATACCACACCGACCTCCCTCTTGACCCCTACTTGAGCACCTGCTGCGATTCCGTGGGTTGAGTATGAGTATAATCCCTGGGTCCAATATCTACCATCAGCGTCCCCTCCTTTTTCCGGGGTGCATACAATACTTCCTGGCCCCCGCCCACCACCAAATAAACGCAAACAAACCCACTCCAGCAATCACACACGCCGCATCTAATGTCAACCTGTGGCCCACACTGGGGGGTGAAGATATGGTTTTGGAGGAAGTACAATTCATGTTGCCGACAGTGACGGGCATGACGGTCGGGAAGAGGAAGATCATACTGACGAAGGCGGTCCAGGTACATGCCCAGATATTGATGTACCGAGAAGCTTTGCCGAAATACACTGGTCCGGGGGTGAAATTCTCAGGCCAGAGGATCTAACCACACAGATCAGTATCAGTCACAGAAGGACCCCGTGGAGTGGGGGGACGTTTAGATCCAGGGACAAGGGGAGGGGGGAACCTTGCAAAAAATAGGAATGCAACAGGCCCAGTCGACACAGATTGCCGTGACCTACTCGGAAGTTAGGATCGAAGAAACGTGAGGAAGGGGACAGGGGAGGGATTTAGGGGGCCGACATTGAAGATTGCTGAGATGGCGGTGAAGGAAGCGAGATCGATTAATCCGAGACAACAGCAGAAGAATACGTTTACCCAGACGGCAATAACTGGAGTCTTTGTCTTGGGCCAGATCCGCGCCATATACTTCGAGAACGGCAACATTTGATCTAAAAATCAGTCTCTACCCCTCAAAAAAACCCTATCTCGGCCAAACCAACTCAACCCAGCACCCAACAAACCACAAACACACAAGGAATCCAGGTTCAGTACCTCTCGACAAAGCAAAACAGGTCCTTGCCTGAGCCTGTAAACAACTTGCCCCCGTAAAATTACATATCGCCGCCGAAAGCACAATAAAAGCGACCCCCCCTCTCCGGCCAAGGACATTGTACATGATCTGTGCGACGGGGAGGCCCGTTGGCGAGGCGAGCAGGCCGGGCCATTGGCTTCCCATGGTGATGGACAGGGCGATGTTGAGACCGAAGCCCAGGACGTAGGTTGTTCCTAGGGCGGTGAGGATGGATATCGGGGCTTTGATGGCGGGGTTTTTCATTTCTTCGGTGATGTGGGCTGTTGCGTCGTAGTCTGTCATTACCCAGGAGACACTGTTGTTAACACCGCGTACAACTTGGGACGGAAGAAGTTATGAACTTGCACGGAATGAACAGGGGGGAGTGATTGAGTGTTTAACGAAGATGGGACTTGAGGAGGGGGTTCAGGTACCTGAGGAAACCGAAGAGGAAGGCGAATCCATCGCTTGCCCAGCCCGTGCTATTAACGACCTCAACAAACACCGTCTGCGAATCATTCTTATCCGTCTGCACGACCGACAACGCAATAATCAACGCCAACGTAGTCCCAATATTGAAAATCGCATAGAACTATATTAACACAACTTCAAAGGAACTTTTAGTACCGAGGTAATCCGAGCAAGCCAGGCTGTATCAAGAGTATTTAGAACACCATGGAGTAACACGACGCCTACGAACACAGCGACTTGTTGTTGATTTGTGGGCGCGTAAGCGAAATCTGAATTCATCGATGCAGCAGCGAGAATCATTTGTGCTATTAGGATTAGCATATTTATTGGATGCAGATTAAGGGCAGAGGTACCGCATGCGAAATCGGTGGAGGCAGTCGTTGCGGCTTGGCCTAGGAGACTGAGCCAGCCGGTAAACCATCCAACAACAGCGACATGTTTCTTTGGTGCGAGGTACTATTCATCAACATATGTACTTTCAGGAATTGTCTTACCTTGACTGTGAAATATAGGCCCCCCGAAGTCTACCGGTTAGTGACTGGGGGAAAGGGGAAAGAACAGGATATGCGGAGACTAGTTCCGCTACACTGGCGGCAATGCACATACACGAAGCTCCTCCAACAAACCTACATCAATCAATCTGCCTCATTTCACGGGGTTTATACCAACACCAAACAGTGGCGGGAGGTCCCCCCGCTGCCAATGGAAACTGGAAAGTCGACGTCACCTGCCTCCATCAGTCACAGTTCCTTCCAAACTTGTCAGGGAGCGTGTACCGTAGCAAGCAATCCAGAAATACTGAACGCGAAAGAGAACGTCGCAAGCCATGAAAACTCTCTCGTAAATTCCTGTTTATATCCCAACTTGGCCAATTCCAATTCCTCAGGCGATAAGACTTCGCCCGTCCCCGAGGGCGACAATCCAATCTCCTTCTCGTCGCCACTGGAAAACTTCTCCGTAGACATGTCGAACGAGGGTCACGTATTCCAATGTCCGTCGACACTTCAGCTGGGGAGTACTAGTACTAGTGCCCTTGAAGCGGATGTCGATGCTTTTGATAAGCATCGGTCCTCGTGCCGTTTGGTCTAAGTACTTAACCGGGACGCGGGATGGACGAGATAAGAAAGCTGTGGCCCAAGCCGTGCACGCAGTGGCAAGCCATGGAGGAGGGTAGTCGATACCGAAATACCTTATTCGGCCCCCCTGAAAACGTCAAGTTTCGCACGTTACGAGGACATACATCCGGACCGTTTGCACGGGGTATCGAGATAAGGTGATAAGGCTCCGGCAGCAGTATGATAGGACAGGCCCGGGAAATTATTCATACAGGCCCAAGACTGCGCTGTCAGAAGGAGGGCGATTCATGCCGGGGGCAGTATTTGTGTTGCGTAACTAAATTTCATTTGGGCTGCGTGGCGTTGCGTGGGATGCCCCATAGATTGGAGTTAAGGTTTTAATTTTCATTGGCGGAAGATTTTAACCAAATTATGGATTGATTACAGTATGAAGGATCGCCAGGCGAATGGGGATTTATGGGCGGCTACAAAATATATAGCGAAGATCGATTTATGTCATGGAAATACTCCGCTGATAAGGATAGATATGACAAAGCGTAAATAACACACGATCCTTGTCGCGGGCTCAGCTTCAGGCGACATCGAGCGCGGTAGATAGATAGATAAGTTTGTCACATGCACTTACTCCAATTGCAACTTACTCCATCGGATCGGCTACCAATTTTCTTCACGTTTGGGGAAATTCCCGTCCCGTTTCATGGTTAGGTCTCTGACACAGACCACACGCACAGAGGTTTTATATGCTATAAATACTCCATTGTGAGTCCCTACATACAATATCCAAACGGCCGGACGTAATCCTCAAACAGAACCTCGGCAAAACCTTCCTTCCAGGTCCATCCTCGCTTATTCCAGTTCTCCAACACGTGTTTCTCTTGAAAATGAACACAAACAGCCCTTCTCTTCACGCTCGGAACTTCTCTTTCCTCCTCCCGCGATCCCCTTCCCACCCAGCTTGCGCCCTCCGCATATGCGCCCTGGAACCCAGTTTTCCCGGACCCTCCTATTCATCCCAGTGGTCCTTCAGATCCCCTCCGTGCGAGGCCAGTACTTGACAGACATCTCGCAGTGGCCAGGCTTCTCCTCCGAACGCAAATGTATCCGAGACATCCTCGATTGTTCCTCATGCGACAACGTGCAGGCGCGAATAGGCTGTCTTTCCTGGAACTGCAGTTGTGCCCATTTTGCACAGGGGGTGTTTTTTGCGAGTTCGTTGGCGAGCGTGTGGTGCAGTGCGACGCAGGATGTCGCGGCCGCGACTAGTATTTTCAGTGGGTTTTGTGAACAGTATCCGGGGAATAATGCCGGGCAAACCACTACGACGGGGACTGCGGGGGCGGGTATCACTGCCGCCATAACGGGGAGGCCGGGACAGGGTGGGTTTTCTTGATGCATGGGATGGGGTTGATTTATTAGTTTTGACGATCACGACGACGGTGGCTTCGACTTATGCTGCCGGAGACATATCGTACTATCCTACTACATTAACCACGTCCATACAACCCTTTTCAACGACACCTTCCACTGCCAATACAACAGATGGGAGCAGTACAAGTGGTTTGCCCATCCAAAGTAAGATTGCGCTGGGCATTGGCTTGGGAATCGGGTTTCCTTCGTTGATGATTTCGGCGATTCTGTTTTGTATCAAGTTGAGGGAGATAAGACGGGAAAATCGGGAGAGGAAGGAGGGGAGGGCTATGGATGTAGGGCGAGGGGGTGTTGGTATGGGCGTTTCTGTTAATCATATTTCGGAGCAGAAACCGGAGTGATTCGTCCGCGAGTGGCGGGGTATTCAAGGAAAGCCGCTAACAGCAGCTGCAGCTGTTGCAAGTCAGCGATCGGCCGCGGATTTATATAATTTATGGATACAGGAATATACCTAAAGAGCATAGCAGCAATTGATAAGTTGCATTGTGATGATTTCTACTGATCTTTCCTAGTATGTATGTAAATTCCGCCAATCGCGTCGAATTCGGCGGGTGGAACCGCGTCGCAAATAGTTCCGTATTGCAACGGAAATAGTCCAACGACCGCCGGAATCATGTTCTTTGTAACTCAGAAGGTAACCAAGGTGATGGGCGCACCGACCGAATCTACAGAAACGCCGCCGCCCGCACGACCCGAGACACCCAGACAACGGACTCGGGCCAATGGCGAGGATCTGCTAAATACTCGAATCAGCTCAGCGCTGCAGGGGAAATTAAATTAGAGTAATGTCAGCCAATAGACACAGCCGCCTTATGAGCTTTGCCTTCTTTTTGGCCAATCATTCACGTGGAACTCCCCTTGCTGGGATTTCTAATAATGTACAATAGGCGACTCCCTTTCCACGTTTAATTTAGGGGCGGGACGCAAACTTCTGCCTCGGCGCATTTCATCGTCGCCTGCTTGACTCGTCGTCGTCGGTCGCCCGTTCGCTCGTTGATTCATTCCGTCGGTCGTTCCATCATATCTTCTTAATTTTGCGTCGGCTAGAAAGGAAGGCTTTGACCAGCAGCGAGGACTCATTCACCGACAGACAACAATGCCCCGCTGGTTCTCGATTATTGTGCTTGCGGCGGTATTGGTGATTGGTCTTCATACGGTTGTTTCGTTTTACCAGCCTACGCTTGCGCCCTGGGGACGGCCGCCAACGGATTTTGTCAAGGCGCCTGGGAGCAATCCGCTCGACAAGGCGGGACATGGCAATGTTGCTGGGTCGCACCAGCTTCCGGTGCCGGTGGAAGGGAATACCCCTTCTACTTCCCAGCCTGGGCCCGTAGGCCACAAAGTCGAGGAAGTCGAGGAGACGGGGCCAAAGGGCCATGAGATTCTACTGCTGGTTGGATCGAATGGGCAGAGTCGGAGCAATATTGAGGGCATGGAGGACATGGTCCGACAAAACAGACAACAATACGCTGAATTACACGGTTTGTCCCCCCACCTTTTATTCTCCTACTTCGGACCGGGACTAATGGTAGGCTACGACTTTACATGGGCCAACTTCTCGGAATACCGCGTCGGAATAGCTCATCCCGTATGGTCCAAAGTGCCTGCCTTGAAAGACGCCTTCAATAAACATCCCCAAGCAAAATGGATATGGTGGCTCGACCTCGACGCCATCATCATGACCCCCGAGGTCTCTCTGACAACCCACCTCCTCAGCCCCGCGGCGCTATACTCCAAACTCCGCAAAGGCGAAGCATACCATCTGCACGGCCCGGACAACCCAGGCATATACCATACCGCTGAAACGCCCGACCCAAATCAAATCAACATGCTCATCTCCGGCGACCACAATGGGATCAACGCGGGCAGTTTTTTTCTCCGACGGAGTGCCTGGACGGACATGTTTTTGGACTTATGGCTTGATCCGTATTATGTGGAGCGGGATGTGCCGGGACAGGAACAGGATGCGATTATCCATATGATGGAGCATCATGCTTTTGTAAGGGAGCATGTGGGGATTGTCCCCCAGCGGGCATTGAATGCGTACTCCGAGGGAGGCGAAGACATGAAATGGCAGCCCAAGGATCTTGTTGTCCACTTTGCGGGGTGTTGGTAATTCCCCCCTGTCAAAGTATCTGGAGTTAACGTATAGGGTGGGACATAATTGTGAAGAACGGTGGGCTGAGTACTGGCAGAAGAGGGAGGTCGTTCCTGGGAAGGAACACATCTCTCTTGAAATGATGTCACATGGATCGCAGGCCGACCCCGGAGCCGTCACACCAAAACAAAAACGGACAATGTTCGGGTTATAGGGTTAATATTCCCCGGCTACGGGGAATCGGATATTGGACTTTCGATTTGAAGTCTGTGTTGTGAGTATCAAATAGAATGTTGGGGGTCTCGTATTGGATATTTTACTTTGCATAGGCGCTGCGATTGGGGGATTTAGAAGTATGTCGTGTGCATTATCTATGAATTCCAGAGTTATATCTTGACCATTCGTCCGGTTGGCGGGGGGGAATTGATCGAGCGACGGGTGCGATTGATCGACGCGTGATCTGTCGCCAACTTCAATCATTACACGCCGTGGGATTAACAGCTCACTTCAATGTAACGCATGTTATTCCCATAGGCGGCGTCCGCGCAGGCGGCCGTCCGGTCTCCTAGACCGACCGGGTCATTTGTCTTCGTCATGCATGTGGCACATAAATAATGAAATTATTTAAGGGAAAAGTGCCAAAATAGCCCTGTCAACGTTCTAATCGACCATTTTAGCCAGCAACGTTTGGGTATCTCCAAGAATAGCCTTCCGACCACTTTTCATCTTTTGCCCCCATTGACAATGTCTCTCGTGCACACCCCCCACGTCGACCGCTCTTCAACATGGATATGGCTGCCACATTTACATTTTATGTTGGAGCTACGTTTGATGTCACAAACCCCCGAAGCATGGACCAGGCAGTG
>Ga0302325_10016884_pt1 | contig 15447 bp, 10 predicted proteins | sample Palsa_T0_2_FD_201948 | JGI IMG/M metagenome (GOLD analysis project Ga0302325, IMG submission 201948) | Peat permafrost microbial communities from Stordalen Mire near Abisko, Sweden - Palsa_T0_2 | ecosystem: Environmental > Terrestrial > Soil > Palsa > Peat permafrost | place: Sweden: Abisko...
CGAGGCGACTTCGGCTCGTTCGGCAAGACGGTCCTTCTCGCGGGGCTGTTCGCGACGGCGTTGCTTCTCGTCGGGCGCCGCCTCATCGAGGTCGTCGTCGCCCGGCTCGAGCGCACCGGAACGGCCGCCGCCGGCACGGGGCGCGTCCTGTCGCTGGTGATCCTGCTCGCGCTGTTCGGAGCCGCGGCGACGCACGCCATCGGACTGCACTCCGTATTCGGAGGATTCGTCGTCGGCCTCACGGTCGGCGCCGCGCGCGTCAAGGAGCGCACGCGCATGGTCATCGAGGACTTCGTCGTCAACATCTTCGCCCCGGTCTTCTTCGCCTCGATCGGCCTCCGGGTGGATTTCGTCCAGGCGTTCGACGCGCGCCTCTGCGCGCTCGTCATCCTGGTGGCGACTGTCCCCAAGCTCCTCGGGTGCGCCCTGGGGGCCCGCCTCGGAGGCATGAAGTGGCGCCAGGCGGCGGCCGTCGGGTTCGGGATGAACGCGCGCGGGGCGATGGGCATCATCCTGGCGGCCATCGCGCGAAGCGCGGGGCTGCTGAAAGATCAGATGTTCGTCGCTCTCGTCGTCATGTCGCTCGCGACGTCGCTCGTGAGCGGGCCGGCCATGAAATGGCTTCTTTACCGCGAGGAAGCCGAAGAGGACGTAGTCGCCCTCTTGCGACGGGGGGCCTTCGTGGCGGACCTCCACGCGAGCACGCCGAACGAAGCGATCGCCGAGCTCGTTCGCGCGCTCGGGTCGCTTCTCACGGGTGTGAAGCGAAGCGCGCGGAGCGCCGTGCTCGAGCGTGAGCTCGTCGCGCCGACGGGCCTGGGAGACGAGGTCGCCATCCCGCACGCCGCGGTGGAGGGCCTGGTCCGGCCGCTGCTGGCGCTCGGCCGCGCCCCGCGCGGGATCGACTTCGATGCGCCCGACGGCCGCCCGGCGCGCATCGTGTTTCTGTTGCTGTTCCCCCCGAAAGCCTACGAAGACGAGCTGCGAATCCTCGCGTCCATCGCCCGCGCAACCTACGATGCCCGCGCACGCGAAGAGCTGATCGCGGCCACCAGCCTCGAAGAGGTGACGCGCGTTCTCGCGCACGGGGCGAAGCGCACGCGCGAATCCCAGCGCCCGGCGTCGCAGACCGACGAGACGGTTTAAGCTACACGTCTTCCGTGCGCGAACACGCCCCGAGCTTCACTGCGGCCGTCGTCGCCGCCATGCGCGGCCTCGGCGCATTTCTGCCCAAGGACCTGCGCCTGGTGGATGATCCGTACGGGCTGCGTTTCGCGGGTCGGCTGAGAGGCGTGCGGGAGCGGCGTTTCCTCGAGCGTGGATTGCGGCTCGCCTCTCGCGCGTGGATGCGAGGACGCCTGCGCCGCTTCGCCGTGTACATGCAGCTGCGCACCCGCGTCATCGACGACGACGTCGCGGCTTTCGTGGCGAGCGGGGGACGCCAGCTCGTGCTCCTCGGCGCCGGGTTCGATTCACGGGCCTGGCGCCTCGGCAGCCTCGCCGGTGTGGACGTCTTCGAGGTGGACCACCCGGCCACGCAGGAGAAAAAACGCGCCCTGATGAACCGCGACGCGCCCGCCGCGAGCGTGGCGTACGTCCCGTGGGACTTCGAGCGCGACCCGCTCGAGCAGCTGCACTCCCGCCTCGGGCTCGACGGACACGACGCGAGCGCACGGACGATGACAATCCTCGAAGGCGTTCTGCCCTATCTGACCGAGGAAGCGGCGTCGGCCACCTTCCGAGGCATCGCTCGCTATTCGGCTCGCGGCTCGCCGCTCGCGTTCACCTACATGGACGGCGCGCTGCTCGCGGAGAAGGCCGGCTCGAACCGGCGGAAGGTCCTCCGGTGGATCGGCGAGCCCTTCCGCTTCGGTTTCGACCCCGGCTCGCTGCCCCGTTGGCTCGAGGACCACGGATTCGTCCTCGAGCGGGATGAGTCCGCGGCCGGAATCGCCGCGAGGCTGCTGGGAGCCGACGCCAACCCTCTGACCGATCGTGAGCGCAGAGGGCGGCACTTTGCCCTCGCGCGGGCCGCTCGCTAACATATACGCGGGGGGTCACCATGGGGAAGGCTTGGCTCGCGGCGGCACTCGGCGGGGCGGCGGCTCTGGCCGCGACGACGGTGCGAGACGCCCGCGCGTGCGGTGGGTGTTTCCATCCTCCGGCGGAGAGCGGCACGGTCATCACCGACCACCGGATGATCTTCGCCATCTCTCCGCAGCAGACGACTCTGTACGACGAGATCGAGTACCAGGGGTCGCCCTCGTCGTTCGCGTGGGTGCTGCCGATTCACGGCACGGTGAACGTCGGACTCAGCTCCGACATCCTCTTTCAGGCGATCGACCAGGCGACGACGACGACCATCGAGCCGCCCACCCTTCCAACCTGTCCGTCGTGCGCGTGCAGTGGAGAATTGGGACTCGCGGCACCTCCCATAGTCCCTGGCCCCGGCGAGGACGCGGGCGTCACCGTCCTCGGGCAGCAGGTGGTCGGGCCGTACGAAACGGTGCAGCTCGCGTCGACCGACGCGACGGCCCTCACCACCTGGCTGACGGCGAACGGCTATTCGATCCCGACGGACGTTTCGCCCATCCTCGACGCGTACGTCAGCGAGGGCTTCAATTTCCTGGCGATGCGGCTCGCGCCCGGGCAGGGCGTCCAGGCGATGCGCCCCGTGAGCGTGACGTCGGCGGGGGCCGGCCTCTCGCTACCCCTGCGGATGGTGGCCGCGGGAACCGGCGCCACCGTCGGCATCACGCTGTGGGTCGTGGCCACCGGGCGCTACGAGCCCATGAACTTCCCGACATTCACCATCGCCGGATCCGATCTCACGTGGGACTGGTCGGTGAACGACAGCAACTACGCGACGGTGCGCACCAACAAGGAGGCCGCTCTCGACAACGCCGCCTGGCAGATAGAGAGCTCGCTCACCCTGGCGCCCATCCAGATCGAGGACGTCGTCCTCGGCGACCCCGCCTCGGCAGACTACCTGCCCGTCCCGGCGCCGGGGCAGGATGCGGGAGCCGACGACAGCGGGATCACCGTGACGACGGAGACTGCCGAAGCCGTGCGTCAGCAAGACCTGGCGACGTGCTTCCCCGGAGGCGACGCGACGGAAATTCGCGTGACCCGCATGCGCACAGACCTGTCGCGCGCCGCGCTGGCGAACGACCTGACCCTCCAGGCGTCGGTCGACCAGAGCGTGATGTCGAACTTCTATCAGGTGACAAACTCGGTGAACGCTCCGCTGTGCCCCGCCTTCGATGTCTCGAACTGCATGTGCGACGCCGCATCGAGCGGCGTCTCGACCCCCGGTTCGCCCGCGGGGGGGACGTCGAGCGGCGGCAACGGGACGTCGACAACCGCTTCGCCGGGCCAGCAGTCGTTCGGATGCTCCGCATCGTCGAACGACTCGAGCGACGGGGGGCTCGGGCTTGGCCTCGCGGGGCTATTCGGTGCGGCGCTCGTCCGCTCCCGGATCCGGCGAAAGCGGTAGGTTCACTTCGCGGGGAGCGCAAGCTCCACCACCGGCACGCCGGCGTCGCCTCGGGCGAGGTACCCGTAGCGGGCGAAGTTGCCCATGACGCGCGCCACGTACTCGCGTGTTTCCTTGAAGGGGATGCGCTCGACGAACGTGTCCAGTTCCAGACCCGAGGCCCGCGACTCCCAGCGCTCGATCGACTCCGGGCCGCCGTTGTAAGCGGCGACCGCGAGGGGCACGTCGCCGTGGAACTCGTCGAGCAGCTTGCGAAGCAGACGGCCGCCGATGCGAAATGCGACCGAGGGACTCGTGAGGCGCGAATCATCTGCCGGCAGGCCCAGCTCTTCGGCGATGGGCCGCGCGGTTTCGGGAAGGAGCTGCATCAGCCCAACGGCCCTCGCCGGCGAGACGGCGTCCGGGTCGAAGCCGCTCTCCTGCCGCGCCACCGCCCAGAGAAGGCCCTCGGGCAGCTTCTCGCTCGCCTCGACTTCCCGGACGGTGTCGGCGTACGGCGAAGGAAACGCGCAATCCCAGGCCCATCGCGTCCGAGCACCGGGAGCCGCGGCGAGCAGCGCGGAAGGAAGCGACTGCGCCACCTGATAACGACGACGCGCCCGCCCGAGCTCGCCGTACGCCGAGCACAGGGCCTCCTGCGCGCGGCCCCCGACGCCGCTGGTGACGGCATTCTCGCGGTCGCGAAGGGCGAGCTCCGCATCGCTGTCCAGGCCGAGCTGGTGCAGCAGATCGGCCGGCGGCGGCAGGCCGATGGCGAGCGGCCCCACGGCGGACACGGTGGCGTCCGCCGGCTCGATCGGCACCGGAAGCGGGGCGCCCGCCTGAACGAGCCGCGCGCGCGCAATGAGCGCCGGCCAGGAGAGAGGACGCGAGAGGGCCACTTCCGTCCAGCGAGCGACGGCGTGGGATCGGTCCTTGTCGCGGAGGGCCGCGAGCGCGGCCATGTCGGCCATGCGCGCGCTGAGGAGAGGGTCCACCTCGTCATCCACCAGCCGCTCGAACACCCGACCGGCCGCCTTGGCGTCTCCGTCCTCCAGCTGGCAGAGCGCGCCGTCGCGTCTCGCGTCGCGCACGTCGTCGTCGCCGCCGTCGCGGGAGAGGCGCAGGTAGGCATCGAACCCCCTCGCGCACGCGCGCCACTCCGCGTGCAGCATGCGCAGGTAGGGAACGAGAAACGCCGCCTGCTTCGCCCACGTCGATTTCGGGAAACGGCGTCTGACGTCCTCGTAGCCACGAATGGCCTCCTCGTCGCGGTCTGCCCGCGACAGAGCGCGCGCCGCATGAAAGGCATCCTCCGCGGCGGTGGGCCCGCCGACCCCGGCGCACTCCGTGAGCACCTTGGCCGCCTCGGTCCCGCGGCCGCGCGCGTGGTAGAGCGCCATGCCGCGGGCGCGCCCGCGTTCGAGGTTGCTGACGGCGTCTGCCCCGGGTGCGCCGGCGGCGAGGTCGATCGCGCGCAGGGCCTCGTCGGTGTGTCCGGCGTCCGAGAGAACGCGCGCGCGCGTCATCAGCTCGGGGGCCGTAAGAGGGTGAGGAGGATCGACCCGCGCCACGAGGGCCAGCGCATCCGACGCGGAGGGCAGGTCGGATCCCTGGACGGCGAGCCAGCGGGCGTCGGCTCGGTCCGAGTCTCCCGGTGGTTCCGGCATCCGGACACGTAGCGCACGCGCTTCGGCTTCCTGGGCCCGGGAGTGCTTGTCGTTCGACAGGACCCGGTCGGCCGCAGCGCGCGCACGGCGGCTGTCCTTGGCTTTCTCGAAGGCTCGCGCTGCGTCGAGCTGTGCGGCGGCCCCGGGGTGCGAGGCGAACCACTCGCCCGCTTCCCCGTAGGGCCCGACGGCGAGCCTGCCCTCCGCACGGCGACGGGCGATGTCGTCGGCGAGCAGGGGGAGGGCCCCCTCGAGGCCGTCGAGCAGCGGCAGCGCTGCCGCACCGTCTGCGCGCGCAAGCGCGACACGCGCGCGGAGATAGCGCAGTTCGGGACGAGATCGCTCCTTCTCCGGGAGACGCTCGAGCGCGCGCCACGCCGCATCCCATCGTTCGTCCCGGACGAGCGGCGCCCAAGGGCCGTCGTCGACGGCGACCGGGGCGGACACCGCGAGGGGCGGTGACGACGCGGACGCCTGCGCCGACGGCGCCGGGGCGACGGAGGTCGGCGTGCGGCCGCATGCGATGACCATGGCGAACGCGAGTGGCCGCAGCGCCCCCCGGTGCGCGGCGTCACGTCCAGACATGGAAACCCCCGCCGCCTTCCCATCCGGCCGCGCGCGTCACGCCGCTCGCGTCCTCGCCGTCGACCACGCGGCGCAGTCGCGGAATGCAGAGAGCGTCGACGTGCGCTCCCTGCTCGATGCCGATCCATTGCCGGCCCATCTTGTGCGCCACGGCGGCGGTCGTACCGCTGCCGAGGAAGGCGTCGAGCACCCAGTCGCCAGGTGCCGTCGACATCGCGAGGATGCGGGCCAGCAGCTTCTCGGGCTTCTTGTTCCTGACGAATCGCGCCCCTCCCTCGCGCGCGATGCCCTGGAAGGCGAGGTCGTCCCACACATTGGTCAGCGGCTCGACGAGCACGCTGCGCCCGTCGCGCAGGGCAACCTTGTCCGACAGAAAGAGCACGCGGTTGCCTGCGCGAAGGAGCATGTCCTTGCGACCAGGGCGCACGAGCCTCAGCACGCGATCCGGCTCGACTCGTGACTTGTCGATGAGCGACCGAGCCGCTGCGCTCACGGCCTCGTACCGCGGCTGCGCGAAGCGAACGACGCGCGCCGCGTGCACGACGGCGTACGTTTCCACCTCTTCGCGGGTTGGACGCCGCCCGACGGCTCGCCGGACATGGGCGGCAAGGCTCTCGAAGCGCCAGCGATCGGGGGGGTCTTCCGGGTTGTCGAGCCAGGTCGAATACGCCCGGTCGTAGCGCTTTCGCTCCCGAACGAGGGGGTTGCAGCGCCAGAGGGCGCGGTCCTTCGCGTACACGAGCACGAAGTCCGTCACGTTGACGGGGCCGCGATTGATGGCCTTGTGACCCGTCGCCGCGCTGCGAACGAGCGTGACCGTCGATACCCTGTGCTCGCGCCCGAAGGCCCGGTCCATCTCGAGCTGCAGGGTGCCGAGTTCGGTGTCGTCGATCTCGACGAAGATGGCCCCGTCCGCCGCGAGGAGCTGAGCCGCGACCGCGAGCCTCTCGCGGATCATCGCGCGCCACGCCGCCGGATCCAGTGCGTCCGCGTACTCGGCAAAGCGCCTGCCCGAGTTGTACGGAGGGTCGAAATAGATGCATCGAAAGCGCCCCGCGAAGCCAGCGCGGACGAGGCGCTTCATCACGCCCAGGTTCTCGCCGACGACGACCCCGCTCGCGCTCCGGGGGTCCCCGTACGAGCGACCCGGGTCGCGCTCGAAGCCGCTCAGCGTTGCCCGCGTTACCCCGAAAGGCGCGCACTCCGTGTCGAGCTGCATCGGCAGCGCCGAGCTTATCGCCAATCTCGACGCCCGCGGTTACGCTCTCGGCGCGCTCCCCCATGCCGGCCGCTCCAAGCATCGTTCTGCCGCGCCCGTTCGGGCGTTACCTGATCTTCGATTTCATCGGGAAGGGGGGCATGGCAGAGATCTACCTTGCTCGGCAGAAAACCGAGCTCGGCGCGGCCAGGCTGTGCGTCGTCAAGCAGATCCTTCCCGAGCTCGCGACCCACTCGACGTTCGGCGACATGCTCGTGCACGAGGCGAAGCTCGCGGCCCGCCTCAGCCATGCGAACGTGGTCCAGGTCTTCGACCTGGGGCGCGCGGACAACCGGCTCTTCATCGCGATGGAATACGTCGAGGGGTTCGACCTGAACGACCTTCTGCGGCGTTGCGCGAGAGCGGCTGTCCCGCTCCCGTTCGAGCTGGCCGTGCACGTCGTGCGCGAGGCACTGAAGGGGCTCGACTACGCCCACCGAAGAATGGACGACGAGGGCAAGCCCCTGGGCATCGTCCACCGTGACGTGTCGCCCTCGAACCTGCTCTTGTCGTTCGACGGCGAGGTCAAGGTGTGCGACTTCGGCATCGCGCGCGCGAACGACACGCTCTCGAACGGCTCGGCTCCTGTCGAGCTGGACGAGGCCCTGAAGGGCAAGGCCGGGTACATGAGCCCCGAGCACGCGCGCGGCGAAGCAGTCGACGCGCGTTCGGACGTCTACGCGGCGGGAATCGTGCTCTGGGAGCTTGCCGCAGGGCGCCGCATGTACAGGATGGGCGAGGGCCGGGCGAGCCTGCTCGACCAGGCCAGGCAAGGCGAACCGCCCGCCCTCCCCGAGAAGGGCCTTCCCTCGGAGGACAGGCTGAGGGCCGTCCTTTCGAAGGCCCTCGCCGCCGATCGCACGGCGCGCTACGCGTCCGCCGCGGCGATGCAGCGAGACCTGGACGACTACGTGGCGAGTGCCGGCCTGATGCCAAGCCCCTTGAGGCTCGGCGAGTGGCTCGAGAAGGCGTTCGGGGAGGACATCCTCGTCCAGCGTCGCGCTCGCGAACGTGCAGCGTCGGCCCTGGAGCGAGGCGCCCCCGTGGTGCTCGAAGCCGTCGCGGCCTCCGTGTCGACGCCAGCTGCGACGCCCCTCGCTCTTGCGATGGCGGCAGCGACGGCGGCGACGGCGCCGAGCGCGCAGGAGCCGGGCGCACCGACCGAGCCGGCCGTGCCCGCCCAGCCAAAACGTGCCCCCAGGCGCGGACTCCCCGCCATCGCGGTCGTCGGCGCAGTGGCCCTCGTGGCGCTCGCCACGGCCGTTGCGCTCGCCATGCGCTAGCAGAGCGCGATGCTCCTCGCCGACGTCGCGCTGCCCGTCCCGATCGCGCGCGCCTTCACGTATTCGGTGCCCGAGGCGCTCGCACGACGGGCCGCTCCGGGGGCGCGTGTCCTGTGCGCTCTCGGTGCGAGGCGCGTGATGGGGGTCGTCCTGGCGATCCGGGAGGGCGACCCGCCGCCGCGCGTCAAGCCGATCGCACGCGTCGTCGACGACGAGGTGGCCATCCCGGCCGAGCTTCTCGCGTTCCTCCAGGACCTGGCGACCTATTACTTTGCTCCCATCGGGGAGGTCGTGCGCCTCGCGCTGCCGCCCGTCGACAGGGAGACCGCTCGCGATCTCGCGGCGCCGACCCTCTTCGGAGACGAGCGCGGGCTGAGCACGGCTCGCGTGCAATGGGTGACGGCCACCGATCGCGCCGAGCCGCCCGGATCGCTGCGCGGACACGCGGCGGCCGTCCTCGCCCACGTGCGCTCGGTCGGCGCCGAGCCTGTCGCCCACCTCGAACGCCGCTGGGGCAACGCGCGCGCCGCCGCGAAGAAGCTCGCGAGCCTGGGACTCGTGACGATCGACACCCGCGACGCCATCGCCGAGGCACCCTTCACCGAGCCTCCGTCGCGCGACGTTCCGCAGGACGCGACGGCATCCCAGACGGCGGCGATCGAGGCCATCGCAGGCGCCCTGCGGTCGAAGCGTCCAGGCACGTATCTCCTTCACGGCGTCACGGGCAGCGGAAAGACGGAGGTCTATCTCCGGGCTATCGCCGCGGCGCGCGAAGCGGGGCTCGGGTCGATCGTGCTGGTGCCGGAGATTGCGCTCACTCCGCAGCTCGTCCAGCGCTTCCGCGCGCGGTTCGGGGACGATCTGGCGGTCTTGCACTCGGCGCTCACACCTCGCGAGCGCCAGGGCATGTGGGAGCGGCTCCACGCCGGCGAGGTCGACGTCGCCATCGGTGCCCGGAGCGCGCTCTTCGCACCCGTTCGCGCTCTCGGGCTGGTCGTCGTCGACGAAGAGCACGACTCGAGCTTCAAGCAGGAAGAAGGGGTCCGGTACCACGCGAGGGACATGGCGATCTGGCGAGCGCACAGGGTAGGGGGCGTGTGCGTGCTCGGGAGCGCCACTCCCTCGCTCGAGAGCGAGCACCTGACCCGCACCGGTCGCGCAACCAAGCTGCGCCTGCCGGAGCGCGCGCGCGCGCAGCCGATGCCCCACGTCGACATCGTGGACCTCCGCCGCACGAGCCCCGGACCCACCGGCGATCGCCGCATCAGCCTGCCCCTCTTCCGCGCGATCGAGAGTGCCCTGGGAGTGGGAGAACAGACCATTCTCTTCCTGAACCGAAGGGGCTTCGCTCCTAGCGTGCGCTGCGAGGCGTGCGGACAACTCGCGACGTGCGCATCGTGCGCCGTCGCCCTCACGTTCCACAAGCGATCGGCGAACCCTGGTACCTCGCACGGCGTCGTCCGCTGCCACTATTGCGACTACGAAGCGCCGCTCGCGTCCCGATGCCCCAAATGCGCTGCCGATGCGCTGATCCTCGAGGGCGTCGGCACGGAGAAGCTCGAGGAGACGCTGGCCCTCGCTTTTCCGAACGCGCGGGTCGCGCGGCTGGACAGGGACGTCGCGAGCGGCAAGAAGGTGGAAGCCGTGCTCGCGCGGGTCCGCGGGCGCGAAGTCGACATCCTCGTCGGAACGCAGATGGTCACGAAGGGCCACGACCTCCCGAACGTGACCCTCGTCGGCGTCATCAACGCGGACGCCGCGCTCAGCATGCCGGATTTTCGGGCGAGCGAACGGGCCTTCCAGCTCCTCGTGCAAGTGGCCGGACGTGCGGGGCGCGGCGACATCCCCGGGCGCGTCATCGTGCAGACGTGGGACCCCGAGCACCCCGCGATCGCTCTGGCCGCCCGCCACGACGTCGACGCCTTCCTCGAGCGCGAGCTGATGGATCGTCGCGAGCTCGGCTATCCGCCCCTGACGCGCGGCGCCCTCCTCCGCGTCGACGCGGTGGACGAAGGTGAGGCCCGCGCCGCGTGCGCGAAGCTCGCCTCGGTCGCACGCGCTTGCGAGGCCGTCCGTATCGGCGAGGTCCTCGTGCAAGGCCCTGCCCCGGCGCCGATCGCGCGTATCCGCAATCGATGGAGATTCCGGGTCATGCTGCGCGCCGCCGCACGCGCGCGCCTGCGTTCGGTGTTGGCGACCGTCGCCGAGGCGCTCCCGACGCTGGGGCGAAACGTCCGCGGCTCGATCGACGTCGACCCGGTGCAACTGCTATGAGCGAAAGGTGCCGATGAGCGAGCGCCCTCCGTGGGAGCTGCCCGTGCCGGCGCCCTTCTCGACGCGCCTCGTGACGGACCGGCTCGTCCTGCGACCCCCGCGCACGGCAGACGTCCCCGCGATGCGCCTCGCCCTTCGCCAGAACGCGGCTCATCTGCGGCCGTGGAGCATCGCCCCCGCCCCCGGCGAGGACCCCGCTTCGTTGACCTCGGTATCGCGCGCCGTGCTCAGGCACCGGACCGAATGGAAATCGGGGCAAACGTACGTTTTTCTCATCGTGGCCCGCGAGAACGAAGGGACCATCCTCGGTCGGATCGCCCTCGGAGGCCTGCACCGCGGCGCCTTCCAGAACGCCTACCTCGGTTACTGGATCGACGCCGCTCACGAGAAGCGCGGCTTGATGACCGAAGCGGTCGAAGCTGCAACCTCGTTCGCATTCACGACGGCGGAGCTGCACCGAGTGCAGGCTGCGGTGATGCCGAGCAATACGGCCAGCCAGCGCGTTCTCGAGAAGGCGGGCTACCGGCGCGAAGGGCTCGCCGAGCGTTACCTGTGCATTGCGGGGGTATGGGAAGACCACATTCTCTTCGCGGCGACGGCCGAAGAATGGGCCGAACGGCATCCACAACTTCCGGCGGGGCCCGTCCGATGAGGAGGGCATGCGAGGTCTCGCGCCGCAGCTCCGCTGGCCCTTCGCGGCGAGGCTGGTTGCGGGGTGTGCATCCTGCCGGGCCCCCGTTGCCCCGCTGAGGGCTTTCTGCGCCGCGTGCAACTCGACGGTGCAGCGGATTCGACGGAAGGACCCACGCCGGACGGTCGCCTGCGTCTACGGCGGCGCAGTCGCCCGCGCCATCGGTCGCCTGAAGGCCGAGCGGCGCGCGGAGATTGCGCGCCCGCTGGGCGACCTTCTGTGGCAGGCGCTGGCGCTCGGCGAGCCCGAGGTTGCCTCGGTGGTCGCGGTGCCTGTGCCCCTCCACCCTGCTCGCCTGGCCGAGCGAGGGTTCAACCAATCCGCCCTTCTGGCGGGGCGCGTGGCGCGGCGATTCGGCATTCCTCTTTGGCCCTCGGCCCTCGCCCGTACGCGCGACACGGCCCCGCAGGCCACGCTGCTTCGCGAAGCCCGAATGGCGAACGTCCTCGACGCGTTCGTGGCTCGCGAGCCGGAGCACGTCTTCGGCCGGAGGGTCCTGCTCGTCGACGACGTTTGGACCACGGGCGCAACGCTGGAGGCGTGCGAGAACGCCCTGGTCGCAGCCGGCGCGACCCACGTCGCCTGGGGGGTGGTCGCAAGGGCGGGGTATTAGCGCGAGGCGCTTCGCCCCCCACCGGGGTATCATGCGGGCACCCGTGAGCGACGAGAAGGAATTCAAACCCTCGCCAGGCCCGCACTCGGGCCCCGAGGTGCGCCCCCGGGTGCCCGGTTCCACCGCGGACACAAGCGACCTCGAGCGCACCCGAGAGCTGCCGCCGGGGTCGATCGGCGGGGGGGCCTGGCCGAGACCCGCGCCGAGGTCGGTCGGTCCCCTTCCCAGGGCACCGTCGAAGCCGGCTTCGGGCCTACCCTCGAAACCACCCGCCCCGGGGCGCAACCCATTCGCGAACCTCCCGTCCACGACCCCCAGGCCGCCCGGGCAAAAGCCAGCCGTTCCTTCGATACGTCCCGCGAAGCCCGCCGCAGCGGCGGCGCCCAATCCGCCCTCGTGGGGCGTGGAAGAGCTCAGCGGCTCTCTGCTTCTCCCCGACGACGGTCTCAGCGAGCCCGGACTCCCGCAGCCGGGGGTGGAAGAGCTGAGCGGATCGGTGCTCGTCGAAGACGGACCCGACGGCGGGCCACCCATCGTGACCCGGACGGGCGGCGCCTCGCCAGCACACAAGGCGGCGGCCGAACCCGCGCACCGCGCGCTCCTCGGCATCCCGGAGCTCCCGAAGTCGACACCCGGCCCCGCGATCGACGCCCTCTCGCCTGCGGATCCACACGCGGTCGCTCCGGCTCCGGATGGGCCGGCGCCGCCCGACGAACCCGCAATCTACCGGCTCGATGATTCGTCCGAGGATGCCGCCGCGCCGGACAGTGCCTCCGAAGAGCCATCCGAGCCACCCATCACTCAGTCCTCCGCGCCCGCTCCGGCGGCGATCCACCGCGACGACGTCGAGGTCACGGCGCTGCCGCGGAGCAAGCTCGTTACTTTGCTCGACACCGCGAGAAGCAAGCTCGCCCCGCTTCTGGCGACATTGCAAACAAGGCTGCGCGCGGCGGGTCTCGTCTCGGCGCGACAGAGACCTCCCTGGTTCTGGCCGGCGATCATCGTCCCTGCACTCGCCCTCGGTGCTGGCTTCGTTGCGCTCGTCGGTTCGCTGACCGGGACCGATCGAAGCAGCAGCGACCCGGACGCCGCCGGCTCTTCGGTCGCATCGTCGTCCGTCGCAACGTCCTCCGCCTCGCCGCCCGTCGCGCTTCCGGTCGCGCCCGCGCAGCCAGCAGCTCCCGTGGCAACAGCCGCGGCCCCGCTCCGGCCGTGCGTGGTCGAAGGTTCGTCGATCAACGTGGCCCCGAAGGCCATCGTCGGGGCCGGAGTGGAGGTTCGCCCGTTTGGCGAAGACTTCGCCGTAGGGTTTGCACCCGACGACCACGAGGCGGTTGCAATGCGCCTCAACGCGGGGTCGCTCGCCACCATCTCGACGGCGCGCGCCCGCTCGAAAGACCTCATCCGTCGGGTACGGCCCGTCGCTACCGCGAAGGGCGGCCTCGTGCTCGCTGTCGACGCCGATCGCAAGGGCGACCGTCTGAACGGCCGGCGCACTCTCCCCGTCGACCCTCCCCTGCAGGTGGGGGCGCTCGGAAGCAGTCTCGTATGGGCTCATGCGGGGGGCCCTGCGGCCGGCGCGCTCTGGACGCTCGATGGCGACGGCGACCTCGAAGCTTTGCGCGGCGCGACCGAGGGGGCTCCAGGAGACACGACGACAGTCCTTGCCTTCCGTCGCGGAAATTCGATCGGGTTGGGAGCCGCGACCGGGTACAGGGCACTCTCGGCGAAGGGCGACCTCACTCGCGTCGACGGCCTCGGCACGGCTATCGGCTCGCCGGCCGTCGCGCTCAACGACGGAGTGGTGATCGCCGCGTGGGCCGATCGTGCAAGCTCGAACCAGCCCTGGAACCTGCGGTGGGTGCGATTCAAAGCCGGCGAAGCGCCGGGGTCGCCGAAGACGTTTTCACCGCCGGCTGGCGGACAGGGCGGTCAGGCGATGTCTCCGGGTCTCGCCGCTGTTCCTGGCGGCCGCTTTCTCCTCGTGTGGACCGAAGGTCCGGCCTCATTCCACCACGTGCGCGCCCTGACGCTCTCCGGTGAAGGTGCGCCCGTGGGAGCACCGCTCGAGGTCTCCGCCGACGGCGCCAACGCGGGGCAAGGACAAGCCGCGGTCGGCGCGGCGGGCACCGGGCTCGTCGCATTCCTGGAGTCCGCCGACGGCGGGTTCAGAGTCGTCGCCACGCCAGTCGCTTGCGGCGGCGAGTAGAATTGGCTCGGGACAGGGAAAACGAGGCGCTGGACACTCGCGCACCGCGTACCCGCCGCAGAAACGCCTTCGCGGGCGGCGGCACGCCGGTTGATAGAGCAGGCGCTCATGCGCCCCTCCCCCGCCCTTCTCGTCGCCTCCGCAACCTTCCTCTTCCCCGCCATCGCTCGCGCCGAACCGCTGTTCGGCTGGGGCGAGAACGCCCTCGAGGACGCGTACCTCGACGGCGACCTCGACGAGGAAGACCATGTCGCGATGCATGTCGGCGGCCACGTGGGTTCGTCCGACGTGCACGGCGAAAGCTGGGTGAGCCTCGTCGGATTCACCCAGGAGCTTCAGTCCGGCAAGAATGAGCTCGGCGCATTCCTGGTCGTCGGCCTCGCCCTCGATCGCCTCGCGGGGGGCCCGGTTCATCGCCTCGCAGACCCTCCACGCACGCAGCTTCCGGCCTCCCCGGCTCCGGTGCCGAACGCGGCGCCCGTGTCGGCGAACCAGCGCCAGCTCGACGCGATGTCGACGGCGTCCTCGCTGGCCCACGCATGCGTCGCCGCAGCCTGGCGCACCTCGGGGCTCGGCGTCGATGACGCTCGCATCGACTCGATCGTCTCGCGGTCGCGATCGAGCGCGCTGCTGCCGGAGACGCGCATGCGCGCGATGCGCCTGTGGACCGACGCGGCCCACACGACCACCGTGACGAGCGAGGACGGGACGACGCTTTACGACGCCATCGGCGCCAACTTCGTTCTCGAGCTGCGCCTCACGTGGCGGCTCGATCGCCTCGTTTACGCCGGCGACGAACCAACGCTCGAGCGCGTCCGGCTCGAGCGCGAGGAGGCGCGTTCACGCATGGCGACTCGAACCCTCGAAGCGCTGTTTGCCTGGCAACGAGCGAGCGCAGACCTCTCCGAAGCCGTCTCCGGCTCGCACGAGGAGCTCGCGTCCGGTTTGCGGCTGGCGGAAGCGTCGGCGACGCTCGACGTGCTGACGGGCGGCTGGTTCTCCGAGCACCTTGACCCGGGAGGACCCCGCCGTTAGACGAGTATCCGGGTTCTTGCCCGGCAAATGCTCCCCGAATCGCGCGAGAAACTGGCCGACCTCCAGCGGCGCCTCATGGCGCTAAGGGGGCATCTTTGACCTTCCGAAGCTCAAGGCCGCGATAGGCAGGCTCGAGGAGCAAACGCTTGCCCCCGGGTTCTGGGACGATCAGAAGAAGGCGCAGGTCGTCAACCGACAGCGCTCCGGCCTCGAGCAGCAAATCGGCAGCATCGAGAAGCTGACGCGCGACGTCGAGGACGCAAGCGTGCTGCTCGAACTCGGCGCGTCCGAGAGCGACGAGCAGGTGGTTGCCGAGGTCGAAGCGCAGCTTCCGGCTCTCGAGACGCGCGTCCG
>Ga0302325_10016885_pt1 | contig 15446 bp, 15 predicted proteins | sample Palsa_T0_2_FD_201948 | JGI IMG/M metagenome (GOLD analysis project Ga0302325, IMG submission 201948) | Peat permafrost microbial communities from Stordalen Mire near Abisko, Sweden - Palsa_T0_2 | ecosystem: Environmental > Terrestrial > Soil > Palsa > Peat permafrost | place: Sweden: Abisko...
TCATCGCCTCCGGGTCGCCGAACTCGACCGCGTCCGCCTGCTGCATCGCCACGACCTTCTGCTGCAGCGTGCGGATGATCTCCAGCCCGGTCCGGTCCCCGACGTGCGCCAGCCGCGGGTACTCGTGCCCGCCGAAGTTGCGCTGGCTGATCTTGCCGTCCTTGGTCCGGTCGAAAAGCGCGCCCCAAGCCTCGAGCTCCCAGACCCGGTCCGGAGCCTCCTTGGCGTGCAGCTCGGCCATCTGCCAGTTGTTCAGGAACTTGCCGCCGCGCATGGTGTCGCGGAAGTGGACCTGCCAGTTGTCGTTCGGGTTCGCGTTGCCCATGGAGGCCGCGCAGCCACCCTCGGCCATCACGGTGTGCGCCTTGCCGAACAGGGACTTGGAGATGATGGCGGTCTTCTTGCCGTGCAGCCGGGCCTCGATGGCGGCCCGCAGCCCGGATCCGCCCGCGCCCACGACCACCACGTCGTAGGCGTACCGGTCAACACCGCCCGCCGACACCGCCTCGGTGCCAGGTACTGCCACGCTGGTCGCCGCTGCGTCTCCGGCAACCACTGTGTCGCTGGTGAGTTCTGCGTCGCTCATAACCACTGCCCGTTCGGTTAATTAAAGATTCTTGGATCTGGGAAGGCGCCACTGGCCACGAGCATGATGTAAAGATCGCTCAGCATCAGCGTGCCCAGCGTGATCCAGGCGAACTGCATGTGCCGCGCGTTCAGCCAGGAGAATTTCGTCCAGGCCCAGTACCGGACCGGGTGCTTGGAGAAGTTCTTCAGCCGGCCGGCGGTGATGTGCCGGCACGAGTGGCAGCCCAGCGTGTAACCCCACAGCAGGATCGCGTTGGCCAGCAGGATCAGCGACCCGATGCCGAACCCGAAGTTCCCGTCCGGACCGCGGAACGCCTGGGTCACGTCGTAGCTGAGCAGGATCGCGATGAGGATGGCCAGGTAAAAGAAGTAGCGATGCAGGTTCTGCCCGATCAGCGGGAACCTGGTCTCGCCGGTGTACTTGGCGTGCGGCTCGCGCACCGCGCACGCCTCTGGCGAGCGCCAGAACGCCTTGTAGTAGGCCCGCCGGTAGTAATAGCACGTGGTCCGGAAGCCGAGCACGAACACCAGCGCCACGAACGCGTAGGGGATGATCGGCGGCACCGCCGGGATCCACTGGCCCAGGGTGCTTGATCCCGGCACGCATTCACCGCTGACACACGGCGAGTAGAACGGGGTCAGGTAGTGGTCCTTGGGCACGTAGTACCAGTGCCCGGTGAAGACGCGGACCGTAGCGTAGCCGACCCAGATCGTGAGCAGGGTCGCCGTAATGCGCGGCGCCCGCCACCAGGGGTCCTTGCGGAACGTGCGTTCGGAGATCTGCGCCCGCGTTCTGGCCGGCGCGTCCGGTGCCTGTGTCATCCTCAGCGTCCTCGCTGCTTTTCGTGCTTAATGTAACCCCAGACGCCGCCCACCGGAACTAACCGGTCTTATCGCGTGCCCGCTGCCAAGAACTTATTCCAGTCGGTGCGGCAATGCAGTGATCGAGACCTCATCGTGCGTGTGACCCTTGCTACACTCCGGCTTCCGTGACGTTCATCTACCACATCGCGGCCGCGGCGGACTGGGCCCGGGCGTGTCAGGACGGCAAGTACACGACGTCGACGCGAGGCCGGACCCTGGCCGAGGAAGGGTTCATCCACACCTCGACCGCCGGGCAGGTGGCCCTGGTGGCCAATGCCTTCTACCAGGGCGAACCGGATCTGCTGCTGCTCGTCATCGACCCCGGCCGGGTGCAGGAGGAAATCCGCTACGAGCACGTACCCGGCCAGGCCCAGCCCTACCCGCACATCTACGGCGCCCTCAACGTCGATGCGGTCGTCCAGACCCGCCCCTTCCACCCCGATCCCGACGGCCAGTTCTCTTTCAAGGCGCCGAACCAGCGGCAAGCGCTATGACCTCGCGTAGCTTGGCGAGCAGGGATTCCTCGGTGAAAGGCTTTTCGATGAGGTTGATGCCTGCTTCGAGGACACCGTGGTCGCTCAGGAGTCCTTCGGTGTAGCCGGACATGAACAGCACCTTCACCGATGGGTAGAGTTCCCGGAGTCGGTCCGCGGCTTCCTTTCCTGACATCTGCGGCATGATGACGTCGGTGACGAGCAGGTCGATGCCGCCGGGATGACTGGCGGCGACCGCGACGGCGTCGCGTCCGTTGGCGGCCGTGATCACCTGGTAACCATTGCGGGCCAGCATGCGGCGGGTCGCCTCCCGCAGGGCGATCTCGTCCTCGACGACCAGCACAGTCTCACCGTTGCCGTCCTCCTCGGCTGCCTTCGGCCACGGCGATGTCTCCTGGGCGGGCTGGCTGATTGCGGGCAGCAGGATGGTGAAAGCGGTGCCGGTGCCGGGTTCGGAGTGGATCTGCACGTAGCCGCGGGCCTGGGTAATGATGCCGTAGACGGTGGCCAGGCCCAGGCCGAGACCCGATCCTTGGCCCTTGGCCTTGGTGCTGAAGAACGGCTCGAACGCCCGGCTGACCACTTCCCTGGGCATCCCGGTGCCGCTGTCGCTGACTTTCAAGCTGGCGTACCGGCCGAAGGACGGGCCGGCGCGGCTGCCTGTGTGGTTCCCGTCTATGTTGGTGTTGGCGGTATGGATCGTCAGTCTCCCGCCGGCCGGCATGGCATCGCGGGCGTTGACGGCCAGGTTGATCAGTACCTGCTCGATCTGGCCCGGGTCGGCCAGCACCGGGCACAGCCCAGTGGACAGGTCGGTCCTCAGTTCCACGTGCTTGCCCAGGGCGCGGACCAGCACCTGCTCAATGCCGCCGATCACGTCGTTAAGGTCCAGGCTGGATCTGCTGTACGTCGTCGCGGATGGACTGCCAGTCAGCCTGCGGCGTTTCCCTGGCCACATCCTCGCTGACAAACGTGGCATAGTTCAGGATGACGGCCAGCAGGTTGTTGAAGTCATGCGCAACCCCGCCGGCGAGCTGACCCAGGCTTTCCAGCCCCTGCAATTGCTGGTGCTGGCGCTCGAGCCGGTCCCGCTCAGCCTGCCTCTTCAACCGCTCACGGTCCGCCAGGAGCTCCAGCCGCTCGCTGACGTCCCGGATCGCAGCCGATACCAGGATTCCCTCGTCGGTGTCGATGGCTGACAGGGAGATCTCGGCCGGGAAGGTGCTGCCATCACGGCGGCGCCCGGCCAGCTCGGTCCCCGCCGCGCCCATCGGCCGCGGCCGCGGGTCAGCGACATAGCCCGCCCGGCGTGCCGGGTGCCCGGCCTTGATCGCGTCCGGGACCAGGATCTCCGCCAGCTGGCCGGAACAACGTGCGGGATCCCCGCCAGTACCCCCGGGGATCCCGCACGACGGATCAGCGGGCAAGGCAGGATGAGCTTGGAGCTTGTCGCTTCGCCTGCTGGTTCCTCGGTTTCCGCTGCTCAGTGGATGCAACGGTACGGAAGGAGCCGACCGGGATCAAGGATGTTTCCCGGTGTTGCTTGAAATATACTTCTCGGCCAGATCTGCGCTGGCCTGGCTGATCAGGTCCCTGGGCCGTACCGGGCGCGACTGGAGTAGTGCTCGAAGACCTTCGGCAACCTCCCACGTCCGATGCACATTCCCGAGGCCGAATATGAGGCGATGGTCAGGGCAAGTAGCGATCGATCATGGCTATGAACTTGTGGATATCGAACGGCTTCGGGACAGCTTCAGCGGCTCCTTCGGCGACCAGCTGAGCTATGAACTCGTCGGAGTCGCTGCTGAGGATCACCACGGGGATCGCCGCCGTGGCCGGCGCGGCGGCGAGCTCTTTCAGGATTTCGCTGCCGGTCGCGTCGGGGAGGCGGTTGTCGAGCAGGATGAGGGCCGGCTGCTTGTCGATGGCGGCCTGGATGCCGTCCCGGCCGTTCATGGCCACCAGCAGCTCGATCTGGGGGCGCCGCCTGAGCAGCGCTTTCACCAGGCTGATGTTGTTATCGTCGTCCTCGATGTAAAGCAGGGCATGGTTCATCGGGCCTCCCTTGGCCGGCTCCTGAGCACTCATGCCGGCGCGATCCGGGTCGCCGGCTGCGGCTGCTGCGCGCGGGCGGCGGCGCAGGTGTCGAGTAGCTCGCCGAGCTCGGCGAGCTCGATCGGCTTGGTCAGGTAGGCGAACGCGCCGCCGGCCAGCAGGCGATGGATGACGCCGCGGGAAGCGTCGGCGGAAAGGACGATCACCGGAATGGCGGCGGTGGCCACCTCGGCCTTGAGCTCGTTGAGGACCTCGTCTCCTTGCAGGTCGGGCAGGTGCAGGTCGAGCAGGATGATGTCGGGCACGTCCCGGACGGCGCATTCGAGGCCGGCCCGGCCAGATGTCGCGGACAGCAGCCTGGTGTTCGGTCTGCTCCGCAGGAACCTGGCGATCACCTCGATGTTCGCCGGGTTGTCGTCAATGGAGAGAACGCTGAGGCCGGCTCCGGCCGGGGCGCGCGGCCCGGCCGCGGGTCGCGCTGGCGCGGGGCTGGGCTTTGGGATGTGGATTAGGTCCGGGGCCCGGGTCAGGCTGACGGTGAAGGCCGCTCCCTGGCCCAGGACGCTGGCTACGGTCAGCTGGCCTTTCATGGCCTCGGTGAGGGCCCGGGCCAGGGGCAGCCCGATCCCGGTGCCCTCGATTTCGGTCCGTTCGGCGCCGAGGCGCTCGAACGGGATGAAGATCCGCTCGAGGTCATCTGGGGCCAGGCCCGGCCCGGTATCGGTGACCACGATGCTGACCTGGCCGGTGCCATCTTCGGCGCAGGAGATCGTGATGCTGCCGTCCCGGTGGTTGTACTTGACGGCGTTGGAGATCAGGTTGACCAGGACCTGGGCGAGCCGCTGCCGGTCGACGAAGGCCGCCAGGGCCGGATGCACGCGGTCGGTGATGATCTGGATCGAGCGCTCGGCGGCAATCGGCGCCATGAGCCGGCAGGCCTCCTCGATCACCGGGCGGACCAGGACCGGTTCGAGGGACATGCCCAGGTCACCGGATTCGATCCGGGCGATGTCGATGAGCTCGTTGATGAGCGCGAGCAGGTGCCGCCCGGCACCGAGGATCCGGTCGACGCCGTCGCTGTCTTCCTCGCTGAGCTCGGACAGCTGGAGGAGCTGGGTAAAGCCGAGGATGGCGTTGAGCGGGGTGCGCAGCTCGTGGCTCGTGCTGGAGAGGAACGAGTTCTTCGCCTGGGTGGCCTGCACGGCCGTGTCTCTGGCCGCGGTCAGCTCCGCGGCCCGCCTGGCCAGCAGCGCCTCGGCCCTGAGGTGCGATCCGGCGAGGCGGCCGATCTCATCACCCGCAGGGATGATCGGTTCGAGCGGCTCTCCTTCGCCCAGCCGGCGCGCGTTCTCCGCGTTCACGCTCACCCGGCTCGCGATGCCCGAGCTGAACAGGGCGACGCCGGCCAGCCCGGCGAGCAGCGCCAGCACCAGGCCGGCGATGTCGAGCAGCTCGATCCTCGTCTGCAGCGTGGTGATCTTATTGCGCTGGACGGCGACCATAGCCGTGGGAGCGGCGGCGAGACCGGCGACCTGCAGGCGCAGCCGGTCCATCGTGGTCTTCTCGTTCAGCAGCGCCGGAAGGAGGTCCGGGGCTGAGGTACCGCCGCTGGTGGCGGAGCGTAGCTGGGCTAGTTCGAGCAGCACCTGCCCCGTGGTGGCGTCCACCATCTGCTGCTGGCGGCCGACCCCCGCTATGACGGCCGCGTGCCGCAACGATGTGCGCTCGGCGCCGATCCGCGTCAGCGTGAGGGTGTAAGGGGCGAGGAAGACCGGGTCGCGGGTCGCGGTGTAGCCGCGGATACCCGTTTCCGCGTTGGCCATGTCGGCGAGAACCTGGGTGGCCGCGGCGGCCAGGTTACGGGCGCTGGTGCTGATGTCTCGCTCATTGCTCTCACTCTGCTGGAGCACCAGGTTCGCCGAGATGATGCCCATCAGGGCGATCAGCGGCACCGCGACCACGATCAGGCCCTTCGCCCGCAGGGACAGGTCGAGCCACCACCGGCGGATCCGGTGCGCCTGGTCCGTCCCCGGCGGCGCTGACCTCGCTTCGCGTGATCTCATCGATTCCCCCGGTTATCACTAAACGTCTCCTCAAGATCACTATACGTCACAACAGCCGGGATGAGGCTGTTGCGCTTCTGTGGTGCCGGAAGGCCCGGAATGGCCGCGCGCGACAGCTTCTGCCGTGGACGGCCGAGTCGAGGCGGGAGGGGGCGTCGGGGTAATAAAGCGCCTTCGGCCGGGTCGGCTGGCTACTGACCTGGCGAGACGTGCAGGGCGCGGCGCAGGAAATCGAGCTGCAACAAGAGCAGGTTCTCCGCCACCGTTTCTTGTGACGCCATGTGGGTGATGCCGGACAGGGGCAGGACCGTATGCGGGTATCCGGCGGCCAGCAGCGCGGCGGACAGGCGCAGGGTGTGGGCGACGACCACATTGTCATCCGCCAGCCCGTGGATCAGCATCAGCGGGCGTGGTGCGATCGCATCGGCGGCGGCTGTCACCACGGATCGTTCGGCCAAAGAGATCAGGCCGGACTGGCGGTAGGCGTCTTGGTTCTGGTCCGGATGGCCTAGATAACGTTCGGTGTAGTGGGTGTCGTAGAGATGCCAGTCCGTTACCGGGGCGCCTGCGATCGCTGCGTGGAATATGTCCGGACGGCGCAGCACGGCTAGTGCGGCCAGGTAGCCGCCGAACGACCAGCCGCGGATCGCCACTCGGTGCGTATCCAGGTCGGCGAAGCGGTGCGCGGCCGCGCCCAGCGCGTCGACCTGGTCATCGAGAACCGGGCCGGCCAGGTCGCCGGCCACCGCGCGTTCCCACTCAGGACCGCGAGCCGGAGTCCCGCGGCCGTCCGCGATCACGACGGCGAAGCCCTGCTCGGCGAACCATTGCGGGGTGAGGTAGCTGCCGCGGGCCTTGAGCACCCGCTGTGCGTGCGGGCCGCCGTAAGGGTCGAGCAATACCGGCAGCTTCCCCCGCCCGGGCTGGTGCCAGGAAGGGAACAGCACCGCGGTGCGGATCTCGCGCGGTCCGGCGTGCAGCAGGACCGGGCGGGGAGCGGGCAGCGCCGGGCGTTCCGCCCGCGAGGCGAGTTCGGCCACCGGCTGGCCCGCGCGGTGCACCCGGACCGTCACGCCGTCGTCCTCGAGCCCGCGGTGCCAGACCACCGTGGTGCCGCCCGCGCGGACGCCCCCGTCGACGCCGCCCCCGTCGGTGCCCTCGCCGATCCGGCTCAGCCCGTCAGGCCCGTAGGTCCACAGCCCGATCTCGGTCGGCTCGGCGGACGCCTGGAACAGGACGGTGTCGTCGTCGACGCCGAGCACGCCGCGCACCTGCAGGCCCGGCGGCGTGACCGGGACGGCCTCCTGATGGGGCGCGGCGACCAGCAGGCGCCGGGTGTCCCGCTCGTCGCGCGTCCAGACGATCCGGCCGTCCTTGGTCCAGGCGGGGACGCCAGGGACGATCTCCAGCCACCGCGGATCGGTGTCCTCGCGCAGCACGGCGGTCTTCCCGCTGCTCACCTCGACGGTGAGCAGCCGCATCGTGCGCTGGTCCCGGCTCTGCACCACGACCAGCGGGTCGTGCTCGCCCTCCCAGCACGCCGTCACCAGGTACGGAAACGCGGCGCCGTCGGTGTCGATCGCCACGCTGGTCCCGTCCAGCCTGACCAGCAGGAGGGACACCTCGGCGTTCGGGGTGCCGGCGGCGGGATAGGCCACCTCGGCGGGCGGCCTTTCCGGGTTGGCGGGGTCGGCGATGTGCCACCGGTTCACCGGCGTCTCGTCCACCCGCGCGACGAGCAGCGCCGAACCGTCCGGGGACCACCAGTAGCCGCGCTGGCGGTCCATCTCCTCTGCCGCGATGAACTCCGCCAGCCCGAACGTCACCCGCGCGGCTCCCCGCGGCTCCGCCAGCACCTGGTCTTCGGCCTGGTCTTCGGCCTGACCCGGCAGGCCGGTAACCCTGAGCGCGCCGGCGCTGACATACGCGAGCCGCCTTCCGGTCGGGTCGGGGCGGGGATCGAGGGCAGGGGCACGCGTCGCCACTTCGGCCGGCGGCCTGCCCGCGCCGGTCAGGTCAGCCGCGTAGACCCGCCCTGACCAGGCGAAGGCGGCCATCGTCAGGTCGGCGTCGGTGGCGTAGGCCACGATGCCGCCGGCCTGCTCCCTGACCCGTTCCCGGCGGGCCCGTTCGGCCGCCGGAAGGTTCTGCTCATCGCCGCCCAGCGTCCTCGGATCGACGACCAGCCGTTCCTGCCCGCTGCCGACATCCAGTACCCACAGGCAGGTCACCGGGTCGCTGCCACCCTGGGTGCACAGGTAGGCGACCCGGGCGCCGTCGGGTGAGACACGGAACGCCCGCGGTACGCCGAGCGTGAACCGCCTGGTCCTGGCCTCTTGCCGGGGAAAACTCTCGGTCATGCAAAGAATCTTGCCATTCCCCTCCCACCCGGGGGCCGCCGATAGGCTCGCTGGCATGAGTTCGGCTGACGACCCTAAAGTACCCAGGCCCGAACGACGGTTGCTGCTTGTGCACGCACACCCCGACGACGAGTCCATCGGGACCGGGGCGACGATGGCGAAGTACGCGGCCGAGGGCGCGCAGGTCACGCTCGTCACCTGCACCCTGGGCGAGCTCGGCGAGGTCATCCCGCCGTCGCTGACGCACCTGGCCGCGGCGAAAGAAGACCGGCTGGGGGAGTACCGGATCGGCGAGCTCGCGGCCGCCTGCGACCTGCTCGGCGTGACCGACCACAGGTTCCTCGGCGGTCCGGGCCGGTGGCGCGACTCGGGCATGATGGGCACCGAGGACAACACCGATCCGCGCTGCTTCTGGCAGGCCGACGTGGACGAGGCCGCGGCCGCGCTGGTCGACGTCATCCGCGACGTCAGGCCGCAGGTGCTGGTGACCTATGACGCCAACGGTTTCTACGGGCATCCCGATCACATTCAGGCGCACCGCGTCGCCTGGCGCGCCTTCGAGCTCGCCCAGGCCGAAAGTGTGACCGGGACCGAAAGTCTGGCCGGGACTGAAGGGCTGGCCAGGTTCTACGCGACGGCGGCGCCGGAATCCGCCCAGGTGACCACCGAGATCGATGCCACCGCCTACTTCGAGCGCAAGCTGGCGGCCATGCGCGCGCACGCCACCCAGATCACCGTGTCGGCGCCGTTTTTCGCGCTGTCCAACAACGTCAGGCAGCGCGCCCTCGGCGTCGAGTACTACACCCTGCTGGCGGGCCCGCGGGGCCCAGCCGGACCCAGTGGCCTCCAGACCGACCTGTTCTGACGGGCACAGTAGCCTGCTGTTCATGAACGTCACGACGGGCCGAGGCGGGTCGGGGTTGCTTGTCACCGGCGGCATTTACGGCGTGCTGTTCCTGCTTGGCGCGGTGGAAGGCATCATCGGCAGCTTCCAGTACAGCCGCACGGCGGGACCGGTGCCGCTGGCCGCCCTCGCGTTCTGCGCGGCGCTACTGGTGACCTGCCTGCTGGCAGGATGGGGCATGAGCGCGGTGAGCGGCGCGCTCGTGCCCGCCATGGGCTGGATCATCGCCTCCTTCGTGCTGTCCATGCCGGTCTCCAACGGCAGCGTCATCATCACCGCCTCCGCCCCCGGCGAGTGGTACCTGTACGGCGGCACCTTGAGCGCCGTGATCGCGGTGGCCGCTGCCTTCGGCGGCTCGATCCGGGCGACCAGGTCGCAGCCGCGCCGGTCGCAGCCGCGCCGGTCGCAGCCGGGCCGGTCGCAGCCGAAGTGAGCGACGTGGACGAGGGCTCGTTCCGTCGGGCCACGGGCCAGTTTTCCGGGGGCATCGTCGTGGTCACGACCAGTGCCGGTCACGCCATGACGGTCAGCGCGTTCACGTCGGTGTCCCTGGAGCCGCCGCTCGTGCTGTTCTGCGCGGAGAAGATCGCCCGCTTCCACGACGCGGTCCTCGCGGCCGGGTCGTGGGCGGTGTCCATCCTCGCCGAGGATGCCGAGAAAACCGCGCGCTGGCTGGCCACCGGGGGCCGTCCCCTCGACGGGCAGCTGGACGGGTTCGCCCACCGCCCAGGCCCGGTCACCGGCGCACCGCTGCTCGACGGCGCCCTGGTCACCCTGGAGTGCCGGACCGACGCCGTGTACGACGGCGGCGATCACAGCATCATCGTCGGCCAGGTCACCGCGGTCACCAGCGCCGAGGGGCCGCCATCACGCGGCCCGCTGATGTACTACGCCGGGCGCTACCGCCGCCTTCAAGGGAGCTGAACTTCAAGGGCTAGCTTCAAAGGCACTAGCGCACCGCATCTTCGATCCGGTCGAGCCCCCAGTCGAGATCTTCCTCGCTGATGACCAGCGGGGGCGCCAGCCTTATGACGTTCCCGTGTGTCTCCTTGGCCAGGACGCCGTGATCGGCGAGCCGTTCGCAGACCTCGCGGCCTGACCGCGAGGTGAACTCCAGGCCAGCCCACAGTCCCCGGCCGCTCACCCGGCGCACCACGGCAGCCGGGAGTCCGCCGAGCCGCTCGTGCATCCGCTTCCCGAGCACCGCCGCCCGGGCCTGGTACTCGCCGGTGCGCAGCATCGCGATGACCTCCCGGGCTACGGCGCAGGCGAGCGGGTTGCCCGCGAACGTGGACCCGTGCTGGCCGGGTTGCAGCACGCCGAGCACCGGCCAGGTCGACACCATCGCGGACACCGGCACGATGCCGCCGCCGAGGGCCTTGCCGAGCAGGTAGGCGTCGGGCACCACGTTCTCGGCCGTGCAGGCGAAGGTGTAGCCGGTGCGGCCGAGCCCGGACTGGATCTCGTCCGCGATCATCAAGATGCCGTGCGCGGTGCACAGCTCCCTGATCCCGGTGAGGAAGCCGGCCGGCGGCACGACGACGCCGGCCTCACCCTGGATCGGCTCGACGAGCACCGCGACGACGCGCTCACCGAGTTCGCTGACCGCCGCGGTCAGCGCGTCCAGGTCGCCGTACGGGACGATGCGGAACCCCGGGGTGTACGGCCCGAAGTCAGCCCGGGAGTCCTCGTCGGTGGAGAAGCTGATGATCGTGGTGGTGCGCCCGTGGAAGTTGCCGCTGAACACGATGATCACCGCCTGGTCCGCGGGGACCCCCTTGACCGTGTAGCCCCACTTGCGCGCGACCTTGATCGCGGACTCGACCGCCTCCGCGCCGGTGTTCATCGGCAGCACGACGTCCATGTCGGCGAGTTCGGCCAGCTCGGCGCAGAACGGCCCGAACTGGTCGTGGTCGAACGCCCGGCTCACCAGCGTGAGGTGATCGAGCTGGCGGTGCGCGGCGTCGATCAGCCGCGGGTGCCGGTGACCGAAGTTCAGCGCCGAGTAGGCGGCGAGCATGTCCAGGTAACGGCGTCCTTCGACGTCGGTCACCCAGGCGCCCTCGGCCTCGGCGGCGACGATCGGCAGCGGCTGGTAGTTGTGCGCGCCGTATTCGCTCGTCAGCTCCAGGAAGCTGGTCATGGTCTCGGTCATTGTGTTCCCCTCCATTGCTACGGGCGCAGCTCCAGCGTGCAGCACTTGGGTCCGCCGCCGCCCTTGAGCAGCTCGGACATGTCGACTCCGACCGGGGTGAACCCGCGCTCGCTGAGCTGGGCGGCGAGACCTCGCGCCTGGACCGGCAGGACGACGTGCCGGCCGTCGCTGACCGCGTTCAGGCCGAGTACCTCGGCGTCTTCGTCCTTGGCCTCGATCAGCTCAGTGAACTGCCCGGCGATGGCTGCCCGCCCGGCGTCGTCGAACGCGGCCGGATAGTACATGGCCGTGTCGCCGTCAAGTACGCACAGCGCGGTGTCCAGGTGGTAGAAGCGCGGGTCAACCAGGTGCAGGCTCACCACGGGCCGCGCGAAGACGCTGGCCAGTTCGGCTGCGGCGCCCTGATCGGTACGGAAGCCGTACCCGGCCATCAGCACCCGGCCGGTGAACAGGATGTCTCCCTCGCCCTCGTTGACGTGGACAGGTACCCGCACGTCAGGGTATCGACCGCGGAACCAGTCCAGGTAGGCGTCGGCTTCCCTGGCGCGCTGCGGATACCGGAACCGCGCGCCCAGCACCGTCCCGCCGACCACGGTGGCGCCGTTGGCGGCGAACACCATGTCCGGCAGCCCGGCCACCGGCGCAATGGTCCGCACGTCGTGGCCGAGATCGAGGTAAGACTGCCGGAGCTCGGTCCACTGCCGGATGGCTTTGGCCGCGTCGGTCGGCTTGTCCGGTTCCATCCACGGATTGATGGCGTAGCTGACGGCGAAATGTTCCGGTGGGCACATCAAGTAGCCGCGCGCGGTCGCTTGCCGCCGGCGCGGGCCGTCCCCGCTGCCCTCCCTGGTGATCATGAGCCAAGGTTATGGGTTCGCCGTGCGGGAAAACATGCGTCGGTCATGCGTGTCAGCAGAGAATCATTGCGTAATAATTCCACTGAACGGCGCTTCATTGCGTGCCGAGCCTACTTTCTGCCCGACCTGGCGTTTGCCCGCCCGCCGCCGGGTAGGGAGAGAGCCTTGCTGGTCACCAGATCCTGACCAGCAACGCGAGGCGGACTCATGCTGGGGCGCACTGGGGAGGCTGGGCTGGCAAGCGGGCGGGCACCTTCGGTGCGGCTCAGACGCAGTGACCTGACTGGAGACGGCATCCGGCGGGTCCGCTCTGGCCGCGGTTTTCGCTATCTGGACGCGGACGGCAGGCCGATAGCTCCGCAGGACGTGGCCCGCATCAAGAACCTGGTGATCCCGCCCGCCTGGAAGGAAGTATGGATCTGCCCCTGGCCGAACGGGCATATCCAGGCCGTAGGCTTCGACGCCGCCGGGCGAAGGCAGTACCTCTATCATCCGCGCTGGCGAGAGAAGCGCGACAAGGAAAAACACGACCATGTGCTGGCGTTCGCCGCCGCGCTGCCGGACGCACGCAAGATCATCGTCGCCGAGCTGGCCGGACGGGGGCTGACCAGGGCCAGGGTTCTCGCCGCCGCGGTGCGCCTGCTTGACCTTGGCTTCTTCCGGGTTGGCGGGGAAAGATACGCCGAGGACAACGGAACGTTCGGGCTCGCCACCCTGCGGCGAGATCACGTCCACTTCTCCCGGGGTGAGATCGTGTTCAGCTATCTGGCCAAGGGTGGCCTCGAGCGTGTCCAGGCGGTCGCCGACCCGCAGGTCTGCCGGGTCATCCGCTCGCTGAAGGCCCGTTCGGCCGATGGCGGTGCGCTGTTCGCCTACCATCACAATCGGCTCTGGCACGAGGTGCACAGCACGGACATCAACGACTACCTCAAGGACCTGACCGGCCTGGACGTCAGCGCCAAGGACTTCCGCACCTGGAACGCGACCGTGCTCGCGGCGGTGGGGCTGGCGGTCTCGCCGGTGCCGCGATCATCGGCCAGCGGCCGCAAGCGGGCCGTCGCCCGGGTGGTCACGGAGGTCTCGCAGTACCTGGGCAACACTCCGGCGGTGTGCCGCGCCTCCTACATCGACCCGCGCGTCATCGAGAGGTACCACCGCGGCGACACCATCGCGGCGGCCCTGGAGCACCTCGGCGACACCGGGGCGGGCTCCCTCGCCACCCAGGGTGCGATCGAGGAGGCCGTGCTCGAGCTGCTCGGGGCATCCCCAGCCAAGCCCGCAGACGCCTGAGCCGGCGCCCGGCGGCCGGTGCCCTAGCGCCCCGGCCGCCGGGCGAGCTCCTCGATCCTGGCCGTCTGCACGTCGTAGAAGTCGTTGCCGATCCGCAGGAAGTCGCGGACGACGGCCAGCTGGTCGTTGGTAAACCGGGAGAACATCGGCACAGTCTGCTCCTCGAACGGCTGGTACACCTCCCAGCCGCGCTCACGCGCCAGCTCGGCCGGTTCGACTAGCACGCGCCGCCGGTCGCCCGGGTCGCGCAGACGGCGCACGTAACCGGTTTTTTCCAGCCGGTCGAGCATCGCCGTCACCGCCCCGGTCGACAGGCCCATCGCCGCGGCGAGCTCACCGGCTGTCTGGCGGCCGGCCAGATCCAGGATGTCCAGGCAGCGAAGATCGGTGCGGTTGATGCCGAGGTAGCTCGCGACCGCGTCGTGGAAGCGGTCGTAGGCGATCTGCTGCGCCCGCACCTCGGCCGTAGTCTGCGCGATCAGCTCCGGCCGCCTGCCCCCCTCGCCGGATTGTCCTTCGCCGGGTTGTCCTTCGCCGGCTCCGTCACCGGGTTGTCCGTCACCGGGTTGTCCGTCACTGGGCTGCCTTTCGCCGGGCCCGTCACTGGGCTGCCCCTCGCCACGCTCGGTTGACATCTGCCACCTTCGCGATATAACTTGAATCATCTTGATCGTCAAGATAATCAATCGTCGAGAGAATTTTACCAGCGAAGGAAAACGATGACAGCTCCGGGGGAGACGCCATGAGCCCGCCCGCCATCGCGGTGACCGGCCTGACCAAGTCGTTCGGCCGGACCCGGGTGCTCAACGGGATCGGCTTCGCCGCCGCCGAGGGCACGGTGCTCGCCCTGCTCGGACCGAACGGCGCGGGTAAAACCACCGCCGTCCGCATCCTGTGCACGCTGCTCCGCCCGGACGGCGGCCACGCCGAGATCCTCGGCCGCGACATCGTGCGCGAGCCCCAGCAGGTCAGGTCTTTGATCGGGCTGACCGGGCAGTACGCGGCCGTCGACGACATGCTGTCCGGGCGGGAGAACCTGTCCATGATCGGACGGCTGCTCGGCCAGCACGCCAAGGCGGCCCGGCGCCGGGCCGACGACCTGCTCGCCGCGTTCGACCTGGCCGGGAGCGCAGGCCAGACCGTGAAGGCCTACTCAGGCGGGATGCGGCGCCGGCTGGATCTGGCGGCCAGCCTGGTCGGCGAGCCGCGCGTGCTCTTCCTCGACGAGCCGACCACCGGCCTGGACCCGGCCAGCCGCGGCCAGCTGTGGGACCTGATCTCCGGCTTGGCCGTCCAGGGCACCACGGTGCTGCTGACCACCCAGTACCTGGAGGAGGCGGACCGGCTAGCCAGCCAGGCGGTGGTCATCGACCACGGCCGGGTACTCGCCGAAGGCAGCCCCGCCGAACTCAAGGAACGCTCTGGCGGCCAGGTGATCGAGGTGCGCCCGGTCCGCCGGGACGACCTCCCGGCCGTCATGCGGCTGCTGGCCGACCTCACCGGGACCCCCGCGAGCGCTGGCCGGGACACCGCCGCCGTCCCGGCTGCCGACCCTGGCTTGCTCGGCGCGGTCGTCGCCCGCCTCGGCGCTGAGCACATCGAGGTGAGCCAGGTCGGGCTGCGGCTGCCGAGCCTGGACGAGGCTTTCCTGACCATCACCGGCCACCACGTCGTCACCGAAGCGCCCGCCCGACAGACATCCCAGGAGCTTAGATGTCAAGCGGCTACGCCAGATTGCGGGAGGTTTTCGCGGTGAGGCCAGGCGGTTGCCTCGTCGTAGAGGGTGCGGGTTTTGAGGCATCCGTGCAGGATGCCG
>Ga0302325_10016886_pt1 | contig 15446 bp, 12 predicted proteins | sample Palsa_T0_2_FD_201948 | JGI IMG/M metagenome (GOLD analysis project Ga0302325, IMG submission 201948) | Peat permafrost microbial communities from Stordalen Mire near Abisko, Sweden - Palsa_T0_2 | ecosystem: Environmental > Terrestrial > Soil > Palsa > Peat permafrost | place: Sweden: Abisko...
TGATGGTAGAGGCAATCGCCCAGGCAGGTGGGGTTCTGCTGCTTCCCGAGGTTCCGGATCATGAAAACAAGCTGCTGGTCTTCTCTGGTATCGACCGGGCTCGCTTCCGGCGGCCGGTGGTGCCCGGCGATCAGCTCCGCATTGAAGTGGATGTGTTGAACTGGAGACCCCTGGCCGCGCGGATTGAGGGCAAGGTCTACGTAGAACGCAAGCTGGTGTGTGAGGCCACCATCCTGTGTGCGGTGGTGCCCCGGCCATCCCGCGCTGCCAATGAAGCACCCGTCAGTCAAGCCGGCCCCGCTTCAGCAGGAGCCGGCCCTGCGGTTGAAGCAGTCGGCGATCCCTCCCTGGAGTCGGTGAGTCACGAGTGAGCATTCACCCAACAGCCATTGTGGCTGCTACGGCTTTCATTCCAGACTCCTGTATCGTAGGCCCCTATTGCACCATCGGTCCGAATGTCCAGATGGGCGAGAACTGCGAGCTGGTTTCGCACGTCGTATTGGACGGCAAGACGCGCCTGGGGGCCCGGAATCGTGTCTATTCCTTCGCCTGCCTGGGAGTCGCCCCTCAGGATCTGAAATACCGTGGCGAAGCCACCGCGCTCGAGATCGGCGATGACAACACCATCCGCGAATACGTCACCATCTCCCGCGGAACGCAGGGAGGCGGTGGCACTACCTGCGTTGGCAGCCACTGCCTGATCATGGCCTACACCCACATCGGTCACGACAGCACCATCGGCAACCACTGCATCCTGGCCAATGGCGCCACCCTGGCCGGCCACGTCACGGTGGAGGACTATGCCAGTGTCGGTGCGCTCTGCCCGGTGCACCAGTTCTGCTGTATCGGGAAGCATGCCTACGTAGGCGGTGGCACCACCATCACCCAGGATGTTCTGCCCTTCTCGTTGACTTCCGCCAAGCGCGAGACCCACGCGTACAGCCTCAATCGCATCGGCCTGGAGCGTTCCGGCTTCAGCGCGCCGCAGTTGAAGGCCTTGCAGCATGCCTATCGCATCTTGCTTGCAGCCAAGCTGAACACCTCACAGGCGCTGGAACGTTTGCGTGGCGAGGGCGACCTGGAGGGCTGCGTGGCTTACCTGGTCGCCTTTATCGAGCGTTCCCAACGGGGCGTCATCAAGTAGGAGCAGCGTGACACCTGAACCGATCACTAGGCTGGGTCTGATTGCCGGCAATGGGCGATTTCCGTTTTTGCTGCTGGATGCAGCGCGTGCTCATGGCGTGGAAGTGATCGTGGCCGCCATCAAAGAAGAAACCGAACCGGAGATGGATGCACGGGCCGCGGCCGACCCGGGCATACGGGTGTACTGGCTCTCCCTGGGCGAGTTGTCAAGGTTGATCGAGACCTTCCACCAGCAAGGCGTGACCCAGGCAGTCATGGCCGGCCAGGTCAAGCACAAGCAAATCTTCTCCAGCATCCGCCCCGACTGGCGGCTGGCTAAGCTGCTATTGAATCTGCGCACCCGCAACACCGACATGCTGTTGGGTGCCGTCGCCAAGGTCCTGAGTGATGAGGGAATTGAGCTGATCTCCTCCACCGCCTACCTGGAGCCACTGCTGGCACGGCCTGGCGTGTTGAGCGCGCGCCCGCCCACGGCGGAAGAGCAACAGGATCTGGCTTATGGACGCCAGGTGGCCGCCGCCCTTGCTGGCTATGACATAGGTCAGACCGTGGTGGTGGCAGGGCAGGCCTGTGTCGCGGTCGAGGCCATGGAGGGTACCGATGCCACCATCGAACGCGCTGGAGCCATCCTGCGCTCTCTGGAGGCCGACGGAGAAGCTTCTGCGTCGGCCTCCACTCTCGAACGGCGGCTAAGCGTGGTCAAGGTCGCCAAGCCGGCCCAGGATATGCGTTTCGACGTGCCGGTGATCGGCCCCAATACCATCCAGACCATGCGCCTGGCCGGGGCCACCTGCCTTTCGATCGAAGCTGGCCGAACCCTGATCTTCGACCTGGATACGGTTCAGCAGTTGGCTGTGGCAGGTGGTATCGCGATCATCGCCGTCTAGGCTTACTCCGGCTGGACAGGGGAAGACCAAAAGCGGTCTAATCAGTTGGGCCTGAAATCCAACAATTTGCGGAGATTACTGTGAAATCAACGAGAGTAGCATTTGTCGCAGTCCTGCTGGTTCTGCTCGCCGGCGCTGCCTTAAGCATCCGCGGAATCGCGGACGATACCGCCCTGCCGCAAGCCGGTCAGACGGCCCCCAACTTTACGCTGCCATCGCAGGATGGTTCCAAAATCAGTCTCGACAGTTTCCGTGGCAAGTGGGTCGTGCTCTATTTTTATCCCAAAGACATGACGACTGGCTGCACCATCGAAGCCCACAACTTTCAGCAGGACATTGCCAAATATCAACAACTGGATGCCGTGGTCGTTGGCGTAAGTGTTGACTCGACCGACAGCCACAAGGAGTTCTGCGCCAAGGAAGGGCTGAGCTTCAAATTGCTGAGCGACCAGGATAAGACGGTCGTGGCGCAGTACGGATCCATGGGCGATCACATGGGCATCAAGATGGCGAAGCGCAACACCTTTCTGATCGATCCCCAGGGCAAGATCGTCCAGGTGTGGACAGCAGTGAATCCACAGCAACACAGCGAACAGGTACTGGCGGCGTTGAGCGGCTTCGAAAAGAAATAGCGAAATCCTTCATGCGAAACGCTGGTGTTCCCGAATAAAAAGATCGCACAAGCGTGCACTCTGAAGGATCACCTGATCAGCCCGATGTGTGCCTTGGTTTTGTATCAGGGCACGACTTTTAGTCGGACCGTAAAGGATCCAAAAGGATTGGGCTTTTGCCCCTGCGTGAGAACCTACCGATTGCAAATGAGTCCCGCAGGGACGGCTGAACTTAGCCCAGGACGTAGTCCTGGGTAGAGGATCGAGAGACGAAAAGTCCCGTAGGGACGACTGAAAGTTACCCGAGGGCAAGCCCAGGTACTTGCATCTCAAATCTTCCGCGATTGAGAATTCCCGATCCGCGCCCCAAGCCGGGTCCAAGTTTCAGTAACTTTCCAGTCGTCCGTGCGAGACTTTTCCATGGCACACGCCAACCCAGGACTGCGTCCTGGGCTAACGTCAGTCGTCCCTCCGGGACTCATTCTTGTGATGTCGTTCGCACGCAGGCTCTTTAGCCCCTGCGGTCGTACCGATTTCGTTTACCTCAACGCATAATCCCAAAAATCCTCCAGACGCAAAAACGCCCGGCACGCAGCCGGGCTCTTTTGCTTGCCTGTTTTTGCTAAAACTACTTCTTAGCTGACTTCTTCTTAGCTGTCTTCTTCGCCGGAGCCTTCTTAGCTGCCTTCTTGGCTGACGACTTCTTTGCTGCCTTCTTTGCCGGAGACTTCTTCGCCGCCGACTTCTTGGTTGCTGCTTTCTTCACTGCCAAAGGAATACCTCGTTTGTTGGTAGATTTTTTACTGCTGGCGCTCTTCTTGTTGCCGACCGCTTTCGCAGCCTTTCTGCCGCTTTTCGCGCCTTTGGTGCTCTTCTTCGCGGCAGATTTTGTGGCGGCCTTTTTGGCCGGAGCTTTTGCCGGAGCCTTCGCCGCTGCTTTCTTGATGGCTGGAGGTGGGGCAACCGTCTTCTTCGCGGCAGCCTTCTTCGCAACAGCCTTTTTGGCTGGAGCCTTCGCGGCTGCTGGTGCGGGCGGCGCCGGTGGCGGAAGCAACTCAGCGATTATAGGAGTGGACGAGACGATCACGCTTACTTCTTCTTCCTCTTCATCGTCATCGAATCCATCTTCAAGCTCATCCGGGTACTCGTCCGCCTCGGCTTCAAACTCATTTTCAGCGTGTGCGTACAGTTTAAGTTCGTCCTGCATTCTTATGCCTCCAAGGCTTTAGTTGCTACGGATTCGGATCGCAGAGAACCACTTTCCATCATACTTGCCTGCGGCGCGGATTATAGCAACAGCATGCAACGGGATGCCAATGAACGCAAGTGCGAATTAAGTTTCTTTTCCATTCTTCGCGCTGGCTCGCGTCGCAGAGGATGTGCGCGCGGGGGATTTACGCCTGCTTGCCGTGCTCACCCCACGCTTGGTGCTCGATCTGCTGGTGCGGGTCACACGGGCCGGCTCGGCCACATAGAGACGGCGGCCCGGTTCCAAATGAGCTGCGCTCAGATGATTCCAGCGGCGAAGCTGTTGCACGGTAATGTTGAAGCGATCGGCCACCGTCACCAGCGTATCGCCGTGTTCGACCTTGTACAGGGTGAGCCGCGATTTGCTGGAGCTGGTAGGGGGCACCGGAATGATCAGCGAGTCGGTTGAGGAAAGATCATCGCCCGCGTCCAACTGGTTGACAAAGACAATCTCTGACGGAGTGACGTGGTAATCGCGAGCCACGGTTTGCAGCGTTTCCCCCGTAACCACCTTGTGAAACCGCCATTGATTTCGCTTGTCTACGGGAATTTCGGCGATGCGCTTCTGGTAGAGATCTTTGCTGCCGGCAGGCAGACGCAGCTCGAAGGGAACGTCGGCGGGGGTGCTCATCCGCAGCAGACTGGGATTGAGGTCGGTGATCTCCTGCACCGGTGCTTCGACCAGGTCGGACACCAGGCGAAGGTCAACGCTGTAGTCGGTGCTCACGGTGTCGGTGACCAGCGGTGCGTCGGGTGCCAGCGACTGGAGTCCATACTGCTGTGGGTTCTTGGCCATGATCGCGGCCGCGATGATGATGGGTACGTAATTTTTGGTTTCCTGGGGCAGCGCGTTGCGCCGATAGAGTTCCCAGAAGTCGGCGTAGCCGGTCCGCTCCACGGCCTTTTGTACATTGCCCGGGCCCCAATCGTACGCTGCCATCGCCAGGTACCAGTCGCCCAACTGAGCGTATAGCTCTTTCATGTAGCGGGCGTAAGCGTGGGTAGATTTTTCCGGATCGAAGCGCTCATCGTACCACCCGTTGCGGCTGAGACCGTAGACCCCGTAGGGCATGAATTGCCACATGCCGCCGGCGCCTGAACGCCCATTCACTGCCTGGGGCTGAAAACCGGATTCAGCCACCGCCTGGTAAATAAGATCCTGGGGAACTTTCTCCTCGGCCAGTACGGCCGCGATCATGGCATGGTACCGACCCGCGCGCTCCAAAGAACGCGTAAGTGTTCCCCGCCCTTTGGAAGAAAAATAGCTGATGTAGCCGGCGACAGGATCGTTGATGACCAGCGGCAGATCGGACTGTGTGGTCTTGAGTTCTGCGATTGCCTGAGCCTTGACGTTCGGGTCCACCGGGAAAGTAACATCGTTCGCTATATCGACCGGAGCCGGTTCAATTTTGGGGGCAAAGCCATTCCCCTGCTTGAGCGCCTCCATCTCCAGCGTATTCACCGCGTCGATCACGCGCTCCAACTCATCGCGCAGCTGGGCCTCGTTGCGCAGGTCGAAATTGCTGGTCAACATCAGGTCAACGGCACGATCGAAATCGGCCTTGGCGGTCTGCAGTTTGCCCGCGTGGTAATTCGCCACACCGCTCTGATAAGCCACTTCGACTGCGTCGATCACCGCCTGAATCTCAGGGCTGGCTGGGGTGGCCGTGGGTGTTGCCAGTGCTTTTGTTGGGACTGCCGGCGCGGTGGGCTTGAGGGCAGGAGCCGTAGCCTGGGGCGATTTTGCCGTACCCTTGGCTACACCGTCCTCCGGCACACATCCGGTAAGCAGCAGCGGGGCCGCGGCAAGCGCCAGCAGGAGCATTCTGGGAGCGATATTCAACCCTCCACTATTCAATCCCTTCGTTAAGCCTATGCGACAACCTCCACAGCAAGTTCACTTCAGCGGTCTAACCAGCGCTCGAGCCCTCTGTGGCGTTCCAAAAAATGCTGCCATCGTCAAACCGCCAGTGCGGGTGGAAGCGAAACGATCTGGCACCTTCCGCCTCTGCGACAGGCGAACACGGTTGCTTCACAGCTTGCCGGCACCATGTCGTTGTCCATGATTGTATTGCCCGGACCCCCACGGTGTGAATGATAAGATCGGGTGAGAGACCTTCCTCTCGTTCACCAACTGAGTCGTTACCCGCCGATCGGCACCCCTACATGGACAGCAAGCACATCCGCAATTTCGCCATCATTGCCCATATCGACCACGGCAAATCAACGCTTTCCGACCGGCTGCTGGAGCTGACCGGCTCCCTGACGGCGCGCGAGATGCAGGCCCAGGTGCTGGACGCAATGGATCTCGAACGGGAACGCGGCATTACCATCAAAGCCCATGCGGTGCGCATGAACTATCTTGCTAAAGATGGTGAGATGTATCAGTTAAACCTGCTGGATACACCCGGCCATGTCGATTTCTCCTATGAGGTTTCGCGTTCCCTGGCGTGCTGTGAGGGTGCTCTTCTCGTAGTGGACGCCTCCCAGGGGGTCGAGGCACAAACTCTCGCCAACGCCCACCTGGCTATTAATAACGGCTTGGACATGATCCCGATCATTAACAAGATCGATCTCCCCAGTGCTGACGTTTTGCGCACCCAGGAAATGATTGAGTCCACCGTAGGACTGGATGCCACCGATGCTCTACCGGTGAGCGCCAAAACGGGCCTCGGCGTTCCCGATGTGCTCGAGGCCATTGTGCGCCGCCTGCCGCCGCCCACTGGAGATGCGGACGCACCCCTGCAGGCCCTGATCTTTGATTGCCATTTTGATCCTTATCGCGGCGTGATTGTGTTGGCCCGTGTCATCAATGGCATTCTGCGCAAGGGCATGAAGATCCGGCTGATGTCCAATGGCCGGGTATTCGATGTGGAAGCCGTCGGAGTACTCACGCCCAAGCCGGTGGAGATTGAACAGCTGTCGGCCGGAGAGGTTGGCTTTTTTTCCGCCACCATCAAGAATGTCGCAGACACCAAGATCGGTGACACGGTCACCGAAGATGCGCGTCCCGCCGCCGCGCCGCTGCCCGGTTTTAAAGACATTCAGTCGATGGTTTTTGCCGGGCTTTATACCGTGGATTCGCACGAGCACACGCTGCTGCGTGACGCGCTCGAGAAGTTGCGGCTCAATGACTCCTCATTTTTCTTTGAGCCTGAAAGCTCGGTTGCTCTGGGCTTCGGTTTTCGTTGCGGCTTCCTGGGGCTGCTTCACATGGAAATTATTCAGGAGCGGCTGGAGCGCGAGTTTGATCTCGACCTCATCACTACCGCTCCCGGCGTGCGCTACAAAATTACCCTCACCGACGGCTCGGTGATCGAAGTCGAGAATCCTTCCCGGTGGCCCGACCCCAGCGACATTGCCAGGATTGAAGAGCCGGTCATCATCGCCACTATCCTGACCAGCGAAGAGTATGTCGGCGGCATTCTTAAACTGGTGGAGGAGAAACGCGGCCGGCAGAAAAACTTCGAATATATAACCCCTACGCGGGTGATGCTGACCTATGAGTTGCCGCTCAACGAAATCGTATTGGACTTTTACGACCGCCTGAAGTCGGTCTCCCGCGGCTACGCGTCGCTCGACTACCAGCTGGCGGGTATGTGGGAATCTCCCATGGTCAAGCTGGATATTCTGGTCTCGGGCGAGCCGGTCGATGCACTCTCGATCATTGTGCATCGAGACTTCGCCTACGACCGGGGACGAGCGCTGGTTTCCAAAATGCGCGAACTCATTCCGCGCCAGATGTTTGAGGTTGCAATTCAGGCCGCCATCGGAGCCAAAATCGTCTCTCGCGAAACCGTCGCCCCCTTGCGCAAGAATGTCATCGCCAAGTGCTACGGCGGAGACATCAGCCGTAAACGCAAACTGCTGGAGAAGCAAAAAGAAGGTAAAAAGCGTATGAAACGCATCGGTAAAGTTGACATCCCGCAGGAGGCGTTTCTGGCTGTTTTAAAGGTGGGCGAGGATTCAAGCAAATAAGGGCGATTCGAGGTTACGTTAGTCATGCTTTAACCACGTTTTGTGGAAAGCTTTGAATCGCACCCGCTGCAACAACGTGTGACACCAAGTGGCGTAGATTTGGGTCGCCCTGACCCAAATCTCTCACTCCAAATAACTTAACGGATGATGGGCAAAGCCCCCATCAACTCTGGGAACGGCGGAAGTTCGCTTCCGAAAAGATGGCCCTCAGCTTTCCACAGTTTTTTCCACAACCCGATGGGAACCTGGCCACAGCAATTTTTGCTCTCATCCAGAGCAAAAACGGGAGTTTTTTACAGCCTTTAAGTGGTGCGCCGGAAGTGCTATTTAGGGTCTTTCTGATACCCCGGGGCAACCAAATGAAAGGTGAAAACGAAAGCTGCCCCGGAGTGCCGTGGGTTTCTCTTTTGAGACCCACGGCACCCGCAACTGATCCCGAATGGAAGCCCCATCCCCTCTGTCACCCGAGGGTGGACCAGTAGGGATGCTCTACTGGGGCGGCTTGGTCGTGCTGGGCCGTGTGGTGCCGGTGTGACCCGGAGTGCTAGGCGCGCTCGGGCGCGGAGCGGCGGCGCCGGCAGCTGGTTGCGGAGGAACGCCGGACTTGGCGTTGTAGGCCTCTACGACGGGTTTGGTGATGTCGGCAGCTTGATTAGCCCACAGTACGGGTGTCTGCTGAGCGCTGGTATCGAGCACCAGCGTGAATTTATTCTGGTTGGAATAGGCGTCCAGCACGGCATAAACCTTCTGTGCCAGTTGCTGATACATGTCGTTCATCGCGCTGCTGGCCTCGTTCTGAGCATCTTCCGCCGAGCGCTGGAGAGACTTTGTCTTCTCGTCGATGGTCCTGAGACGGCTGTCACGCTCCGGCTCACTTAACGTTGCCCCGGCGTCCTGCAATTGCTTCTTAAGCGAGTCGATTTCATCGCTTTGCGCCTTGAGCGCAGACTGCTTGGGTTCGAACTTCACCCGCAGTTGCGCGAAGTTACGTTGCCCTTCATTGGTTGCCGCCACCGCTTGCTGGAAGGCGATAATCGCAATCTTGGGATTGGCAGGAACTTCCGTAGCGGCGGAAAGGCCGGCTGCTGACTGCGCGGCGGGCGCAGGTGCGGAGGGTGTCTGGGCGAATGCTTTGCTGCTCGACGCGAGGGAACTCACGCCAGTGGCGGACGCGAGCAGGCAAACTAGTGTTAACGAACGCTTCATCGGAATACAGAACTCCTTTTGATCTTTGAATCCAGATCGCCCGCGTCTTTCAGCGGAAAGCGGGGCCTTCGCTTGCGGGTCTCCCGCATGCGCATTTGCATAGCAGTCACCTGGCCAGCGCATCTGGCAGCAAATGCGAAACAGAGACACGGACCGAGATAATCACAGGGCCAGCAGTGATTATAGGTGCGGGCTGAGGGAGCGTCAACGCGGGCGGCAAGGACGATTCCTAGAAAGTAGTGCTGACACTGAGGCGGAAGGTCTTTCGCGGCTCGCGGAAATGCAGGAGTGAGTCATAAGCCGAAATGGACTCGTTGTAGGTGTAGTCGCCTGCGCCGCCGGCTGGGAACATGCTGCGTGTGATCAGGCTTTCCCCCTGAACATTCTCAAACAGGCGGAGAACGTTGTACGCGTAATAGATGCGGAAGGGTGCATTCACGATTGGCAGGAAGGCTGACACTTCACCGCCGAGAGACATGCGCGGCACCACGTTAGTGCCGGAGATGGGCCGGATCAGGTTGATGAACTGGATGGACTGCCCGCCCTGGCAAGCGCCGTTGAAGTATGAGGTGCAGCCGTAGAGCGGCGAATTGAGCTGGTCAGCCCCTTCGATGCTTTGCCGCAACTGGGATTGGCGAATCACAGAAGTGATGTCGAAGTCGTCGAAGATGGCGAACCCGACTGGTCCGGCTACCGGAATGCGGTATTCGACAGTGGATGTGGCCTTGATGTCGCCACCCACAGAGACTGGGCGATAGATAGGAATCGGGATAGTGATGTTGCCCAGCGTGTAGTTCCCCGGTTGAATGGGAACAGGCGTGCCGTCGGGATTGGTAAGCGTGATGTTTTGCCGCACAGGAATGAATGCGTAGGGCGTTGCCGAACGCACATCGAAGCCGCGCAATTCGTTGTCACCGCCGGAATAGAAGCGGGCGAACGGTGGAGCAACATCTCCGCTAAAGCCCTGTATATAAGAAGCCTGGATGCGATAGCCAAGCACGTTACGCCCTTCCGGGTTGGGCCGCAGACCCTTCATCGCGATAAAGTGCTTGTACTGCACCACCGGGGTGAAATAGCGAACATTGCCCCAAAGGCCCGCGACCTGGAGAGCAGCGGAGATATCCGTTCCAAAACGAGGCCGGAAGACCGAAGGACCAACTTTGTTGTAGATATAACTAAGCGAAACCGAGCTGGTGTAAATGCCTTCCAGCGCATTGGGGCCCTGGATCTGGCCACTGCGGAAAGCCAGCGTCTGGAAAAGATTAGCGGAAGCCTGGCTGAAGGTGGTGATGGTCGACTTATCCCAGCTATAGGTCAAGCCAACCCGCTTGAACGAGCGGCGCAGCGGGTAGCTGACAGAGAAATTCAACCCGGTCGAGGACTGGTTGTAATTCTGCGTGAGTGATTGCTGGGCTGCGCTCAGGTTGGCGGATGTGCCCGTCACAGTAGCGTAGTTGCGAGCTGAATTGTAGTCCGACTTCCTGGAAAAGAGCTGGAAGCCCAAACTGGTCGACTTGTTGCGCAGATAAGGCTCAGTAAAGGCAAAGACCACGTTGCGCGACAGGTTGCCGATGTTCCCCTGCAGGCTCAGGGTTTCGCCCAACCCGAGAAAATTATTGGTGGAGTAGTTCAGGCCAAGGAAAGTGCCCGAAAGACCGCTGACGCCGCCATTCAAGCCGATCGAGTTCTTGCCCTTTTCGTGCACCTTGAGCAGGATGGCGACGGTCCCGTTGTCGTCGTCCCGGTGTTCTTCGGAGTCCTGATCGATCTTGAGCGGGTCGAAATAGTCCAGCTGGTTCAGGCGAAGCAGGCTCTGCTCCCACAGGTTGCTGTTGTAGACTTGGCCCTCTTCGAGCAGTAGCTCACGGCGGATGACGCGGTCGCGGGTGATGGTGTTGCCCTGGAACTCGATACGCGACACGGTAAAGGGCTTGCCTTCGTCGATGTCGATGTCCAGAAAGACCTGGTGCTTGGCATCATCAATGCGCGGAGTCGGCACCGCCGTAAAGTTGATGTAGCCCAGCGAGCCGTAGGCCTTGCGCAGATTATCCAGGCCCTTGCCGACTGCGGTGGCGTTGAACCATTCCCCATCCTTGGTGGGGAATTGAGCGCGCAGCGCTTTCACGTTCTGCACATGCGTATTGCCGGTGAAGGTCACGCCGCCCAGACGGTAGCGCTGCCCCTCTTCGACCGGGATTCGAATATCGATGCGCTTACCCTGGCGAGGCCGAAAGGTAAAGAAGGAGAGGCCGCCCTCATTCCGGATATGCGTGATGGGATCGGCGACCCCGGCCCTGAAATACCCGCGGTCCTGCAGTGCCCGGCGAACCCGCTCGGTATCTTCCTCGAGTTTGCTGGCATCGTACGTTCGCGCAAAGATGTTCTCCAGGAAGATCGAATGAGGAATCCCAATCGGGCGCAGATTTCTCATCGCCGCACGCAGCTCGCGCGAAGGCACGGCGCGGTTTCCGGTAAAGGTGATGTTCCCCACCTTCACTGTGGGGCCTTCCTTAACGATAAAGTTGATGGCGACCGAAGAGGGCGGAATGGTCTTAATGTCCGGTTTTACGGTCGCAAACTGGTGCCCGTGTTCGGCCAGCAACGCGCGGATCACGTCGATGGCCCGGGCCAGCCGCGTGGGATCATAGGGACTCTCCACCGAGAGACTGACGTGCTCTTTTTTGAAGCGGTCCAGAACGTCCGAGGTTGAAACCGAGTTCAGGCCCTTGTAGTTGATTTCCCGAATAGTCGGCTTTTCTTTAACAATCACATCGAGAATGATGCCCTTGGGTGTGTCCTCCCGGGCGATCTGCAGATTCTCGAAGTATCCGGTGTTCCAGAGCGAATTGAAGTCGCGTTCGATGGTCGCCGGATCGTACGCATCTCCAGGATGCGTAAATAGCCGTGCCAGCACCGTCTCTCGGGGAATGCGCCGGTTGCCGATCACCCGGATTTGCAGGATCACGTTCTGCGGGGAGGCGGCCGGTGAGGCGACGGCGGCAGGTGGGGCAACCTCCTGCTGAGCCCAGGCAATCAGACTGGAACCGCAAAATAGAAGCAAGCCCACAATCCTGCACATCTGGAAAAAGGACCGCGCAGGTTGGTTCAGATGAAACCGGGAGCGAAGGCTCCCTGACACGACGCGAAGAATAGGCACACCCTCACTGCTGAAAATCGGATCCTGCTGCAGGAAAAGGCGATTATATGTGACGGAAGGGCTACTCCCCAACTCCGAGGATTGGTTTCTCACCCTGCCTACCATCCCGGAGGTCCACTCAGCTGACACACCACAACGCCATTAACTCTCCAGTTCGCTGCATGCAAAGTATTCGCCCAGTGCGGAATCCCAGGACACGGAGAGAAGGTTCGGTTTGCAACAGACCTGGCAGTCTTCCACGTAATGCTGCCGTCCCCCGGCAGACTCGTCCACCACGATCTCATTCCACTCTCCACAGCCCGCGCACTGGAAACCCGCTGGAAACGGCATCGTCTATCTCACGCTTGAGCAGGTGTCCTTAGTCTATCGGAGGGAACAGGTTTTGCGCTTCCTGTGGCGTCAGCTTTCGCACTTCCACCAGGGTGGAATAAAACGTGGCTCCGCGGCCCAGGTCGGTTAGCCGCTCGGAGGTGAGGGCGTTCACGTTGTTTCCCCCCGCCGACAGCTTGTTCCAGTTAAGGCTGGCTGCCACCACTCCGGCGGGCACGCTGCCATCGATGTGCGCACGCAGAAGTATTTTGCCGCGCGCATTGTATATCTCGACCCAGTCTGCCTCGCAGATCTCCCGTGCGCCGGCATCCACGGCATGCATCATCACCAGGCCCGGCGATTCCATCTTTTGGTGCCCGGGCAGGTTGGCGAAGGTCGAGTTCATGTAGTTGTCTGCCTTTCGGGGCAAAAACTCCAGCGGAAACGTATGCGAATCTGCGCCCCGCCGCGATTCGTCGGGCGGGTGAAACGTTGGTAGCGGCTCCATCCCCTGTGCCGCCAGCGCGCTCGAATAAAACTCAATCTTGCCGCTGGGCGTGGCAAAAACGCCGTTGGTAAAGGGCAGCGAGTTCACCCGTATGCGCTTTTTGTCTTCCAGTTCCTGGCGCGTAATTCCTTCCTCCGCGCGCCCTGCGAGCGCCTGCTCAATCAGATCGTCGACGCTGTCGCCGAAGCAGGACTCGGTGAACCCCATGCGCTGTGCCAGTTTGCTGAACAGCCAGACGTTCGATCGCGCCTCGCCCCGCGGTGCAATCGCCTGCTCCGACATCTGCAAAAAGTAGTGCCCATAAGCTCCCTGAAAGTCTTTATGTTCCAGGAAAGTGGTGGCGGGCAGCACCACATCGGCGTAATCCGTGGTGTCGGTGAAGAACTGCTCATGTACCACCGTGAACAGGTCACTGCGCATCAGGCCGCGCACCACCGCGTTCTGGTTGGGAGCAATGGCCGCGGGGTTGGAGTTGTAAACGAACAGCGCCTTCACCGGAGGTGACTCGAGCTCGGTAAGCGCGTGGCCGAGGCGCGACATGTTGACGATGCGCGCCGGGCGCTGGAGCGGGCTGGCCAACATCAGATCGGGCCGTTCGAGAGCCGTGCCGTTAAATGCGAAAGCACCGCTGAGGGAGAGCTGGAGCCCACCACCCAGATGCTTCCAGGCGCCCGTCAAAGCGGGCAGCATGCACACCGCGCGAGCGGCCGCTCCGCCGTTCTGCGACCGTTGTATACCGTAGTTCAGGCGAATGACGGAGGGACCGCTGCTCGCGTATTCACGGGCCAGGCACTGAATGTCGGCAGCAGGGATGCCGGTCAAGCCGGCGACATGGTCAGGCGTATAGAGCTGAACGTGTTCCTTCAGCGCCTCGAACCCGTGGGTGTGCTGAGCTACATAATCGCGGTCATAAAGCCCTTCCTCGATGAGGATCCGCATAAGGCCCAGCGCCAGAGCCGTATCTGTGCCCGGCTGGATGGCGATATGCCAGTCGGCGACCCGGGCGGTGCGGGTGCGGTAGGGATCGATCACCACCAGCTTCGCGCCGTTGCGGCGAGCTTCTTCGACGAACGGCCAGAGGTGAACGTTGTTGCCGTGGATATTTGAGGCCCACGCGATGATGTACTTCGCATGGCGGAAGTGTTCCGGGTCGGTGCCCAGTTTTTTTCCGTAGACCGACACCAGCGCATCGCCTCCAGCAGTTGCGCAGATGGTGCGATCGAGCCGCGAGGCGCCCAGCCGATGAAAAAAGCGGCGATCCATGGACCCATAACCAAGCACACCAATGGTCCCGGCATACGAGTAGGGCAAGATGGACTCAGGCCCGTGCTGCTGCGCGATGGAGCTCAGACGTTCGGCGATCAAGTCCAGTGCTTCGTCCCATCCGATAGGTTCGAAGACCTCGGTCTCGCGACCGTAGGGCATTTTCCCTTTCGGCGCTTCAGGCCGGCGGCGCATGGGCTGGAGCAGCCGCGCAGGAGAGTAGACCCGGTCCAGATACTTGGCCACCTTGCCACACAGGAAGCCGCGCGTAACCGGATGCGCCGGGTCGCCCTGGATCCGCGTGGCCTTACCAAGCTCGTCGACGGTTACAAGAACAGCGCAGGAATCCGGGCAGTCGTGCGAACAAACCGCCTGGACAGTTCTCGTCGGGGACATAGCTCATTGTAGTAGGAATGTCATAGGCTCTGCCTTCTGTACCATCAACGAAGCCTTGGGTGCCCCATTCAAGCCCGCTTTTGGCTTGAGTGGGCTACCACGCCTCCCCCCAAACTTCCTATTGATGTAGGAGCGCTGTGGAGAGCCTGCCGTTTCTTTTCCCGCCCGCAAGACTTATTGTGATTCGACCGGAGGAAGCTATGCCCCGTGTCTCTTTGTTGTTCGTTCTCGCTCTGACGCTTTCGGCCCCCTCGTGGGCACAAACAGCGCCTGAAGCAGCCATTCACCACTTGATGGACCAACAAGCAGCAGATTGGAACCGGGGTGATGTGGACGCCTTCATGAAAGCCTACGAAGACGCTCCAACCACCACGTTCGTCGGCAAGACCGTGGAATACGGCTATTCCACCATCCGCGAACGCTACAAGAGGATTTACCCAACGCCTGCGGGGATGGGCAAGCTAACCTTCACCCATCTGGCAATCAGGGAACTGGACTCCAATTACGTTGTCGCCACGGGAAATTTTCATCTGGAGCGCACTGCGGCAGGCGGCGGAAACGCAGATGGCATTTTCTCGCTCTTGCTGAAGAAAGATCCGCAGGGCTGGAAGATTATTTTGGACCACAGCAACCGGACCAACTGAACCGGCTGCGGAAAAACTCTGTTTTGTGTCAGGGCACGGCTTCAGCCGTGCCGTAAAGACCGAGAACACGTCGGGCTTTAGAGCGTGTGTGAGAAC
>Ga0302325_10016889_pt1 | contig 15445 bp, 9 predicted proteins | sample Palsa_T0_2_FD_201948 | JGI IMG/M metagenome (GOLD analysis project Ga0302325, IMG submission 201948) | Peat permafrost microbial communities from Stordalen Mire near Abisko, Sweden - Palsa_T0_2 | ecosystem: Environmental > Terrestrial > Soil > Palsa > Peat permafrost | place: Sweden: Abisko...
CGTGGTTTGCAGATCGCGGAACATGACTGGCCTCGCAGTAACGTGACACGTCACTACGAACCAAAGCGCGGAGCCTCCAGGTCAGCTCGTGACCCAAAATTTCCGTACGCCACCGGGGCACCCCGCCCAATGTGTTCGTGCGTGACCACGGTCGATGGCAGGTCTCCTGGCTCGCGAGTCAATGCCTTGCGTCGCCTTCCCGGTTGTCCAGTGGCGTTCGGTGTCGCTCGGCTCATCGCTTACAGTTGCGGGGACAGCCGCGGATCAGAATGAATCCTACCGCGTTCCCATTTAATCCCGTGAGGGAACCATCCAAACGAATCATGCTCGCAACGCGCCCCAAACGTCAATCAGCTGCTAGGCTTTGATACTCACGTGACACCCTCCACTGCACCGTCACACTCCAAGCGGCGGCTCGCCGCCCTGCGTCATCCGGGATTCGCTGGCTTTCTCACGGCCAGATTTCTCGCAACTTGCGCAATACAAATGCAAACCGTGGCCGTCGGCTGGCAGGTGTATGCACTCACGCATAATCCACTCGACCTCGGGCTCGTCGGCCTGTCGCAGTTTCTGCCGTTCATACCTTTGGGTCTCGTTGCCGGGCACGCCGCGGATCGCTTTAATCGCCGCAGGATTCTCGCGCTCTGCTATGCGACGCAGGTGCTGTGCGCGCTGTTGCTGCTCGCGTTCACTCTTTCCGGCCTGCACGTTGTCTGGCCCGTATTTGCCGTCATGGGTTTGTTCGGCGTTGCCCGCGCGTTCAGCATGCCCTCCTCGCAGGCGATTGTTCCCACGCTCGTGCCGATCGAAAGCTTTGGCAATGCGGTGGCATTAAGCTCCTCGAGCTTTCAGGTGGCGACCATCGCAGGCCCAACGCTGGGCGGACTTCTCTATCTCGCCGGACCACAGACGGTCTATGGCGTTGTCGCGGTGCTGCTCGCCATTGCCAGCGTTCTGATGAGTCTTGCGAAAGCGCAGCAGGTAAACGACGCCGCAGCTTCCCGACCGGCAAGCACACTGCCAGAGCCCGACGCCTCAATCTCCTGGCATACCGTGCTTGAGGGCCTGCGATTCGTGCGCTCGCGCCCGGTGATCCTCGGAGCGATCTCGCTCGATTTATTTGCAGTGCTACTGGGCGGGGCGACGGCACTGCTGCCTGCATATGCGCATGATGTATTGCATGTCGGGCCGACGGGCCTTGGATTGTTGCGTACGGCCCCGGCTGTCGGCGCTGCGCTCGCGGCGATCATTCTCGCCTTTACGCCGATGGTGCGTCACGTCGGGCGCTGGATGTTTGCGGGGGTTGCTTTGTTCGGTGTCGCGACAGTGGTATTTGGCCTCTCACACATTTTCATTGTGTCGTTATTGGCACTCCTTGTACTTGGCATAGGCGACATGGCGAGCGTTTACATCCGCCACATGCTGGTGCAGCTGGACACACCGGATGCCATCCGCGGCCGGGTGAGCGCGGTGAACGGCGTATTCATAGGCGCCTCGAATGAGCTTGGTGAATTCGAGTCGGGGTTCACCGCCGCCTGGTTCGGACTGATACCGGCGGTGGTGGTCGGCGGCGTTGCGACACTCGTGGTCGCCGGGCTTTGGATGTGGTGGTTTCCGGCGTTGCGCAGGATCGACCGATTTCCAGGTCACTGATTACACAGGGATTCCCGTGATAGAGCACGGCGGTTGAATCGCGCCGGCGGCAGGCTGTATATTCATAAGGGGTATCCACTTAGCTCCAGTTAACTGCACATGGGGCTAAGCGAGCTGTTATTATATACAGCACATGATGCCTCCTGCCAATCCAGACTTTCCACGCACGTGGGGCGAGTTTCTCGACCGCTTCTCTTCGGAGGAAGCGTGTGCGGCCTATCTTGAGCGCCTGCGATGGCCGAGCGGGTTTGTGTGTCCGGAATGCGGCAGTACGACGCCGCCGTACCGCGCCAGTCGGGTTCGCCTCATGTGCAAAGGCTGCCAGCGCCAGAGCACCGTGACGGCGGGCACCATCTTTGACAAGACGCGCACACCGTTACGAGTCTGGTTGGCGGCGGCCTGGTATCTCACCAATCAGAAGCAAGGAGTCAGCGCGCTCGGTTTGCAGCGCGTGTTGGGTCTGGGCAGCTATCAAACTGCGTGGACGATGTTGCACCGATTCAGGCGCGCCATGGTGCGTATCGGGCGCGAGCGCCTCAAGGGGTTGGTCGAGATCGATGAAACCTACATCGCCATCACTGATCGAGAAAACGCCACTCCCGCTCTTCTGCGCAAAAGCCATACCGACAAGATTATCATCGGCTTAGCGGTGGAGATCTTGCAGCCCAAAGGATTTGGGCGCATTCGTCTGCGCCAGCTATCGAATGACTCGAAGGAGAGCGTGCGGCAGTTTATTCAAGACAGTATCGAACCGAACTCGACCGTGCGCACCGATGGCTCGGGCAGCTATGCCAAGCTCCATGAACTCGGCTACCACCACGAACGTACCGTCATGCTCGGATCGGAAATTCCCGCTCACGTCTCGATGGTTGGCGTACACCGCGTCGCCTCGCTTCTTAAGCGATGGATCCTCGGGACTCATCACGGATCGATTCAGCCCGTGCACCTCGACGCATACCTTGAGGAGTTCGTCTTCCGATTTAATCGCCGCTCTTCAGGCTCCCGCGGCATGCTTTTCTACCGCCTCCTTCAGCAAGCTGTAGTCACCGATCCGGTGACTTATCAAGACATCATCCATCCGGGCCTGGAGCAAGGAAAAGCCGCTTAGTGGAGCTAAGTGGATACCCCTTATATTCATACAGCCTATGAGCCCGCCACCAAAATCGCGCAAGGGACACGGGGCCATTTCCAATCCGGAGGGGCGCTTCGAATCGCGCCGTGTTGAGGCGGTCGACGACGGTTGGACGATTGACAGCGACGAGGAGCCAGCGCCGCTTGCGACCACTATTACGGCAGAGCACGCAAAATCGATCATCTCGCACAACAACTCGCCGGACATTCCGTTCGAGCAGTCAATCAATCCCTATAGGGGATGCGGTCATGCGTGTATCTATTGCCTCTCGGGTGATACGCAGATCTTGATGGTCAACGGACGCACGAGGCGGCTCGGCGATCTGAGAACCGGCGATGAGATCATCGGGACTGCGCATCGAGGTTTTTACAGGCACTACGTGAAGACGCGCGTGGTTGCCCACTGGGCAACACATAAGCCCGCCTACCGCCTGATGTTTGCCGATGGAACCAGCATCACAGCCAGTGGCGATCACCGTTTCCTGAGCGAGGGCGGGTGGAAGTTCGTTGCGGGATCGAATATTGGAGGCGGTCGGCGCGCGCATTTGATCGCGGGCGACAAACTGATGGGCGTTGGCATGGTCACGGATTCGCCCGCACCCACGTCGTCCTACCGGAAGGGCTATCTGTGCGCTGTGGCAGGCGGCGCCTGCGACGGCGAGCTTCAATTTGCCATGGCGGACGGCGCAGTGTTGCAGCGCAGTCGCTCCTACTCGCAGGTATTGGGAATCCAAACGCGTGCCTTTCGCACGCACACGGTGGCCACGCCCCGCGGCGAGGTGGATGCGATGCGCGCTCGTAGGCGAGTGGGTGTTCGTCTGATGGAGAAGTTGATCGCCTGGCCAGGGTGTGCCTCGACCGAATGGGTCAGAGGCTTTTTGGGCGGCACCTTCGACGCTGGAGGCTCGTACCGAGAAGACTGTGTCCGAATTTCAAATGCGAAACGTTCGATCCTCGACCGCATCGCACAGGGCTTCAGGTATTTCGGGTTTGCGTTCGCTTATGAGATGCCAACTCGCGAAGCGAATCTTCCGGCTCAGGAGCTGCGCCTCACGGGTGGCGTGCGCGAGCAGGAGCGATTCTTTCATCTGGTCGATCCGGCAATTGCGCACAAGCGCACGATCTTCGGGCAGGCGGTGAAATCGCAGGCGCCACTTGATGTTGTTGAGATCGAGCCGCTCGGCAAATCGATGCCGATGTTTGACATTACGACGGGCAGCGGTGATTTCATTGCCAATGGCGTCGTGTCGCACAATTGCTATGCCCGTCCAGCGCATTCGTACGTCAACCTTTCTCCGGGTCTGGATTTTGAGACCAAGCTCTTTTACAAGGAAAACGCGGCGCAACTGCTTAGAGAAGAGCTGAGTCGACCGCGCTATGTCTGCAAGTCCATCACGCTGGGAGCCAATACGGATCCCTATCAGCCGATCGAGCGCAAGCTCAAGGTGACCCGATCGATTCTCGAAGTGCTGCAGGAGTTTCGTCATCCGGTGTCGATCATCACCAAGGGACATCTCATCGAGCGCGACCTGGATATCCTCGCGGCGATGGCGCGCGACAACCTCGCCTCCGTGCACGTCAGCGTTACCACGCTCGATCCAGACCTAAAGCGCATCCTTGAACCGCGCGCACCGGCCGCAGCGGCACGCCTGCACGCCATCCGCAGCTTGCATGGGGCCGGCGTTCCGGTCGGGGCGTTGGTCGCGCCCGTGATTCCCGCGATCAACGATCACGAAATTGAACATATTCTTTCAGCGGTTGCCCAAGCTGGGGCACGCACCGCGGGGTATGTGATGCTGCGATTGCCGTATGAGGTGAAGGATCTTTTTCGCGAGTGGCTTGCCGAGCACTACCCGCTGCGGGCCGCCCATGTCATGTCACTTGTCAATGACTTGCGCGGTGGTCGTGACAACGATCCGAACTTCGGTTCACGCATGCGCGGCACCGGAACATTCGCCGAGCTCATGCGCCGTCGGTTCGATGTGACCTGTCGCAAACTTAATGTGAATACGGTACGCCGTGTGCCGCTTGATACGTTGCTATTTCGACCACCCCCACCGGCCGAAGCGCAGCTTAATCTAGGCTTTTAATGGCGCGCTTGTTGCGCGAATGCTGCGGACGAAATCGGAACTCACAAGCCCTCGGTGGCATATTATTACCCTATGGAAGCTGCGCGCCCGACTCCTACTCGGCCCTTGCTGCTAGGCCGCTACACGCTGCTCGAGAAGCTCGGCGCAGGCGGCCATGGGGAGGTGTGGCGCGCACACGACGCAATCCTCGGCATTGAAGTCGCGCTGAAGCTTCTGAGTCCTGCATTGGCGCGCAGCGAGACGGCGTGGGAAGCGCTGGAGCACGAGCATGAGATCGCAGGAAGGCTCGACCATGCATCGATCCTTAAAGTCTTCAGCCCACAGCGCGACGCTGAAACGGCTGCGCTGCCGATGGAACTTGCGCCGGGCGGCGATTTACGACGTTTGCGCGGCGGCAGTTACCTGCAGATCATGCCGCCGCTTCTTGAGATCGCGGCCGCTCTCAAATATGCGCACGAACAAAATGTCATACATCGGGATCTTAAGCCGGGCAATGTATTGTTTGACGCGCGCGGCCGCGCGGTGCTCGCCGACTTCGGCGTGGCCGGTACTGCATTCGCCGCAGGTCGCGACAAGATGCGATCGGGATTGTCGCCCTTTACCTCGAGCCCTGAGCAACTGCGCGGTGAGTCACCGACGGTAGCCGACGATATCTATGGCTTTGGAGCGCTGGTGTATGAGCTCCTTGCCGGACAGCCGCCGTATTACCCGCACTTTGACGTAGAGCGCGTGCTCGATCTGAACGAGCCTGTTCCTGAATTGCGTACCGTGCAGCCGACGCCACCGCAACTGGTGGCGATTGTGATGCACATGCTGCAGAAGCAGCCGCAGGCGCGACCGCCGTCGATGCAGGCGGTGATTGACGATTTCGACTCGACGATGAATGACACGCTGCATTTCGAATTTGATGCGGCTCCCGAGCCGCAGACGATGCGGCGCGAACCACCCAAGCAGGCTCCCCGACCCATAAGGCCTGCTCCCACCAGTTCCAGGCCGGCGCGCGCTTCACAACCGGCGCAGGCCGTGCCCGCATCTGGCCCGAGATTGAAGCCGGGACCGCCGCCGATCAGGGCAGCCGCTGTTGCCGTTGCCCTCGATCCCGCGCACGCGACCCCTGCGCCGAGCGTGGCGCCAAAAGTTGACTCCAGGCCCGCACCCGCGGCGCCGCCGCCTCCCGGGCCAGTAGCCTCCGCGGTCGCGCATGATGTTGCGGACGTGCCGCCGCCGCCCAAAGCACCGCCCGGCACTTCTCGGGCCGGCGCCCTGCAACCCACGCCGTGGGATGATCTTAAGATTGTTCCGATGTCGGGATTGATGCGGCTTGACCCGATCCGATCGCGCCGCTGGCCCTGGGTGGTATTGGCGGTGATTGCGGCCATTGCCGCCGCGGCGTTCTACGCGTTGCCCCGATATGGCGCCGACGCGCTTGCCATGATTGAGCATGCGTTGCCCGCGGATGTGCTGTCCGGGGAATTGTCGCAGCATGCGCAGGCGACCCCGGGCGATATCGAGGCCAAGGCGCACCTCCTTGACGCGCGCGGCCAATTTGACCGGGAGCTCGCGGCTCTTGAATCACGCGGCGCAGCCGTATGGGGAGGCCAGGAGTTTAACGATGCCAAGATGCGCGCGGCGGAAGCGCAGGGCGCTGACGAAGGCGGCAATCCTGGTTTTGCTGCCAAGCGCCTCGCCGAGGCACAGCTGCTTCTCAACGTAGTGGAAAAGCGCGCGCCCGCGGCGCAAATTGCACCAGAGCTGGCTAATGCGGAGCGCTCGCTCGCCGCCGGGCACGTGCAGGCGGCGAAGCAAGCCTTCGATGCCGTGCAGCGCATTGATCCGACAAACCGCAAAGCGGCTGAGGGCCTACAGCGCATTCACAATCTCGATGCCACCCGGCCGTTCCTCGCAGACGCTACAAGTGCCGAAGCCGCAGGCGATACGGCTCGCGCCTTGGGCGATTATCAGCAAGCGCTGGCGTTCGATCCCAAAAACGCTCAGGCAGCTGCAGGGTTGGCGCACGTGCGCGCTGCATTGGGTAACGACGGTGGCGTAAAGGCTGCTGAATCAGGCGCTCCCGCAGTGGGCACGCGAGTCATCGAGGAGTCGCGCGCACCGCCCGAGAAGGCGCGCGACCGCAGTTCCGATGCAGCGCAGGTGAGCGCTGCCACGGCGCCTGTGGATGCGACGCAGCGCGCACATACCTACGACTCGGTGCGACAGCGCGCGGTCTCGTTCGAGGCGCAGGAGCGCTGGGATGAGGCATTGACCGAGTACGAGACGGCGCTCAAATCAGATCCTTCGCTGACCTTTGCCCAACAGGGCAAGGCGCGCGCTGCTGCACGCGCGCTCCTCGCTGAGCGCCTGCAGACGCTGATCGACCGGCCGGAGCAGCTCGCGGGCGCCGCGGCGCGTGCGGACGCCTTGGCGCTCATCGAAAATGCGAATGAGCAAAATCCCTCTGGACCAGTGCTGCGTTCTCAAATCGCGCGCTTGCAGATTTTACTGCCGGCGTTCGATAAACCGGTGCATTTGGCACTGATGTCGGACGGCGCGACGCGCGTTGCCATACCGAGCATCGGATTCTCGGGTGTTTTCTCGCAGCACGAAATCCAATTAAAGCCCGGCAAGTACACGGTGGTCGGCACGCGTGACGGCTACCGCGACGTAAGGCGTGACATTACGATCGCTCCCGGGCAGGACGTGCAGACGATCAGCGTGAGCTGCGGCGAACCGATCTGAGACCGTACTCGATTTCACGGCTCTAACGGTGCGGTTTCACGAGCGCGGTCGCTCGCGCCCGCGCCCGCGCCCGTCATCATGAGCCGCTTCAAGCACGACGACGCCAAGATCCGCGCGCTTCGCGCGTAGATCGCAGATCGTGAGCGTCGCGCCCTAAGATCCAGGCGCCGTGCGTGTTGGCGCGGTTACTGAATTCTCCTAGCGCTGCGCGACATGTTCACTTTGGCCTGTTACCTTCAGAAGTGCTGCGTGCATCTCGGCCACCTGCTGCTTGAGTTCGCGGATTTGCGCAGCTTGGGCAGCATTTTGTTTTCCCTGTGCCGCTGTCAATTTCTGTACTTCGTTCAAAAGCATGGGCGCAAGTTCTTCATAGCGCACGCCGTCAATACGACCATCCCGATCGCGGATCACCAGCTCCGGATATACCTTCGCCACTTCCTCGGCAATGAGCCCGTACTGCCTCGTCCCTGTCGCATCGCTCTTGAGTTTGAAGCTAACAGGCCGTAGCTGCCCGAGCTTTGTTGTGTCCGACCCCATCGGCGCAATGCTGGTCTTGTAGCGCTCCGAGGAGACCGTCACGCCGAGCTGCCCGGTGGAGGAAACGACAACCGTACTGCCCGTGACCGACGTGCCGTAGATACCGGCGATGAAAGTCTTGGTTTGGGTCGAGGTCGTGCCGATGCGGATCGTGCCGCTCTCCGCCGCCACACCCAAATTACCTACATCGATGTTATTGCTGCCGGTCGTGAGGTTGTAGCCCGCCTTATAGCCTTCGGCGATGTTGGTGGATCCGCTCGTATTGGAGTAGAGCGCGTCGGTGCCGGAGGCAGTGTTGTAGTTGCCCGTCTTGTTGCCGTACAGCGCCTGGACCCCTGAGGCGCTGTTCTGGGAACCGCTCGAGTTGTTATGCAGCGCGAAATACCCGGAGGCATTGTTGTAATTGCCACTCATGTTGGCATAGAGCGCCTCGTACCCGGAGGCGGTGTTGTCGTTGCCGCCGTCGTCGTTTGCAAGCGCGTTCATGCCGGAGGCGGTGTTGTTGGCGCCGATGGTGTTGTTAATGAGCGCGTTCATGCCGGAGGCGGTATTGTTGCTGCCGGTAGTGTTGGAAAAGAGCGCGTATGCTCCGGAGGCGGTGTTGGAGCCGCCGGTCGAGTTGGTGAAGAGCGTGTCAGCGCCCGAGGCGGTATTGTTGCTGCCGGTAGTGTTATTAGGGAGCGCTACGGCGCCATAGGCAGTGTTGCCTCCGCCGGTGGTATTGGCATAGAGCGCCTCGTACCCGGTGGCCGTGTTGTAGAGGCCGCCGTTCGAGGCGGCCGGCCCGTGGAGCGCGCCGGTTCCCATTCCTGTGTTGTAGTTTCCGTCGCTCGTGTCGTTCGAAGCCGGCACTTGAGCGTAAGCCGTGCCTGCAAGCGCGAGCGCGCCGACTGCGAGTAACAATGACTGATGCAGAGTGTTCATAGCGTCTGGGACCCCTAATGTTGTTTTGACTTAATCTGTTTTTTTGCGTTCTCGGGCGGGTGGTAAGTTCCCTGGCTCACCGTTCGCCGATAGCCGATGCGCCAGCTATTGCGCCCCATTGATATGTTCTTGTACGCCGTCGCGAGCCCGAGTCAACTGTAATCTCCTTGAAGCCTGTTGATGCATCGAAGTCGTAGCGCAAATAAATCCGCGAAAGGCTTTACAGCGGATGCGATTGCGTAGTCCTGCGTCCGCCTCTCCCCATTTCATTAGCGCAAGATGACGCTGCGCTACCGATTGATGTCGCTCCACAAGAGACGGCGCAGTTCATCCGGCCGTCGGCCGCTGAACGCTATATGCTAGAAAGATGCTGGCGGCCCGGCGATCATGATCGACGCACAATCAAAAGTGGCCCTGCTCGCCGGCGCAACCGGCCTCGTGGGGGCAAATCTGCTCGACATCCTCTTGGAGGCGGGCGATTTCAGCCGGGTCGTCGCTGTGACCCGCCGGCCGCTTGCGCGCGAACACCCGCGTCTCGCCAATCGCACGGTGCAATTTGACAGGATCGGCGCGCAGCTCGCCGGGGTCACCTGTCATACCGCCTTTTGCTGCCTGGGCACGACCATCCGCGCCGCGGGGTCCGAAGAGGCCTTCAGGCGCGTGGACGTGGACTACGTGCTCGCTGTTTCCCGCGTGGCGCAGGCGCAGCGCTTCATCGTCGTCTCCTCCGTCGGCGCCAACGCGCGCTCGGGGAACTTCTATCTGCGCGCCAAGGGCGAGATGGAGCAGGCGCTCATGGCGACCAATCCTGCCGCGCTCGATATTCTGCAGCCCGGTGTACTTCTGGGTTGGCGCCAACCGATACGGCCGCTCGAGCTTGCCGCGGCTTCCCTGATGCCGCTCATGAATCCGCTCCTGGTCGGGCCATATGCTATTTATCGCGGCATCCCGGCACGCAAGGTTGCGTTCGCCATGCTGGGTGCGGCACGTTCCGGCCGACGCGGCACCAACCGCTACGGCTACACCGACATCGTTGCGCTGGCGCAAAAAGGCGCAGCGCGCGGCGCGCTGTGATGCGCTTCACGCTTTGCTGCAACGGTTGTTCGCCATAGTTTGTCGATAGTTGACGCAACACTCACCGGACACAGCCGGCAATAGCTTAGATTGATGAGACGACAGCTGCGCGGAGGCCCTTGATGGGCGGATTACCGTTTGACAGCCGTATGGGACGGCGAATCGGTTTAGCGCTCGGCCTGTGCGCTGTATTGCCGGTCCTTGTGTTTGCCGCGCTCGCGGCGCGCAATGCCTGGTTCATTTTGACACTGACTGTGCTGCTCGCTCTTGCAGGAGCCGCATTTGCGAGCGCGTACCTCGCGCATCGTTATGGGCCGGCGCTGCGGGCCTTGGCGGAAGGGTTGGGTGCGCTGCGTGCGCGCCAATTCGCGCGCCTCGACGTGCGCTCGGCGGATGAGGTGCGCCTCCTTGTCGATGACTTTAATCGTGCGGCTGCAAGCCTCGATGAGCAGTTCCGCGTGCTCGAAACCCTTGCGCAGATCGATCAGCTGCTGCTGCGATCCGTCGATCTCGAGCAGGTTCTCGACGCTATCATGTCGCGTGTCAGGGAGCTGACACAGTGCCAAAGCGTCGGCATCACACTGCGCGATGCAGATGCTCCGGGACGCGGGCGCGTGTTTCTCGAGGCAAGCGGTCTCACCGACCCGCCAGTGAGCCGCATCGCGCTCGACGATGACATGCTGACAGCGCTCACGGGACAGACCAATGGGCTCACCGTCGTGCGCTGCGAGGAATCGCGCCACAGCTTCTTGAAGCCGCTCGCCGATACCGGAGCTATGTTTTTCTGGGTATGGCCCGTCATCGTCGCGGAGCGTCTCGAGGCGATTCTCGCGGTGGGCTACCGCGAGGTCCCGGTCGCTGATCCCGCTGTTGCGCACTGCGGCGGCAAGTTTGCCGAGCGCTTGGCGGTCGCTTTGTCGAAGAGCGCGCGCGAGGAAAGGCTGTACCGGCAGGCTCACTACGATCCTCTTACGGCACTGCCCAACCGTCTCTTGTTTCGCGATCGACTCGCCCAGGAGCTCGCGAATGCGGCCGCAGGCTTGAGTCGCGGTGCGCTCCTGTACATTGATCTCGATCACTTCAAGCGCGTCAATGACTCGGTTGGACACACCGCTGGGGATCAGCTCCTGACTATCGTCGCGCAACGGCTGCGCTCCTGCATAAAGGATGGCGACACCGTGGCGCGTCTGGGTGGCGATGAGTTCACGGTTATTCTGCGCAACGTCGTTGAGCCAGATGCCGCCGCCGCGGTCGCCGCGCGCATCATCGAATCCCTGCAGTTGCCGGTGAACATTGCCGGGCGGGACTGCTATGTATGCGCGAGCATCGGCATCACTCTCTTTCCGGATGATGCGAAGACGATCGATGATCTGATGCGCAATGCGGATACGGCCATGTACCGGGCGAAGGACCTGGGGCGCGGCCGCATGACGTTCTTTGATCTCAACATGGCCGCCAAGCCCGCAAAACCGACCGACACCGGTCTGCAGCATGCGTTGCGCGGCCGCGAATTCTCGCTCTTCTATCAACCACAGTTCAGCGTCGCCGGTGGCGAACTGGTCGGAGTTGAGGCGCTCTTGCGCTGGCAAACGCCGCGCGATGGCATGCGCTACCCGGGAGAATTTGTCCCGGCAGCCGAGGAGAGCGGCCTCATTGTTGATATCGGTGGGTGGGTGCTCGATGCAGCGTGTGCACAGCTTGCGAGCTGGCGCGAGCGGGAGATTGCGCCTCCGCGGCTCGCGCTCAATGTGTCCGCGCAGCAGTTGCAGCACACCGAATTCCCGAAGCTCGTGCGGCGCGCACTTGAAAAATACGGTTTGCCGGCGGCGCTGCTCGAGCTTGAGCTCACTGAGAGTGTGCTCGCGAACGCGGCCGTAGGTACTGCGCTCGCCCGGCTTGCGCAGCTCGGCGTCCATTTGGCCCTCGATGATTTTGGCACGGGCTATTCTTCGTTGAGCTATCTACGTCAGTATCCGATCGACACCGTGAAGATCGATCGCACCTTCCTTGATGAAGTGCCGCAGAATCCAGCCTCGGCGACTCTTGTTGAGACCATCATTGTCATGGCGCATGCGCTCGGCAAACGCGTCGTCGCCGAAGGCATCGAGACCAATGAACAGCTCGTCTTCTTGCGCGAGCGTCGCTGCGATGCTGCGCAGGGCTTCTATCTGGCAAGACCGCTTGCTGCTGCGGCAATGACCGAGCTATTGCAGGCGCGCACACTGTTCGCGCAAGACAGCATGGCGCGCGCCGCGAGTTAATTGACACATTATGTTGCTTGACTCAAATGCTTCAGTGATACGCCTGCCAAGTACAGCGTCAATCCCTTGACTCTTTTCGGCGACGCTTCGACACTGCACACCTCGTGAATGGGCAAACCCGTCGAAAGGCGGGGACGCAAAGCCACCGGTCTAAGGGACTTGTTCCTACGACGGCGGGGTTGCCACGATCGCGCTTGGCGCGGACGCTTGCAATCCCACTGTCGATACGAGCTGCCTGAAATGACCGGCCGCCGATCGATTTATTGATTCGGGGAGACACATGACGTTGAAGCCACAGTTGGCAGCCGACGGCGAGGGCCATCGGGATGCCGCGGATCGCAGCGCCGCTTCCGTCACTGGCGATACTTTCGTCATCAATCTTTGTTCCTCGACGACGCCCATGGCGCTCGTCCATCCGGATGCAGCGGAGCTCAAGCGCTTCAGATTTTTTGTCAGCCGCCGTCTTGAGGATGGCCGCGATCGCTTCCGCTTGCACATGGGGCATTTCGAAACCCTGGAGGAAGCTGAAGACTGGTTGAGTGTCGTGCGCGACATCTATCCCGGAGCATGGGCGGGCGAGGCGCCGGGCAAGCGCTTGCGCGCGCGCCAAGCAGCGGCCGCGCAGTCGCCGCCAGCGGCAGCCCCGCCTGAGTCAATGAGCGCGCCGGCGCACGGTGAGAGCGTTGCAGACATTTCGCTCCTGGCGCGAGCGCCATCCGTGCCGCCACTCACTTCTGTTGAACATGCAGCTCCCCCAGTGGTATTGCCCGCGCAAGCATTACCCGTGGCGCCGCGCGCGCGGCCCCCCGAGGTCGTCGCGGCCGCGCCAGTGGCGAGCAAACGACCGCCGACCGCGTCAATCACTGCGCGGCGTCGCGAGTCCGAGGCGGCGCCGCGTCCTGCGCAAGCCGCACCGAAGGCGCCCCTGTCAAACGTGCGTGAGGTCATGGCGGCGTTGGACGACACGAATCCCAGCGTGCCGAGCGCTGCGGCTCCGCGCGCCACTGCGCGTCCCGCGCACGCGCCTCCCCGAGCTTTGTCGGATACGCAGGTCATGCAGATTTTGGAGGCACGTCATCCGGAGGAACCCGCGCATGCGGCCACGGCCGACGCATCGGGCGGCGGCATTCCAATGCTGCGGCCCGACGACAGCGGCACGCGCCGCGCGCTGAAGGAAGCCGTGCGTGACAACGCGGCCGTCTCCTTCGCGGTGCAGTTGCAATGGTCGGTGGAGTCGATGGCGCTCGAGAAGGTCCCACCGCTTGCGATCTTCAGTGCCTATACCCTCTACACCGTGGAGGGCAACCGCGACGGGCGCAAATGGTACGGACTGCGGCTTGGATTTTTTAGCGACGCGAACGCAGCCAAACAGGTCGCGCAATATGTGCGTTCGGACTTCTCTTCCGTGGCGGTGGTGCCGGTCAGCCCGCAGGAGCGCGGACGCGCAAGCTCCGCAGACCGCAAGGCATCCGTCGTGAGCTTTGCCGAAGTTCAGCCCGTACCGCAGCCCGAGGAAATCAAGCTACTCGACGACCCGACCGTGGCCGTGCCGCGAGCCGCGGTAACTCCTGCAGGCGACGCAAAAACGGTGTCGGCTGCCGCCCGTGCTGCAGCGACGCGCAGCAAATCACTGCGCGGCAAAGAACGGACCGCGCAGCGCAAGAGTCCATATTCGCTGGAAGAAACGCTGGAAATTCTGGGTGCCGGAAGTCTTGAGATCGACAACGGCCGGGGCGAACTCATGAACGAAAGCGGCGTGCGCCACTTGAAGGTCGAAGTGCGCAAGAACTCGCCGTTTCAGCGTCTCGTGGCCCGGTTGACGGAGCGCGTCCGCAAGGGTTGATCTCTTGGCTCATGAACTTGCATCAGCTCTTACCGAAGAGCTTGGCAAGTGCAGCCTGGGCCTCGCTGATCGCCGCCACATTCGGCGCCGTGTACGCGCCGGCACGCGGCTTGTAGTGATCACAGAAATTGGCGCTCGTCTTGTCGCGCACTTCTTCGGCCGTAGGCTCGCGGCAGTGCTTCGCAAGGCTGGTCGTGTACTCCACGCACATCCGACAGACGTGCAGCTCCGCCCGACATTGCGGGCATTCGTCGAGGCGGCGCAACGGCAGACTCAAAGCGCAAAGCCGCGCCCCGCATTTCCAGCAGACAAGATCGTGGGCCATCGTTCGAGTTCTATAGGGTACGCTCGCGCAGGAATTTGTCGAGCACACGACCGGTGTGCGAACCGGCTTTGCGTCGCGCGATCTCGGCGGGTGTCCCGGCGGCGACGACGCGGCCACCGCCATCCCCGGCTTCCGGACCCATGTCGAGGATCCAGTCAGCCTCAGCCATCACGTCGAGATTATGCTCGACGACGACGGCCGTATTGCCGGCAGCAACCAGCCGATGCAGAACCCGCAGGAGCTGCTCCACATCCGCCATGTGCAGCCCGACGGTGGGCTCATCGAGCACGTAGAGCGTATGGCGCTGTTTGTGGTTTCGAGGGGCGCGCACATCTTCACGCACCTTGGCGAGTTCCGTCACGAGCTTGATACGCTGCGCTTCCCCACCGGAAAGCGTCGGACTTTGCTGGCCCAAAGTTAGATATCCAAGCCCCACATCCTGCAGGAGCTTCAAGGCGTGGTGCACGCGCGGATGGGCGCTGAAGAACTCGACGGCATCATCGACACTCATCGCAAGCACCGCGGCGATGCTAAGACCGCGCCACTGCACGGTGAGCGTCTCGGAGTTGAAGCGCCGTCCGCCGCATACGTCGCACAGGACCTTGACGTCTGGCAGAAAGCTCATCTCTATGGTTTGCACGCCCTGACCTTCGCAGGCGCTGCATCGGCCTCCGGCGGTGTTGAAGGAAAAGCGGCTGGCGGTGAAGCCGCGTATCCGCGCCTCGGTCGTGCCGGCATAGATGCGCCGGATCTCATCCCAGAACCCTACATAAGTTGCCGGGCAGGAGCGCGGGGTCTTGCCGATGGGGCTCTGATCGACTTCGAGCACTCGATCTAACTGCTCAACTCCATGCAGGGCGCGACAGCCGCG
>Ga0302325_10016890_pt1 | contig 15444 bp, 13 predicted proteins | sample Palsa_T0_2_FD_201948 | JGI IMG/M metagenome (GOLD analysis project Ga0302325, IMG submission 201948) | Peat permafrost microbial communities from Stordalen Mire near Abisko, Sweden - Palsa_T0_2 | ecosystem: Environmental > Terrestrial > Soil > Palsa > Peat permafrost | place: Sweden: Abisko...
CTCCTGTCGCGAAGCAGGCTTTCGATGGCAGAGCAGTTCTTAGTCGTCGGTGGCGGAACGATGGGTTCGGGTATCGCGCTCACCGCCGCGAGCGGCGGTTACGACGTCGAGATCGTCGAGCCCGATTCGGGCGCCCGCGCGCGAAGCGCCGAGTACCTCGAACGCGAAGCGCAGCGCGCCGGCGACCGGTCGCCGCTCGAACGCATCCGGTGGCGCGACGCGATTGGAAATCCGTGCCCCGCATCGGTCGCGATCGAGGCCGTTCCGGAGCGATTCGATCTCAAGAGCCGCATCTTCGCGGAGTTGGCAGCGGCGCTCGGCCCCGACGCGCTGCTGGCGACGAACACGTCGTCGCTCTCGGTGGCGGATCTCGCCGACGTCGTCCCGCATCCGGAACGCGTCGTCGGCCTTCACTTTTTCAATCCGGCGCCGCGCATGGCGCTCGTCGAAGTCGTCTACGCTCCGCAGACCGGCGAGCCCGCGATCGAACGAGCGTATGCAATCGCGCAGCGCCTCGGCAAGACCGCGGTGCTCGCGGCCGACACGCCGGGCTTCATCGTCAATCGCGTCGCGCGCCCGTTCTACCTTCAATCGTTACGAGCACTGGAGCGCGACGTTGCGCCGGCCGAAGAGCTCGATGCGCTCGCGCGCGGCGCCGGTTTCCGGATGGGACCGTTCGAGCTGATGGATCTCATCGGGCTCGATGTGAATCTCGCCGTGAGCGAGTCGGTCTACGACCGCACGGGCGCCGCGCGATTTGCGCCGAGCGCGCTGCAGCGGCGGATGGTGGCGCAAGGGCGTCTCGGACGCAAAACCGGCGACGGGTTCTACGCGTACGTGGGCGGCAAAGCCGAACGATTCGAGCCGGACGTGCCGTCGCCGGCGCCGGAGCGCAACGCCGACGAGTACGTCGCGGTGGTCGGGTTTGGCTCGCTGGCCGACGAGTTGCACGCGCTCGTCGAAGAGCGCTACGAGCGAGTCGTCCGGATCGAGAACGACGACTTTCTCGACGAGCTTTCGCCCGACGTGACGATCGCGATCGATGCCGGTAACGGCGCCCTCGATCGCGCCGAGACGATCGCGCAGCTCGACACGCTGCTCGGACCGGAGTGCGCGATTTTCTTCGACGCCTACACGACCGGTGCCGGCGAGTGCGAGCGCCGCATGCGCCATCCGCAGCGGCTGGCGGGGTTCGGCATTCTCGGTGCGCTCGAGGCGCAGCGCGTCGTGGAGATCGTCGACTCGGAGACCGCTTCCGACGACGCGCTCGAGCTCGCGCAAGAGTTCTTCGGCACGCTCGGCAAAGGCGTCGTTTTGGTTGAGGACGTGCCGGGGCTCTTTCTCGGACGTACCGTCGGTGCGATCGTGAACGAGGCGATGATTGCGGTGAGCGAAAACGTCGCATCGGCCGACGACGTCGACGAGGCGATGCGGCTCGGCGCAAACTATCCGATCGGACCGATCGCGTGGGGCCGCGAGATCGGCGGCGCGCGCATCCGCCGCATTCTCAGACGCGTTGCCGACGACGACGGCGAAGCGTTCGCGCCGCATCGCTCGCTCTGGATGCTCGACATGGAGGAAGCGCCCCCATCGGAGGCGCCGGAATGACGCGCGAGGTGTGGGTGATCGACGCGGTCCGCACGCCGATCGGGCGATACGGCGGCGCGCTCGCCGCCACGCGGCCCGACGATCTCGCCGCGACCGCGCTGCGCGCGATCGTCGCGCGTACGGGCGTCGCTCCTAGCGTTATCGACGACGTCTATCTCGGTGCGGCGAATCAAAGCGGCGAAGACAACCGCAACGTCGCGCGGATGGCCGTGCTGCTAGCGGGATTGCCGATCGAGGTTCCGGGCGCAACCGTTAACCGGCTCTGCGGCTCGAGCCTCCAAGCGATCAACTCCGCCGCGCAGGCGATTGCGTTCGGCGAAGGCGACGTGATGATCGCGGGCGGCGTCGAGTCGATGACGCGCTCGCCGTACGTGCTTCCCAAGAGCGAGGCCGCCTTCGGACGCAAGCAAGAGTTGTACGACACCGTCTTGGGTTGGCGCATGACCAACCCCAAGATGTCGCGGGAATGGACGATCTCGCTCGGCCAGACCGCCGAACGTGTCGCCGAGTTGTATGCGATCGGGCGCGAGGAGCAAGATCGCTTCGCGTTCGAATCGCAGATGAAATGTAAGGCGGCAACGGAACGCGGTGCCTTCGGTGCGGAACTGGTCGCGGTCGACGTACCCGGGCCGCGCGGCACGCAGACGCGGGTCGAACGCGACGAGCATCCGCGGCCCGATTCGACGCTCGATGCGCTCGCACGTCTCGCGCCGGCGTTCAAGACCGACGGTACCGTAACGGCGGGGAACTCCTCGGGCATCAACGACGGCGCCGCCGCGGTGCTGCTCGCCGAGGGGCAGACCGCGCGGCGTTTGGGGCTGAAGCCGATGGCGCGTTTCGTCGCATGCGCCGCGGCCGGCGTCGCGCCCGACGTAATGGGACTCGGTCCGATTCCTGCGACTCGGAAAGCGCTCGCCCGCGCCGGAATCGCCGTCGAGCAACTCGACCTCGTCGAAATCAACGAAGCCTTTGCCGTACAGGCGATCGCGTGCGCGCGCGAACTGCGGCTCCAGCCGGAGCGCACCAACGTCAACGGCGGCGCGATCGCGCTCGGTCATCCGCTCGGCGCCAGCGGCGCCCGTATCGTCACGACGCTCCTGCACGAGCTGCGTCGTCGTAACGGGCGCTACGCGCTGGCGACGATGTGCATCGGCGTCGGCCAAGGGATCGCAACGGTATTCGAGCGTGGGGAGTTGAAGGCAGCGACATGACCACGACCACGGCCGCGGCCGCAACCAAACTCCTGATCGGCAACGAATGGCGCGATGCATCGGACGGCGGCGTCTATGCCGACGTCAATCCGGCGACCGGCGAGAAGATCGCCGATGTCGCCGACGCAACGCGCGACGACGTCAACGCCGCCATAACGGCTGCCCGCCGAGCCTTCGACGGACGCTGGCCGACGATGGCGGCATCGCGGCGCGCAAAGATCGTCTATAAGATGGCCTCGCTGATTGCCGAGCGCGCGGCGGAGATCGCGCTCCTCGAAGTGCGCGATAACGGAAAGACGATCGTCACGGCCAACGGCGAGATCGGTGCGATCGTCGACTGCTTCGAATTTTACGCCGGCGCGGCGACGAAGAACTACGGCGATACGCTCCCGCCGCCGATTCCAACCTACATGGCATATACGCTCCGCGAGCCGGTCGGCGTGGTCGGCGCGATCGTGCCGTGGAACTTTCCGCTGCTCCTCGCATCGTGGAAGGTCGCTCCCGCGCTCGCTGCGGGCTGCACCGTCGTGCTCAAGCCGTCTTCGGCCACGCCGCTGACCGCCATCGAACTCGGCAAGATCGCGCTCGAAGCCGGCCTTCCCGAGGGCGTGCTCAACATCGTCACCGGCGCGTCGCGTCCGATCGGCGCGTGGATGGTCGAGCATCCCGCGATCGACAAAATTGCCTTTACCGGATCCACCGAGACCGGTAAGAGCGTTGCGGCCGCCGCCGCGCAAACGCTCAAGCGCGTGACGCTCGAGCTGGGCGGCAAATCGCCGTCGCTGATCTTCGACGACGCCGATCTCGATGCGGCCGTCGCGGGCGCGCTCTACGGCGTGTTCTATAATGCCGGCCAATGCTGCGAGGCGCGGTCGCGCATTCTGGTGCAGTCGGGAATTTACGATCGCTTCGTGACGGCGTTCGCCGAGCGGGCGAAGCGGCTGCGCCTCGGCGATCCGGAAGACCCGGCGACGCAGATCGGCGCGATCACAACCCCCGATCAATACGCGAAGATCGCGGAGTACTGCGAGATCGGCCGCGCCGAAGGTGCAACCATGCTGCTGGGCGGCTCGCGAGCCGACCTCGGCGGTGCTTTCGCCGGCGGATCGTTCTGGAGTCCGACGGCGTTTGAGGCCGAGAACTCGCATCGCATCGCTCGCGAAGAGATCTTTGGTCCGGTCGCCACGATCGTGCGCTTCGCCGACGAAGCCGAAGCGATTTCACTCGCCAACGCGAGCGAGTATGGGCTCGGGGCCAGCGTGTGGTCGACCGATATCGGTCGCGCCAATCGCGCGGCGCGCGCGATACGCAGCGGCTCGGTCGCGATCAACGCGCCGTATACCGTGTTTCCGGGCGTACCGTTCGGCGGTTACAAACACTCCGGATACGGACGCGAGCTGGGCATGGAAACGATGCGGCTCTACAGCGAGACCAAGAGCGTGCTCACCAACATCGGCGAGAAGCCGAGAGATCCGTTCGGCGCGTAGGACCCATGGTCGAAGAAACGCTCAAAATTGGCGAAACGTACAGCACGACCTATGGCACGCTGTGGAAGGACGGCACGTACTTCCCGCGCGGCACCGAAGTCGTCGTCGTCGGACTCCATCTCGATCAGGGATTCTGCGTTCGCTTCCCGACGACGCTCGACGGCGAGCCGCTCGAGACGTGGGAAGATTGGGGCGAACTCGATTTCCTTGCCGACGCCGGCTCCATCGAGCCGCCGTCGCGTCCGCTGTCGACCGCAGCGCTCGCCGAAGCGCGGGACGTGCTATCGGAAGCCGAAGACGGCTGCCACCTGCACTTGAACGACGACGAGAGCTAGGTTCCGAGCGTTACCGTACTCGTCTGCCAAATTCCCCAACTCGCGCACTCCGAGGAGTGAAAGCTCGGCGTGATGATCGCGACCCAGCAGTAGGTTCCCGACGGCTTGAGATGGTTGAAGTGCGCGAGGCCCTTCTTACCGGTGTAGAGCGTTTCGAACGGGGTGCCGGGGCGCGGACTCTGGGCGTTGCGCGGCGTGGACGCCTCGACCGGGATATGCGGCTGCGGCGTTCCGGCGACCGTCACCTCGACCACCGCCTTGGTGATCGACGGATTCGGGCTCGGCGAGACCGGGGTTGACGACGGACCCGGCGAGGTGGAACCGCTACTGCACGCGGCGATGGCAAGCGCCGCGACGGCGAGCACGATGAGCAGACGTTTGGGCATGGGCGGCTCGCTTCGACGCTCCGTTGGGCGCACCCGTTTCACTCCTGGGCGCAAAGATGAAAGTAGCGTTGTGATTTTTTGTCGAGGGCCGCGTAATACTCGCGAAAGAGCGATGCGGCCGCAGTGCCCGGCCAGTGCGCGGGAAGCAGTTCGCTCGGCAATCCCGGGTCGAGATAGGCGAACCTCCGATAGTCGTGCACGAGCCAAAGCCGCTCGACCAGCGCGGCCTCGTCGTCGAGGTCGGCCCGCTCGCGTTCCCGGTGCAGCCGCGGCTCGTATCGCGCCACGAACTCGCGGTACGCCGCCGCAATCTGCGCGACGTCCCAGCATCGCTCGAGCAGCTCGCGGTCGCTGAGCGGTCCGCGGTATTCGCTGCTGAAGAGATTGACCGCGTCGAGCGTGCGCGTGGCGCGCGCCGCTTCGCGCGCCGCGACCAGCGTGTCGGACGGCGAGATCCAGGTGCTCGGCGAGAGCGCGGCCCAGCCGAGCGCTGCGAGTTCCTTGCGCAGCCGCTCGCGCCGCTTGCGGTTTGCTTCGCCGATCGCGTAGGTGAGCAGCCGCCACCGGCCGTCCCACTCGATCACCGGACCGTAGATCCGCGGGCTGAGCTCCTCGATACGCCGCCGGCCGCGTTCGGTCACCCGATAGAAGGCGCGATTCTGCCGGCGGATTGCGATCAGCCACCCCTGACGGGACATCCGCGAAACGGCTTGGCGGACGGCAGCGGCCGAGACCCCGAACGAGGCCATGATCTTGATCAGCGAGCCGACCCAGAGCGAGCCCTCGCCCGACCGGCGATGAACCATGTCGCCGTAGAGGGTAAAGATAAAGGAATTCGGCCGCTCTACGTGCCGCTCGCCGACCCTTGACACCGCCTCCCGCCCCATCTAATATGACAGTATTCCCTACGACCGGCGAAAATCCGTCACATTCCAGAAAGGCGAGCGATGAGCCGTATTTCCACCTTCGACGATTGGATATCGATGCTCGACGAGTGGAGGCGCGATATCGGGCTCGACCGCGAGCTCGTCGACCGCTTTATGCCCGGGTATCACTTTGAGGCGAAGTACGGCGAGCTGCCGACGCCCGAGATCTACTTCGGCGACTTCAAAGGCGAGCGCCGGTGGGAGAAGGTCCGCGAGATTCCCGACCAGCGAATGCGTGACGCCGTGCTGAATATGGTGGTCTATCAGGGTGACACCGAGTTCGCCTCCAACGAGCAGCAGCGGTTCTTGGTCAACAATGCGCCGAGCGAGTACGATCTCGCGTCGCTCGTCCGCATCATGGTGGAAGAGACGCGTCACGGCTATCAGATGTGCCACTTGATGGTCGAGCACTTCGGAAGCGAGGGGAAGATCGAGGCGCAGAAGATGCTCGAGCGCCGCGCCTTCGGCAAGAAGAATCGCCTGCTCAACGCCTTCAACGATGACGTGACGCACTGGCTCGATTTCTTCGCGTACACCAACTTCATGGATCGCGACGGCAAGTTTCAACTCACGATGCTCTCGCACTCGAGCTTCGCGCCGCTCGCCGCGTCGATGGGGCCGATGCTTCGCGAGGAAGCCTTCCACATGGGAACCGGCATCACGGGCTTGCGCCGCATCGCGAAGGCCGGCGTTATTCCGGTCGAAATCCAGCAGAAGTACTACAATAAGTGGATCTCCGGTTCGATGGATCTCTTCGGCACCGACCACTCCGGCTCGGCGCAGTGGGCCTACACGTGGGGCATCAAAGGACGCGTCGACGAGGACAAGACGGGCGACTCCGTCGACAAGGAGCACCTCAACGAGCGCGCGCGCACGCAGTTCTTCGACGAGGTCTTGGCGACGGTCGCGCGCGTCAACGAAGTCAACGCGAGCGAGACGAAGTTCTACGTACCCGACATGCGCTTCAACCGCAAGATCGGCGACTTCGCCGGCGAGCGCTATACGGTCGACGGACGCAAGCTCGCCGAGGCCGAATGGGAGACCTACGCGCCGTCGGTGCTTCCGACCAAGGCCGACGACGCGAAGCTCGAGGAGTATTTCAAGAACCCCAACTGGATCGCGCCGAAAGGAAACCTGGCATGAGTACGACCGTCAACGGAGCCGCCCAGCAAACCCCGTTCGGACGCGAGGCGCGTTCGTTCGATGGTAAGCGCGTCATCAACTATTGGAAAGACGGGCACGTGGCGTTCGTCGAGATGGACGATCCGCCCGCGAATACCTACACCCACGAGATGATGCGGCAGCTCGACGAAGCGATTCTGGACGCGCGCTTCGACCACGACGTCGAGGTCATCGTGCTCACCGGCAAAGGCGAAAAGTTCTTCTCGGCCGGTGCGAACATCGGTATGCTCAACCAAGTCACGCCCGAGTTCAAGTATATGTTCTGCCTGCACGCGAACGAAACGCTCTCGCGCCTGGAGCAGACGCCCAAGCTCGTGATCGCGGCACTCAACGGACATTGCGTCGGCGGCGGCCTCGAGATCGCGATGGCGGCCGATTTGCGCATCGCGCGCAAGGACGCCGGCAAGATCGGGCTTCCGGAAGTCGCGCTCGGCGTGCTACCCGGCACCGGCGGGACGCAGCGCCTCGCCCGGCTCGTCGGCAAGCCGCGCGCGATCGAGATGATGGCGACCGGCAAAACGGTGAGTTACGAGCAGGCGCTGGAGTGGGGCATGATCACCGATCTCTTCGAAGGCAGCGCGCAAGAGTTCCGCGAGCAGATCGCCGATTATGCCAAACAGTTCTGCTCGCCGAACAAGGCGCCGATGGCGGTCGGCCACATTAAGCGCAGCGTGCAGACGGGCGCCGAACTCCCGCTGCAGGATGCCCTCGCGCTCGAACGCGAGCTGCAGTCGCTGCTCTTCAAGAGCGAAGACGCCAAGGAAGGTCTCGCCGCGTACAACGAAAAGCGCGTCGCCCGCTTCAAAAACAAATAGCGAAGAGCGCTACGATCCCACGTCCCACAGCAGGCCGAGGTCCTTCTTTGCGAAGGACCGGAACGCAATGAGCGTTTCGGTGCTGAGGATCCCCTCCAATGCCGCGACGCGATCGGTGACGAGGTCGTTGAGCTCTTCGTGCTGCCGCACGCGCGCAACCGCGATGAGATCGAACGGACCCGCGACGGAGTACACCTCCGCTATGCCGTCGATCCCGAGCAAATCGTCGGCGAGCGAACGGAGACGCGGACGTTCGACGTTCATCAAAATAAAAGCGGTGACCATGCTACGCGGCTCCCTGGGCGCGGGCGACCAGCGCGCCTGCGCAGTTCGGGCACACGTCGCTCATCGCCGTCGCACAGGCGACGCAGAACGTGCAGTCGTAGGAGCAGCTGCGCGCATCGGCTGAGCGCTCGAACGGTTGACCGCAGCGCTCGCAGGAGCTTTTCATGTCGGGGGCTATATGCCGCCCCTTACGGCGACCCCTGGTGCATTGCCGGAAGGGAGCATCGGATGAAAGCCATCGTTGTCGAGCATCGCGGCGACCCCGGAGCGCTCAAGGAAGTCCCAACGCCGTCGCCTGGGCCGCACGAAATCTTGGTGCGCGTCACGGCAGCCGGCGTCAATCCGATCGATTGGAAGTCGCGCGATCGCGGCGACCGTACGCTGCCGTTTATTTTAGGCCAGGATTTTGCCGGCGTCGTCAGCGCGACCGGATCGCGCGCGAGTAAGTATCGAGAAGGCGAACGGCTCTTCGGCATCGCGCGCGCACACGGCACCTATGCCGAGTACACCATCGTCGGTGAAGACGACAATGCCACGCCCATCGCCAAACTTCCCGACGGCATTGGCGATGCCGATGCCGCCGCGTTGCCGACTGCCGGATTAACGGCACTTGCCGCACTCGGCGCGCTCGAAGTCGGGTCGGGAACGACGCTGTTGATTCTCGGCGTGACCGGCGGCGTCGGCGGGTTCGCAGCACAGATCGCGCGCGACCGCGGCGCTCGCGTCATCGGAACGGGCCGGTCGTCCAACGAAGCCTTGGCGCGCTCGTTCGGTGCCGACACGTTCATTGGATACGATCGGGAGAACGTCGTCGAGGCCGTGAAGGCCGCGAGTCCCGGCGGGACCGACGCCGTGCTCGATCTCGTGGACGGAGACGACGCGATCGGCGCAATGGCCGACGTCATCAAGAACGGCGGCCGGATCGTTTCGACGATCGGCGCTGCGGATATCGATGCGTTCGCGCGCCGGGGGATTACGGCGCAGAACATCGTTGTCGGGCAGACGCCGTCATGGTCGCACGCCGGGCTGCGGACGCTGCTCGAACTCGTCGAGCAGGGCCGCCTCCGCGTAACCATCGCTGCCGAACGGGACCTTTCGGATGCCGTCGGCGCGCTCGAGGAGAGCAAGCGCGGCCGCGTGAACGGCAAACTCGTGATTACGGTGGACTAGGGAAGTTCGACGCGGTAGAGCGGGGTCGCGTCGATCCAAAGCCGCTGCGGCTGTTTGCCGGCGTCGGCGTCGAAGCGCACGCTCGACGTCCCAAGCGCGAAGGACCCATCGGGCAACGGTTTGAGAGCGTCGGTGCCGTCCAAGGTCAGCTGACCCTTAACGATCAGCACGCGCGTGACTGCCGACTCGCCGAAGAACGTGTTTTCATACCGCCCTACGAGCGCGTTCCACGCCGCCGGATGCGAGAACGCGTGCGGACCTCGGTAGCGCTCGTTGGGAAACCATCGCGATCCGTAGGTTAGCTCGACGACGTCGTGCCGCGCGTCGCGGCCGAAGACGAGCAGGAACGTTGAGAGTTTCGGATCGTCGGTCCAAAAAAGATCTTCGCCGCGCGGATAGAGCGAGCTCGTAACGTCGCCGTCGACGAGCTGCAAACGGTCGCCGCGCGCCACGACGCGCAGCGCCGAGCCGGCTGGTGACGTATAGGTTCCGGCATATTCGGTGGCCTGCGCGACGTGGGCCGGATCGGGCGCGATCGGCGCCGGCGGCAGGGCCTCGCCGAGACTCTGCGCGCGCAGCACCTGCATCGCATATCGCACGATCGCGCACGGATGGAGCGGCGCCTCGACGAGATTCGCAAATGCAATCACGCCGAAGCCGCGCGTGAGATTCATCTGCATGCACGCAGTGTATCCGGAGATACCGCCGGTGTGGCCGACGAGACGATCTCCGCCGTCGTCGAAAATGGACAAACCGTAGCCGTACTGCCGGTAGAAGGCCGGCCACTCCTCGAGCTGGGGATGCTTCGCTCCGGCGGCCTTTCCGTCGGTAAGCCGATCGGGCCGCGTCATCGCCGCGAAGGTCGCCGGCGCGATGAGCTGCGTGCCGTCTTGGGTTTTTCCGCCATTGAGATAGAACCGCATATAGCGAGCCATGTCCTCGGGCGACGAGAGCACCGAACCCGCCGGATCGACAAAATCCATCGGTGGCGAGGCAAGGAGCGCCGGGTGCAGCGAGGCCGGCCGATCCCCGTCGCGGAACTGATAGCCGACGGCCGCGCCGTCCATGACCTCCGGCGTGAACACCGGCGAGCTTTGCGACATCCCGATCGGCGTCAATACGCGCGCTGCGAGCGAATCGGCCCACGCGCGGCGATCGAGCCGCGCGAGGATCGCGCCCGCGGTGGCGTAGCCGTCGTTCGAATACGACCACGCCGTGCCCGGAGTGAATAGTACGTGCGCCTTCCGCAGCGCCCAGATATCGTAGCCATATCCCATCTCGGCGGCGTAATCGTCGGGAATGCCGGCGGTGTGCGAGAGCAGCTCGTGCACGAGCACCGGCTGCACCGGGCTTACGATCGAAAACCACGGCAGATAACGCTGTGCCGGCGCGTTGAGGTCGAGGCGGCCGGCATCGTAGAGCTGCAGCAGGGCGAGCGCCGTCATCGACTTCGTGATCGATCCGATCGCGAATCGCGTCTGCGACGTCACCGCGATCTTCGTATCGCGATTCGCATAACCGAGCGTGATGATGCGCAGCGTATGCGTGCGGTCGGTAATCGCGACCGAGAGTCCGGGGGTGCCTTGTTCCTGCATCGCTTGCGGCGCGTACGCAGCGACGGCATCGAGCGCGTCGTCGAGTGAGGACGTTCCGGCGGCCGGTGCAGGTGCCGCCCACGTAACTACCAGCAGAGCGAGGACCGAACGCAGCAAGACCGTCGGCATGTGCAGGGTACTGGTTCCTAGGTCCCGGCGCTTCCTTCTGAGAAGGTCGCGGCTCACTGAAACGTTCGACACCACGCCGAGGTTTAGCACGATACTATGGCACGCATCTACGAGAATCTCGCCGACACGTTCGGCAACACGCCGCTGGTGAAGCTCCCGCGGCTCGCCCGCGACCTCCCCGCCACCGTCCTGGTCAAAATGGAGTCCTTCAATCCGGCCGGATCCGTGAAAGACCGCATCGGTGTCGCCATGATCGAGGCAGCCGAGCGCGACGGGCGCTTGCTCCCCGGAATGACTATTCTGGAGCCGACGAGCGGCAATACCGGCATCGCGCTGGCCTTCGTGGCCGCGGCGAAAGGTTATCCGATCATTTTGGTGATGCCGGAGACGATGACCGTCGAACGGCGCAATCTGCTCAAAGCCTACGGCGCGCAAGTCGTCCTCACGCCGGGCGCGGAGGGGATGCCCGGCGCGGTTCGGCGTGCGAACGACATCTTTGCCGGCGCTGCGGGCAAGTATTTCATGCCGCAGCAGTTCGAGAATCCGGCGAATCCCGAGATTCACCGCCGCACCACCGCCGAAGAAATTTGGCGTGATACCGATGGCACGGTCGACGTCGTCGTCGCCGCAATCGGTACCGGGGGAACGATCACCGGTGTGGGCGAGGTGCTCAAGGCGCGCAAATCCGGCGTCAAAATCGTGGCGGTCGAGCCCGATGCGTCACCGGTGCTCTCCGGAGGAAAGCCCGGCCCACACAAAATTCAAGGCACCGGACCGGGCTTCGTTCCGAAAGTACTCAACACCGAAATCTACGACGAGATCATTCGCGTCACCGATGCCGACGCGATCGCGACGGCGCGCCGCCTCGCGCGTGAAGAGGGCATGCTCGTGGGCATTTCGGCCGGCGCCAACGTCTGGGCGGCGCTACAGGTCGCGTTGCGCCCGGAGTCGCGCGGAAAAACGATCGTGACGATCGGTTGCGACACCGGCGAGCGCTACCTCAGCAATCCGGTCTTTGCCGAACAGGAAGCGACGATCGTCGAACCCGCGCTGGTTTGAGCGACGCACCCGAGCTGCTCGTCGAAGTAACGCGCGGCGATCTCGTAGAGTCGGTGCACCGCGTCGCCGCATGCGCGGTCGACGCTGACGGCGCGCTGCTTCTCGTCGCCGGCGCGATCGACGTGCCGGTCTATCTGCGTTCGACCGCCAAGCCGTTCATCGCCGCGGGCGTGATCGAGGCCGGCGCGCGCGAGACCTTCGACCTTACCGGTCCCGAGATTGCGGTCATGGCGGCGTCGCACAGCGGCGAGCCGATCCACGTCGAGGCAGTGCGTTCGATCCTGCGCAAGATCGGGATGGATCCGTCCGCGCTGCAATGCGGCGTGCATCCGCCGTACGACGATGCGACGGCACGCGCGATGACGACGGCCGGCGAGGCGCCGACCGTGCTGCACAATAACTGCTCGGGCAAGCACGCCGGAATTCTCGCGCTCTGCGCGATCCTCGGCGCGGATCCGGCAACGTACCTCGAGGCGAGCAATCCCGCGCAGCGGCGAATTCTCGAGTTGTGCGCGCGTCTTTCCGACGAGGACCCCGCGCGCTGGGCCGTTGCGACGGACGGCTGCGGAATTCCGGTCTACGCGACGAGCCTGCGCAACGCGGCGCGCTCCTTCGCGCGGTTCGCTTCCCTTACCGGCGTGAGCGAGAACGATGCACGCGCGCTGCGCATCGTGCGCGAGGCGATGATCGCCCATCCACAGTACGTCGCAGGAAGCGGCCAGATCGACACCGCGCTCATGCGCGCCGGCGACGGCCGGATCGCCGCGAAGGCCGGAGCCGAAGGCGTCCACGGCGTCGCCGATCTCGGACGGGGCATCGGCTTCGTATCGAAGGTGCTCGACGGCGCGTCGCGCGCTCGCGGACCGTCCACGGTCGCCGCGCTGCGACGGCTGGGAACGCTCGACGCGGCGCAGGCCGAACGCCTTGCCGCGTTCGCGCGCCCGAGCGTGTATAATCGGGCCGGGCGCATGGTCGGGGAGATTCGAGTGCGTGTCTGAGTATCTGCAGAAGCTGCGCGAGCGGGTTCTGATCTTCGACGGCGCGATGGGTACGCGCCTGATGGAGCTCGAGCTCACGGACGACGATTTCGGCGGCGCGCCGTACCGCGGGTGCAACGAAGCGTTGGTGCTGACGCGTCCCGACGCGGTCGCGGCGATTCACGAATCGTATCTCGAAGCCGGCGCCGACGTAGTGGAAACCGATTCGTTCACCGGCTCGCGCTTGAAGCTCGAGGAGTACGGACTCGGCGAAAAGACGCTGGAGATCAACCTGCGCGCCGCGCACCTTGCTAAGGACGCGTGCGCGAAGTATTCGACGCCGCAGCGCCCGCGCTTCGTGGCCGGCTCCATGGGTCCGACCGGAATGCTCGTCTCGTCGTCGGACCCGTCGCTTTCCAACATCACCTACGCGCGGCTCCGCGACATCTACGCCGAACAGGCGCGCGCGCTCGTCGACGGCGGCGCCGATCTGCTGCTGCTGGAGACGATGCAGGATCTGCTGGAACTCAAGGCCGCGATCGCCGGCATCCGGCTGGAGTTCGCGCGCGGCATGCGGGTGGTGCCGATTCAAGCGCAGCCGACGCTCATCACCGAAGGCCGCATGCTGCTCGGCACGGACATCCGCGCGATCTGCGCGGTGCTGGGCGCGCTCGACGTCGACGTGATGGGACTCAACTGCTCGACCGGACCCGAGCAAATGCGCGATTCCATTCGGTATCTGTGCGAACGCGCGCGCACGTTCGTCAGCGTCGTACCCAACGCGGGGCTTCCGCTCATGGGGCCCAACGGCGAGACGATCTATCCCGAGGGGCCGGAAGAGCTCGCGCGCGAGCTGGCGGCATTCGTCGCCGACTTCGGCGTCAACGTCGTCGGCGGCTGCTGCGGCACGACGCCCGCGCACGTTGCGGCCCTTCGCGATGCGGTCGAGGCCGTCGTCCGCAAGCCGCGTCCGGCGCCCGAGCGCGGCGAAGAGGTCGCATCGGCAATTACCGCCATCGCGCTCGAGCAGCAGCCCCGGCCGCTCATCGTCGGCGAACGGATCAACGCCCAGGGCTCGCGCAAGATCAAACGCTTGCTGCTCGAGGACGGATACGACGATATCGTGCTCGTCGCGCGCGAGCAGCTTGCCGAGGGCGCGCACGTGCTCGACGTTTGCTGCGCGCTCACCGAGCGCGCCGACGAAGACGCACAGATGCGCGAGCTGGCACGCCGTCTCGCGCAGGCGATCGAAGCGCCGCTCGCGATCGACACCACCGAGGTCAAAGTGCTCGAGACGGCGCTGCAAAACTACCCGGGCCGCGCGATCGTGAACTCGGTGCACTTGGAGGCCGGGCGGGCGAAGATCGACACCGTGCTTCCGCTGGCCCGCGAACACGGCGCGGCGGTGATCGCGCTGACGATCGACGAGATCGGCATGGCGAAAACCGCGGCGCGCAAGGCCGAGATCGCGAAGCGGATCTACGATATCGCCGTCGGCGAGCACGGCTTGCCGCCCGGGGCCCTCATCTTCGATCCGCTCACCTTTACGCTCGCGACGGGCGAGAGCGAGTTCCTCGCCTCGGCCTTGGAGACGATCGAAGGGATTCGCGCGATTAAGCGCGAGCTGCCCGAAGTTCTCACGTCGCTGGGCGTTTCGAACGTGTCGTTCGGCCTCAAGCCCGACGCGCGCGCCGCGCTCAATTCGGTCTTTCTCCATCATTGCGTCGAGGCGGGGCTCGACTGCGCGCTCGTGCACGCCAAGGAGATCGTTCCGTATTTTGAGATCGAGCCGGCGGTGCGCGCGATGTGCGACGATCTCGTCTTCAATAGCCGCGCCGACGCGTTGACGCGGTTGATCGAGCACTTCGAACGCAGCGTCGCCGCCGGCGCCCCTGCCGAGGCGAACGTCGCCGCGGCCGACGATGCGCCGATCGAAGAGCGCATCCATTACGCGATCCTGCACCGGCGCAAGGACGGCATCGAATCCAAGGTCGACGAAGCGCTGCAGTCGTACACGCCGGTGCGCGTGCTCAACGAGATTCTCTTGCCGGCAATGAAGGACGTCGGCGACCGGTTCGGGCGTGGCGAGCTGATTCTGCCGTTCGTGCTGCAGTGCGCGGAAGTGATGAAGAAGGCGGTCGCGCATCTCGAGCAGTTTCTCGAGCGACGGGACGGCGACACAAAAGGGACGGTCGTGCTTGCGACGGTGTTCGGCGACGTGCACGACATCGGCAAGAATCTCGTCCATACGATCCTGGAGAACAACGGCTATACCGTCC
>Ga0302325_10016891_pt1 | contig 15443 bp, 14 predicted proteins | sample Palsa_T0_2_FD_201948 | JGI IMG/M metagenome (GOLD analysis project Ga0302325, IMG submission 201948) | Peat permafrost microbial communities from Stordalen Mire near Abisko, Sweden - Palsa_T0_2 | ecosystem: Environmental > Terrestrial > Soil > Palsa > Peat permafrost | place: Sweden: Abisko...
GCTCGAGGCGTCTTCATTAAAGAGTGCATACGGGATGAACTCATCTATTTCCAGTCGAGCCAATATCATGTCAGCCGATGGAATCAGGACTGGGCGCAAGAGAGAGTCAAATATTCGGAATTACAGGCAGATAACTGGAAGCAATTACAGGAAGAGCTTGAGAGCATGCCATTAGGCGACTAAGTCGCGTTGGAGCCCCGGGCGTATCTGTTCCTGTATATTTTCCTATTGGACTTAGCGGTGTACTTCAGGATTGAGCGGAATAATTTAGAGTTGTCTTTGGGTCTCGTTAAGACTCTTGTATGTATACAGTTGGGGAAGATGCTATGGAGTAGTGGTGCATACTTGAGGTCTTTCTCAGGAGCTGGTCGACGCTTGGCTCCTGTATCAATGGGAGAAAGCTGACTGCCGCCCCTTTCATTGACCAAAAAAATTTGGTGCAACCAGAAATTTTGAAGCCAATATTAAAGTCGCGTTCCACCGAGACTTTTAAAAGCGAGGAAATTGTCTAATCTCAAGCCAAAAGATCATAATGCGGAATCGAAAATTGACACAGCTTCCCGCATTTCTTTACCCCTCTCGAGACCCTGGTAATACGCCCCAACTGCGCCACATCTCGCGTATGATAACGAGAACGAGGAAGGCTATCGAACTCTCCGACACGGCTTTGAACGAAACGCGACAATCATCAACTTCACCTACTTTTCCCAACAAGTCCACCAAAGTCAACCAAACTGCTGCGGCAGCGACATCGCGAGCATGGCTTCGAAAAGTGCCCAGAAAAGTCTGACCAGCCAGTTCATGTCAATTACTGGAGTCAACGAGAAATCCGCGGTCCGAGTAAGGTTCCCTCCTGCCTGATGTTTAGCATCTGCGAAATAGAAAGAACGATGGCTGACAGCTCCTTCCTCAACAGTTGCTCAAAGCATCTACTTGGAAGTTGGAGCAAGCTTGTGACAGGTAAGACAATCATTTCTTTAATCGTTTTCCAGGACAGGTATTAGATATGGATCGGTATCGGCAACAATTCTTATCCAAGGACAATATCAATATCTCCAACTCGAAAGATGCTCTGCCGATTGGCCTTCCCGGCTTTGCCTCTACAAAACAGACACCTCTTGCATCAGCGGGATTCAGGTCCTTCCGAGACGTCACCCCGCCAGGCCCCCCAAGTTTTCAGAACGATGCTTCGACCGAATTCCAAGACTTCCAGGACGCCGGCCTTCCAGAACCTGTCCAATACGTCGCTACTAGAGTACAGGAACAGCATTTTGCGTCTAGAGGGCGCGGAGTTCGACGAGGAGACAAGCATATTCCAAACAGTGTCACTCGAGGGGGTGAGCATCAAAGAGTCTACCAATGGGGTGCATTCCAGACAGGAGGCACTTTCCCGCGTGTTTCCCCTAGAGGTCAAAGGCAGGGCCTCCCGGCGTGGCTAGGCGAAAAAGACGAACAGGAGATATCCTCATCTCTCCCCATACGTCCAGCTAGATCGTTTTCTACAGGAGTGTCGGTGGAAGGATTGGGACAACTCCGCGCAGGTTCTGAGCCCGTGGGTGCGTCCCAGTTGGATACCTTCCAACGAGCACCGGGTGCACCTCTAGTTAATCCTCATCCGGGAAGAGCCTCAGAACCGTCAAAGAACCGTACAAGTTTAGGGAAGCATGTGGCATCGGAAACAGTCTTACAGTCCAATGAGTCCTATCTGCCTTCATTGCCTAGGCACCGCAATCGTGTCAACGCCACCCGTGAACGAACCACCGGACCTCCCATGAGCGGTACGTCTTCATGGGGAACTGGCTCTTGGCTAGATGACCTTGAGTCCTTGAAGAGCCTTAAATCCTTAAATGGCTTTCAATCTGGTGAAACTTCCACGCCTCCACCGGCAGGATTGGGTGTCCTCATGGGTCCATCTGCGAATCAGTCGCACAGCAACGGCCGGTATGGACAGTCTACAAATGATCCTGATGGAAACAGATTTGCTTCTTACACAGCCAACATGAATCAACAACCCATACTACCTCCTAACGCACCTACCGGCTTATGGAAGCGCTATTCATCTGATCTCCCCGAACCATACTGGCCAGTCCAGACTCAATCCACCCGACACACACCTAATATTAGGCCTCAGCGATATTCTCAACCGCACGGACTTCCTGTAAACGTGCTTTCTGATCCGAGCAATGGTTATCAATTGAGTCATCCCCAGCCATACTCTCAACAAAATGTGCAGTACTTCAGTCCTTTAAACCCTTCGTCGGGCGGGGAGGACTTGCGAGCCAAGACCAGTCACCGAGAAGCTCCAGACCTTTTCGAGAGCCATGCATCTTCCGGAGCCTCAGGTGCCGAGCAATTGAATGGAAATGAAGCGAAAAAAGGCGCAGGTGTTGCAATTCCATTGTCCCTCCATCAGTCTGTATCCCAAAGTGGTCAGATCTCGAGCGACCGGGGTAAAGGGGAAGACTTGAAAGACATGATGTTTGATCGTGAGTACTTTACGCATACTTGAACCGCTCAAGCTAATTAACGTTCATAGTGTCCATAAAAGCCACTGAGGTCTCCGAAATGTCCCCAAATTCAGCAAGCCCAAAAGAGAACCCTGTCATGGCGGCTTCCCTTACTGTGGACGAAAATTTGAACAACGTCGAAGAAACTCCCAAGATCCTGGAGGAGAGCTCGCTCGAAGTCCTAACAAACCCTACTTCTGTGACCAAATCCACTGAGGCGTTGAACAACGATGAGAAGTCTGCCGATGCCTGGGAGGAAAACGGCCTTCGTCTTCCTATCAAAAAAATTGGACACCATTCTTGGGCATACGTCGCAAATGGGGCAACAACCCCTAGACCCAGACCCACCGAGGATTTGAACAGCACAGAGGGAGTTTCTCAAGTGGCGGATACAGGGGCTGGCAATTCTCTAATCAAACAGCCCGCAGACGGGGAACAGCACCTTGCTGGAAATCATCGACCAGCGCTTCCCCATAGCGTCGCTGGATGGAGATATCCCAACACCGTGTGCAGGAACTGGAAGAATAAGGGAACTTGTAGCTGGGGAGCAAACTGCAATTGGTACCATCCGCCCGCCAATGCAGTTCCTCCGTCAGGGGCAAGTGATGGGATTTCCCAGACCCATCACGATGCAGCTACTCCAGCTCCTGCTAAGGCTTCAGCTCTGTCAGATGCGGCTTCGACCCCAAATGAATGTGCGACTTGCATTGAACCTTCGAGCAACGGAGATGGAGTTCAGGACTTGGGTGAGCGCCGTCCAACTAACGCGACCCGTTTAGCCTTGCGGCATTCTAAGGCTTCGAAGCAAGAAGAGCCCTCTTTCAATTTCACGGTCCGGACCCCGAAGACTCTACCACCCAAAGATGCTCCGTCCTGGCCGAAACTTACGATGTCCTACACAACCATAATCAACGACAATTCAGTGGACTGGGACACTATCCTGGAGTCGTTGAAATCTACAAATAAAGCAATCTTTGATTTCGAGCCTCACCAGAATGCTAACCCAAGATTCAACAGTTATTTTGCCTCAAATGGATCTGCACCACTCGCGGCGAAGGAGAAGGATAGTCTAGGAAAGCTCTTTGAGAAGTACAGAGGTTAGTATTCCAATGCCTTTATTGTAAAATATCCGACACTGAACAAATTTATTTCACCAGACTCAACAGATGAGGAGGACAAGACAGGGGTCAATGGTACAATGAGGTATCTCCAAGACTTGGGTCTCAACCTGGAAAGTGCCGAGATCTTAGTGCCTCTCGAAATTGTACAAGCACCAGCTTTGGCGGAGATGTCGAAAGAGGCGTTCGTGGAAGGATGGAAGGCAATTGGGTTTGTATTTCTTGTTTTTAGACCAGAACTAGAACTATGCTTACTCAATATCTCAGGGCCGATACAATCCCAAAGCAGAAGGCCTACGTTGCTGGTCAACTCAAGCAACTATCTGTTGACATGGCACTGTTTAAGAGAGTGTACCGACACACGTTCATTTGCTCAAGAGAACCAGGCCAGAAAGCCCTTCCGCTTGAGAATGCCCTCGTGTATTGGGAGATGATCTTCAGCGAACCAGGAAAGCCATGGATCACTGAAACAACAAACTGGACCAACCTCTGGATCGAGTTTCTGAAAGCAAACTGGACGAAGACAGTTAACAAGGATATGTGGAATCAAACCTTCGAATTCTTCCAAAAGACGATGCAGGATGAAACCTTGAGTTTCTGGAGTGAGGATGGTGCCTGGCCTGGGGTAATTGATGAGTTTGTTGCGTACGTAAAGGAAAAGCGGGGTGATCTGCCAGATACCATGGAGACAGACTAGAAGGTTGGAGGGGGTTTTACTTCTCAGGAGTTTGGCTTGACTCGTTTGATTGTTAAGCGGGCATGGCACAGCGGCGTTCATTTTTGCTCTTCTAGATCCGACATGGACTCAGCACGAATTACGGCATAAAACGCTTTTCAATTGGATATCTCTGTATCTGAAATGCGCGTGCTTGTAGTGTATTCGCAACTGTAATTGACCCCTTTTCGCCATGCAATGCCATAATATACAATCGGCCCTTCACAACACTGATTCCATTGCTTCAAAACTCCTCTCGCGTGTCCCATGGAATAGATCCCCCAATCTTACTCAAGCTCTCCAATGTTCCATCACCTAATTTCACACTACTGAACTTAATCATTCTCGGATCCAAGCCCAGTGTCTTCCTGACATCGTCTTGTATTCGGCTCGAGGCATCATATCGCATAATGAAGTAGTGCCCGTTGTCATATTGCGCTTGATGCTTGCGGGTTCGTTTGGGAAGGGAAAACACGCCCCAGTTTTTGATACCACGAATTGTACCACCAGATCTGAGGATAAGGGAGCCGGTTGTGCGTGCGATTCTGGGGGATGGTCAGTTCTAGTTTGAAGAGAGGAGCCAAGAATACAGTACTCTTTAACTTCGGCGATCTTGCCGGGCCGGACCTGAAAGCGTTAGGACTTGCCAATGAGAGTGTTTGATGGGATCCTTACAACTGCGATGAGTTCATACAACATCGTGTATCCAGATTCGCCGCGCTGCTGGCTTGTTCTCACGTCAATGGTTGACGGGGGGTGATGTTCAATCAAACTTATTCGGATTAATGGTTGTTCCGGCCCAGAAAAAAGTTCGGAGAACCACACGATTGCGATAAGAAAAATATCAACAAAATTCCAGTTTATTTCACAACGCATCTCAAGCTAGCAAATCGCGGGCAAAGATGTCGAAACGCCCAGCCGAAGATCATGAGGTCGGTGGAGTGTCGTTGAAAGGGGGAGATCGCCCGACAAAGGACGAACTTGAGGATGAGGTGGGGGAATTTGAGGACGAGTTCGAGGATGAATATGAGAGCGAAGACGAGATTCTTGAGGCGGGCGTGGATGGCAGACCAGATGTGGAGAGAGAAGCGGAGGAGAAACCTGGTGAGCAATTCCTAGATTGGAAATCATTTTGTGCAGATAGCCAGGGACTTTTGCTGACGTTCACTAGAAGCTATGGATGTGGACCAGCAGACTTTCATAGTTGGCAGGAATAAGCTGGAACCCGGCCAGACCTTGTCTCCAGACCTGTCGACTTATGAGATGCTACATGCTTTGAGTACACCTTGGCCCTGTCTTTCCTTCGATATTGTCCGAGATAGTTTGGGAGACAACCGAAAAACGTACCCCGCCACGATGTACGCCGTTGCAGGAACCCAAGCAGACAGAAAACGAGAAAAAGAAAATCAGTTGATGGTCATGAAATTCAGCGGTCTTAGTAGAATGGAGCGGGATCAGGATGAGGAGGATTCTTCTGACGACGAGGACGAAGACGCGGATCCCATACTGGAATCGACGTCCATACCCCTTACATCTACTACCAATCGAATACGGGCTCACCAGACTCCTGCTTCGGACTCCTCACGACCTCCTACAACTTTAACGGCTTCAATGATGGAGTCAGGCCAAGTTCTCATTCACGACGTTACCCCACATCTTGCCGCGTTTGATACCCCTGGCGCCATCATTACACCACAACAAAACAAAGCCATATCTACACTCCGGATGCACAAGACAGAAGGCTACGCAGTAGATTGGTCTCCCCTCGTGTCAACTGGGAAGCTCCTGACCGGGGATAACAACGGAGAAATATATGTCACCACACGGACAGCTGGCGAGGGCTGGGCGACCGACTCGAGGCCTTTTACTGGCCATGAAGGTAGTGTCGAGGAACTGCAGTGGAGTCCTTCTGAACGAAATGTCTTTGCGTCTGCATCTAGTGATGGAACAATCAAGGTGTGGGATGTGCGAAGTAAGAGCAGAAAAGCAGCACTCAGTGTTCAAGTCAGCAATACAGATGTGAATGTTATGTCTTGGTCCCACCAAACGACACATCTCCTCGCATCAGGGGCAGATGATGGGGTTTGGGCTGTATGGGATTTGCGTCAGTGGAAGCCAAACACTTCTTCATCAACGCCGTCGAAACCCACGCCAGTGGCCAGTTTTAACTTCCACAAGGAGCAGATCACAAGCGTGGAATGGCACCCCACGGATGACAGTATTGTGGCCGTTGCTGCTGGTGACGATACGCTGACACTGTGGGATCTGGCAGTAGAGCTCGATGACGAGGAGAGCAAGGATACAGGTGGTGTGACTGGGGTACCTCCCCAATTGTTGTTTGTCCACTACATGGAGAAGGCTAAGGAGCTGCACTTCCACCCACAAATCCCCGGTTGCTTGGTTGGCACTGGCGAGGCTTTCAATGTCTTCAAGACAATTAGTGTGTAGGAATGAAACGGCAGATAAAATTGGCAAGTTCCATAACTCCTTTTTTCAGAGAAAAGGGGGTTTTCCATTATCGACTCACGTGATAAAACATTTCAGGTCTTTAGCGCTGATGGCGACAGGAAGTAGTGTGGCCTAGATGAGGGTCAGACAGAGTGTCTGCTTCCGTATATACTGGGCCAGTCATCGATGAAAGGTGCCATGGGGCTGAGCACTGAGAACGCCAGATTCATGGCGACCTCCACAGTTCCACAATTGAGGACCCAAGCTGCTGGAGTTCTTAAATGAAAGCCCATCACGACCCGTCCACACTTAACCCGAAGGCTGGGAAACTCACGCCCCAGAATTACCGCAAGCCATGGAGTGTATCTGGTGAGAACAGCGGTGAAACAGGTGTTAATGATGTGCCCTGGATGCTTCCACGGCGGCGGCTTAGAAAGCTCATCTTCGGTTACCGGACCAGCTTCCCCTCCGCCTCCACTGAGATCGAAAAATCCCCGGATCCAGGCTCAAAGAGTAGATTGATGCGCATAAGCACTAGGAGATCAGTGGGACCAAGTGGAAATCCCCTGCAGCCTCGTGCTCCCTGAAAATGAGTCTGTTGCAGAAAATGGAGCACCAGTCAGCCTCAAGAGAAACGTAAAATTTTCATCAAAGAAGCAAGTTGGGCCACCACAATGCCCGGAAGCGGTAAAGTGGCAGGAGGGTGGACGGGGGATACGAAGAGAGCGCCACGGCTTGGGCCAATAGCATGGGCTGCGAGGGCAGACGGGCCAATGGCAGCGGCGAGGGCCGAAATGTTGCGGGGTGCTCGTGACTGTCATCGTTTGCGGCCCAGCAGGGCTCGAGCTAAGCCTACTAGGGTTTGCATTGGCTGCCGCACCGCACGCCTAACACGCCAAAGTGCAACCGGGCTCCAGGATGCCCTGTGAAAAGCTGTTTCCCCGCAAATCTCCACGCTGGTGGTGGTGGTGGTGGTGGAAGTTGTGGAACGTGCAGCCCAAGGCCCACTTCTGCGGGTACGGAATTACACTTCGATCTAGCTTACTTTCTCCTCCTCACCTGCCTCTGCCTCCTCTCTGCCTTTGCCTCCTTCTCGTCTCGTCTTTGCCCCTTCTTCCCTCCTCTCCACACACTGGTGTTGGGTGGAGTTTATTAACCGCCAGAGCTGCATTCTTCACCTTGTCAGCAAACCAAATGAGCGAGTGTTTCCAGGTCCTGTGTTTCGTGGAGGTGATGAAAACGCCCATTTAACGGGCTGGATTACCTCAAGACACCCCTCCATTTCCGAGCACACGACACACGTGAGCATGGTAGAGATATACTGCCATCCAGGTTCATCGAAAGACACCTTTACTTTTACCTTCTCTGCTGGACCGTCCCACAAATTTTCCTTCGACCGGCCACTATCCCTTCCCGTTCCATCGAACCGTCCCTTCAAGCGTCGACGGGCTCTCTCAGACGTTGACGGCGATGGCAACGAGGGAAGGAAGAAGAGGCGTCTACGGCTGCACCTCGTCACCTCACGTCTCAGTCGGCCATTCTCCCAGCCAGCTTCCAATATCGTCAGCCATGGCCTCTCCAAGATTGCAGTCTGGGGAGCGAGAAACAAAAATACCAGCAAGACTGTTCTAAGAAAAGCCGCCATTATGAACAGAGTACGCAAGAGTATCGACGCAGCGAAGGACTTCATGCGACTTGAACAGGAGAGAAGGAAGAGTCAGATGTTGTTGCGTCAGATTGTTATTCAGAAACCTTGCTGCAAAGAGATGCCACTACCCCCATCTCCACTTGGACTATCAGCCTATGACGCCCTGGACTTGGAAGACGAGATCTCTGATCCATACGTGGAGGATGAGGAGGATTTCGGCATCGACAGGTCAAATGGTATTGACAAGGTCTCGGCCATATATAGCGATTTCAATATTATGAATCCCGTTTCTAGCGAGGGGGACGAAGACGACTGGGGGTTCCTCGATGCTTTGGACGGTATACAGCCTGAGGACTTGCCAGACATGCCGCCAGCTCCGCCTTCGGAAGAGAGTATCGTCGACTTATTGAGAGAGAAGGATCGCCAAGGAGATGGTTACTTCGTGAGAGTCATGGTATGATTCATGGCATGAAGCATTCATAACAACCATCTCATTCATTGCATAATGCATTGCATCACACGGCGCCACAAAATTGTTTTGGTTCCGGGCATGGGAAGGTGGACATGGAACGGAACATATGCATGCATATCTATGGTTGGAGTTTGGCTGCGCGGTCTGCAGCGATATCACACATTGCCTTAAAGCCACGTGAATCAGTTTAAATAATTTGTCTATTCTTTCAGAGCTCTTACCTTGATAGCTTCTGCTCTCTCAAGCTTGATGTCTCCTCTGTCAATCCGTGATCGCATGTTTTCCATGATGATTGACCTTGACCTCCCATCCACGAAAACGCTGTACTGGGATCAGTCTTAATCTCGCCATACGGATGGCATCCATACACATATCTAAGACCAGGAAAAGTCTTTTCGTATTCAGCATTCAGGTTCCGTAACTGAGTAGCCTCTTCCTCCCCACCAGTGTTCAGCTGAGCTTGCTCTGCTTGAGACTGTGCACTGTCGACTTTCTTCTCGCCAAGCCTGGGATGAGCACCAAGGATTTTGTCTAGCCATTCTGTGTCACTCGTGGAGGGGCTTTCAGATAAATCAGTCAACTGGACTCCAATGCTTGCAATAAGATCATTGTACGATTCGAACTTCTTGGTGAGGAGAAGATCGAGAGATAGAGTATGGAGAGCAGTGCAAGGCTCAAAGAGGACATCTAGGATAGCTGCTCGTTCTATTGTAGAAAGAGCAGGAATGCCAGAGATTGGGGGAAGTCGAAAACCACCTGCAGACATAATGAATTTTTCAATGGATATGAATCTTGAACTTGATGATTAGAGAGAATGATAAGTTGAAGATAAACATGCGTGACAAGATAGAAAGGTAGGCTAAAAAGAGAGCTAGCTCCAAATGAGATTAGCGTCATAATTTTCCAGCGCCTTCACAGTTGCAGTTTTGTTTAACGATTTGATGCGCGAAAGCTCAGAATTCGATATTCGACGTGATTCGAGATGTTGTGCTCAAGTAAGTCACTTTGTTCGATCTACAGACTGTTTTAGTACATTACTGACCGCGCACAGTATCCGGCGAAGCTCCACAGCATCCAGTTGCTTCTTCGAAGAGTGGTAAGAGAGGCAGCAGCGCCCACAACTCAATGCGAGACTGACTTGTGCTAGGCAATGTCTATGAGAAGCGCTTGATTGAGGCTTATATTACGGAGAATCATAAGGATCCTGTGAATGGGGAAGAGTTGGAGATTACAGACCTCATCGATCTCAAGTCCTCGAGAATAGTCGCTCCGCGACCACCGACTCTCACATCCATTCCCTCTCTCCTCTCGACCTTCCAACATGAATGGGATGCATTGGCTCTCGAATCCTTCAACCTGCGGCAACAGCTGCAGCAAACTCGGCAGGAATTGGCGACGGCGTTGTACCAGCATGATGCTGCCGTTAGAGTTATTGCGCGATTAACGAGGGAGCGCGACGAGGCCAGAGATGCGTTATCGAAGGTTACAGTTAGTGCTGGTGGTGTGAGCAATAGCGATGCGATGCAAATTGATAGCCAAGGCCTTCCAGAAGATTTGGCAGCGAAGGTGGATGCTACTCAAGAAAAGTACCAAACCAACATCCAATCTGAGGAAATCAAATGCTAATTGTTGACAGACTTTCCAAGAGCCGTCGAAAGCGGCCCGTGCCAAAAGAATGGGCTGATTCGGAGCTCATTGAGAAATTTGGTGTTGCGACTACTTCAAAAGCTTTACATCCGGGAGCAAAGTCACTTGCTGTCGACGAAGCTGGTCAGCTAGTTTTGTTTGGTGGAGATGACGGTGCTGCTGGAGTCTTCTCTATCCCTGAGAATAAAATCGTGGAGTCATTCAAAGCTGGTTCTGCTGTTACAGATGCCGTCTGGTATGGCAGCCAACCAGTAGTTTCTACTGCTTCAGGGGCTGTGAAGGTCTTCGGAGACAGCGAGACAACATTCACGTCACACGCAGGGAGTGCAAACGGCTTAGCGCTTCACCCAAGTGGTGACATTCTTGCGTCAGTTGGCGTTGACAAGAGCTTCGTCTTTTACGATTTACCAGGAGGCAGGGCAGTCACCCAGGTTTACACTGATTCAGGTACGTATCTCATGAACTTATACTGGAAAATAATAATAATTTATGAAGAACTTACAACTGCTGCATTCCATCCGGATGGGCATCTTTTCGCTGCTGGAGGTACTGACGGACAAATCAAACTGTTCCATGTTAAGACGGGCGAAAATGCGGCGAATTTCGACCTAGAAGGCCCTGTGCAGGATATCGCCTTCTCAGAAAATGGCATCTGGTTCGCAGCTGTAGCAAAAGGCTCTAACAGTGTTGTTATTTTCGACTTGCGAAAGGAGGGTAAGGCTGCGGAAGCCAAGGTACTCGAGATTGGTGGACAAGTTGACAGCATCCGATGGGACTACACCGGCCAGTATCTGGCAGCTTCTGGACCCCGAGGCCTCACCATCTCACAATATACCAAGGGTACGAAGTCATGGTCAGACGTCATTAGCACTGCTGTTCCCGCGACTGCTGTTGCATGGGGACCAGGAGCAAAGACTTTGATCACGGTCAACAGCGATGGAGTTGTAACAGTGCTTGGATGAGAAAGGGATATTATGGAGTTTGGACATTCTGGCTTCTGACAAAACAAATCTGGACAGCCTTCCTTGCATGTAATTTTAGAAAGTAACCAGGGCAGGAGTGAGTGCTCATGCACAGGAAAATGAATGAGATTGTATCACGTGTTTCACACTATATTAAACTAGGCAGTGAATTGTGAGTAAATGCTGAATTGACTCAGTTATGGCAAGCCAGTCAAATGGAGGGTGAGGATGCCTTGTCCTGCCTATTGTGCCGAAAACAATGATAAAATTTCTGGTTTGGCGATAGGTAGGTCGCGATTGTACGGACGCCTGCTGTTTTTCTATTCTTGAACATCAATACAGGGATTCTTGGTCCTTCGCGCCGACCTCGCGAAATTGTGTTAAATTTTTGCTTCTTCTTGTCGCCTCTCCCGATTACTCAATTAGAAACTCTTCCATTCTATTAGACAGGCAAGAAGGCAGGAGTCAGCACGCGTCTTGAAGGCGTTCATTCGGACTTAAGAAGTGCGGCGGCATCCTAGCGAAAGGCCGCTAGGACTTCCTGATCTCACACGCTCGGAACCACATCCTTTCCAACGTCAATACAACACAACACAAATCTGCCTTTCGCCCATTGTGGCAACACCACGAGCTGAACCAGCAGGAGAGATACGTAGCTCCGGTACCGACCCAGTACCAGCAGGAGATCTTGAACTCTGCATGCAACTGTGATGGATATATGGTCACCGGAGCCCCAGCGCCACAAGGTAGACCCCACCCATAAGTTCGATCTTCTGGGCTGGATCTAACGTAACTACTCAACCACAGAGATCATTCAGCGAAATGTCACATCCAGCAACACTCTCCCCTTCGCCTATGAATTTTGGGGATCCCTCCACGTCGAACTTCTTCTCGTCATCCCGTTTCCCCACCGCACCTGCTAACAACGACTTTGCCTCATTCTTCGATAGGCGCCGGACATCACATCCCCACAATCAACCTTTACAAAGAGCTTCAGAAGAGATGGCAGATCGCTCTCAATCTCAGCAGAGGCCACGCCTCGAGCACCGAACCTCCCAGACTATTATCGATCTCACGGACGACCCTGAGGACATGCCTGTGCCCCCTCGACAGAATGTGGACCGAAGCCGATCAAGACCGCCACAACTCGGGAGAAGTGATGCTGTCAGTCTTGGGGACTTCATCGATCTGACCGACGACAATGGTGAGCCGGATCTGATTATTATGGGGGGACGCCAACTGCCTTTACCTCGCCCGAGTGCTGCACGGCCTGTTCCACCTGCTAGACGAGACGATTCACCCTCACTTTTTGTGCCCTTGCCACCTCGACCTATCAACAGAGTATTTCCCGCTCATCGTCACGGGGGTTTTGTGGTCACTGGAAGAATTGAAAGACACGGATTAGCCCAGATTCCCCCGGAGGCTCGATTTCACATGGCGGCGCAGGTGGGTCAAGACATAATGGATCATATACAGGCCATTCACGACGAGCAACTCATGCCGGGACTTATGAACTATCAACACCATGCATTTGTGGATCGAAAACCCCAGCATGTTGCACCTCCCCCAGCCAAAGAAGGCTTCACACGTTCCCCCGAGGAGACGCAGACGATTATCTGCCCCAGCTGCGAAGAGGAATTGATGCACAGAAAGGACGAAGAACCTGTTGAGCCCGTGGTAAAAAAGGGTGGCAAGGCCCCTTCGAGAAAAGACAGAGCAGAGCATCCGTTCTGGGTCTTGAAGGAATGTGGTCATGTAAGTCTATTGTCTTCGATAGTTCAAGCGCATACTGATCACGATTAGGTCTACTGCAATAGTTGCTACCAACACCGTGGCCAATCGGGCAAATATGGTGCTGTTTCCTTCCGCGAGCTTCCCAAATCCTCGGCCAGTAGCAAAAGCAGAATAAACACGTTCCTTGCCTGTGCGGTTGATGATTGCGAGACCGATGTCAAGAATAAAGACAAATGGGTTGGGGTTTTCTTGTAATAAGGGCCTAATGACTTCGGCGTCATACCACTACAGAGTACATGATTTGAAGCATAGCCGGTTTGGGGTTTTCGCATCACTGCATTGCATGGGTCAGCATGGAGTACGGGCAATATTTGGGTGGTCAGTTGACAGCTCTTGCTGGTACAGGCGTTGAGGGATTACTTTGATTCGGAGGACCAAGTCGCACGATACCATTCGGGTTCCCTGTTTCCATTCTTCTGTAGGGACGAATAGCAGACGAGAATGAGGATGTGCATGCTTTTATATTCTTGTTTCTACTTCCAAGTGACCGATGTCAGGGTATGTTGGCCACTTAACGTTCTTGCTTCCAGTTAGTATTTTGTATTTGTGATCGGATATAGCTCTCCACTATCGAAGTAACAATGGTACGCAGTAAACCATTCTGCGCCTCCGACCGTTCGTGTTTTGAGCTTCATAGCTCCTGCCCGTTGTGCTGCTTCGGGGCATCTTCGATTACCTGAAGTTGCCTAAACCTCATTCTCGGTTCAAGACACCGATTTCCCTGTGGGCAGCTGCGCTCCCATCACACGGTCCTTAGGGAAGGCATCGTTAGCTGAATTCGAGTTCTGCTCCTTCGATTATATCACCTGGTGGCGTTTTTCGGCCATCATCTTGCTATCCACATCCTTTTATGATGACTTGGTGAAGTTTGCTACAAGAACTACGAGCTGAAGCTCTGGTATGGCTAGATGAGATTGAGCGAGAGGTACAGTCATGTAGGACACTTTTGCCTGTTGCTGATAATGGCGCTGGAGGCAAGTGGCAGGAACAGCTGGGTACTTCGGCCTAGCAGAAACCAGTTTGCAGGAGACCGTGAGTGTTCCTGGAATTCTTCCATATGCATATATTACTCGCTTGGCTGATTTCGTATCCTGCTTTATCTTTGCTTCTCTTATATCGCGTTGCGCAAGTACTCTTATCTGAAGCTAGTGCGCGAGATAGGGGGGTCCACATTGTTTGTTTACTTTGGTACGCACCTCAACTTTCTTCCTTAATCTATGCCACACCACATCATATTCTTTCTTGATACGAACTCGTCGTATCTGGCACATACTGGAATCCCATCCCTTCCTTGATATATCCCGAACCGTATTTGTTGTTTCCCTTCAGGCGTAACACGACTTTTTCAACCTTGGCAACATTCCACTTTTCTCCTCTCTGTTTCGAAATCCCCTGATCTGACGATACTTGAGAACGATCAAGATCCTCGGAATGGAACCAGCAAGCGACGGGACGCTGAGCAACAAGCACAATGAGATGGCTGCCGTTCGCCAGGAAGAACACTCCCAACGCATCACCAATCAAAAGAAAGAGGATGAAGGCTTCGAACAATTTCGGAAGTCACAACTTGATAACTTCGACGCTTCCATGAATAAGGTGGAAAAGGAACGTCAAGCCGAGTTTGCTGCATCAATGACCGCTTTGACAGCGAAACAGCATCAGGAGAGAGTTAAGCTTGAGATCATTCATAAGGGTCAACTGGATCGGGCACAGAGGAAGTGGGAGCGAGAAAAGCTTGAAATTTATCGAGACATCGATGACCAGCGTGCGAGACTAGAGAAGAAGCTACTAGAGGAGCGAGAACAGCAGCGTCAGAGAGCCGCAACCCAAGGACAGCAAAATCTGGATGGAAAGAGATATGTCAAGGATCACAGAATTGGGAATAGGCTGTTCACGGATTCGGTTGCAGATACTAGTCCAGGCAAATTGACTCAGCAGCAAAGTCCGTCTCGATTACAACTTGCTACACAACCGAACCAGGTTCTCAATATTCCCCAGAACAATCATCCTTCTGCTCCTCTGGAGTCGCCCCCAAAACGACAGAGGCTTCAGAAGGTCGAAAGTATTCTGAAGCCCGAGGAAAATGATCCCAACGATTCGCCAACGAAACAGCTCTACAACATTCCCCCGTA
>Ga0302325_10016893_pt1 | contig 15442 bp, 12 predicted proteins | sample Palsa_T0_2_FD_201948 | JGI IMG/M metagenome (GOLD analysis project Ga0302325, IMG submission 201948) | Peat permafrost microbial communities from Stordalen Mire near Abisko, Sweden - Palsa_T0_2 | ecosystem: Environmental > Terrestrial > Soil > Palsa > Peat permafrost | place: Sweden: Abisko...
ACGGAAACGATCACGTCGGGGCGGTAGGTGAGAAACAGATCGCGCAGGCGCTTGCGATAGAGCGGTTCGCAGAAGCGAATGACGCCGCGAAAGCGTTTGCGCCCGTTGGTCGCGTGGTAGAGCGCGCCGTAGACCGGCGGCGCGAAACGAAGGGCCGCGCTATAGGCCGGCCCCAGTTGCGAAAGTGGAAAGCTGCAATGGGCCGCCACGTCCTCGATACGATGCTCGATAATAAGCGGCTCGCCGTGCGGCCCGGTCTCGACCTCGTCGAGTCCGGCGACGATAGCGTTTGCCGCACTGCGGTGGCCGCCGCCGGTATCGGAGATCAATAACAGGACGCGTTTGATCATCGAGCCTCTAAAGTTCCGGTTACGCTTGCAGCGTGTTGCGCATGACCCGCAGAGCGCGGATCCTTTGCAATCGCTTTAGCGCCGTCCGGCGGCGACGCTGCACGGCCCGAACGTAAGTGAGAAACGCCCGAGCCGGCGCGTCGTAGAAGCGAAAGATATCGCCGAACTCGATGTCCGGGTTGCGATGATGGCCATCGTGATCTTCCGGTAGAACGATCTGGAGCGCGTTACAGATGCGCCGGACCGCGGGTGGGCTCACCCATCCGAGGTCGGTCGTGTGGCGCCACCACACGTGGAGTTGGCCGAGAAGCAGTCCCAAGAGTGCCCCGGCCGCGGACCACGGCCCGAGCATGCACAGCGGCACGGCGATCGCGACGTACGGCGCGGCCCCCAGGACCCCGTCGAGCATGACCTGCGGGTCCTTTGAAACGACCGCGTGGTCCCAATACGACCGGCTGCGATCGTGGTGGGTTCGCAGATGCAGCTTTCCCCAAAGATGCTGCGGCACGTGGTAGAGGAACGTCGAAGCGAGGTCGCCCACGACCAGCACGATGAGAAGCGATATGAAAAACATCATGACGCCGCCACACTCATACGAACCCTAAGACGCTCCCATCCTCTTGACATTACGCCCTTTTCCTATCGCTTTTGGGCCGACCGTCCGCTTCTACCTGCCCGGGGCACTCGTGCTCGCGGCTGTACTGAGCGCCGCCCCGGCGTTGGCCCGCGCGCACCATCCGGCCGGCGTCCAGCTGACCGTGCTCGAGGATCGCGTGCAGAGCTGGCGCTTGCCGCGGTTCGCGGAGGAACTCCGGGGCCTACGACTTCTGTACGATACCCCCGTTCCGGGCGGTCCAACGCTTGCCGTCGTGCGCTCGGTAGTGCGAAGCAACCACCGCTTGGACCCGTTCGACGCGCTTTGGTTTGCAACGCGCGCCGTTGCGATCGCGCGCAGTCACCACATGCCGTACGGATTCTTCTGCGCGACCCTACTACAGGAGTCGGGCTTCGCACCCGACGCCCTCTCGCCGGCCGGAGCCGTCGGTATCGCGCAGTTTTCGCTCGACACCGCGGCCGACGAAGGCGTCGATCCGTTCGACTGGGAGGACGCGATGCGCGGTTCGGCGAGCCTGCTCGGGCAGTACGTCGCCGCGTACGACGGCCTCTACCCGGATCCGTACGCGGCGGCGCTGGCGGCCTACAATGCGGGTCCCGGTTCGGTCGAAGAGTATCACGGCGTTCCTCCGTACCACGAAACCCGCGAATACATCGACGACATCTACGACCGCTGGGCGCGCATCCTTCGGGATGCGACGGGTCCCCCGCCCGCGGCTCGCAAAAGGCGCACGCGATGAGCGACAGCGCTGCAGCCGACCCGTTCGCGTACCTCGAGGATCCGAGCGATCCGGCCACCCTCGCCTGGACGCAATTGCAAAACGCGCGGACGCGCACCGCGCTCGATGCGATTCCGGTCCGGGCGTCTCTGTGCCGGCGGTTCGACGAACTGCTTGGGATCGATTCGCTCGGTGTGCCGGTCGTGCGCGGCGGACGGGCGTTCTTTTGCGCTCGCCGTGGCGCGGCCGAACAGAACGTGCTTTACGTTCGCGAGCGCGGGGAGGACCGGCCGCTGCTCGATCCGGCGGTGCTCGATCCGAGCGGGCTGACCGCCCTCGATTGGTGGTACCCGAGTCCCCGGGGGACGCTCGTGGTCTTCGGGCTCTCGCGCAACGGCGACGAGCGCAGCACCCTTCACGTGCTCGACGTGGCGACCGGCGAACGGCGCGCGGAAGCGATTCCGGACACGCGCTACGCGAGCGTCGTTTGGTTCCCGGACGAAACCGGTTTCTTCTACACGCGTTATCCGCCCGGCGGCAACTACGAGATGCGCGCGTATCGGCACGTCTTGGGAACGCCGCCGGAAGACGACCGCCGGATCTTCGGCGACGGCCGCAAGCCGGAAGAAACGATCGGACTCGAGGGCTCGAGCGACGGGCGTTGGCTCGTTGCGACCGTCAACCTCGGTTGGACCCGGTCCGACGTCTACGTCGCCGATACGACGGCCGAGCCCGTGCACTTTAGGCCGCTCGTCGAAGGCGTAAACGCGCGCTTCGATGTGCGGCCCGCGAAGCGCACCCTGTTCGTGCGCACCAACGACGGCGCACCGCGCTTTCGCGTCTACGAAGTCGATCCGAACGCGCTCGAACGCGAGCGCTGGCGCGAGATCGTGCCCGAAGGCGATGCGGTGCTCGTTGCGATCGCCGTGGCGAAGGATGCGCTCGCGCTGCATTATTTGCAGGACGTGCGTTCCGTCATCCGCTTCCATTCCTCCGGTGGCAGCGTGCAGACGTGGGATGCGCTCGCGGGCGCGAGCGTTTACGGCTGGTCGTCGAACGAAGATGACGAGACGCTGTTCGCGCTCTGCGCATCGTACTTCGAGGCGCCGGTGGTGCGGGCCGCGCGTCTCGCCGGGGGCGAGGTGACGACCTCGGTCTGGGAAGCGGTGAGATCGCCCGTCGACGCGGCGACCTATCGGGTCGAACAGCATTGGTACGTTTCGAAGGATGGGACGCGGATCCCGATGGACGTCCTCTCGCACCACAGAACGCCGCGCGATGGAACGGCGCCGGCGGTCTTGTACGGGTACGGCGGCTTCAACGTGTCGCTGTTGCCGGCGTTCGCACCGACGCTGGGGCCGTGGCTCGATGCCGGCGGCGTGTACGCCATCGCGAACTTGCGCGGGGGCGGCGAATTCGGCGAGGATTGGCATCGCGCCGGCATGCTCGAGCGCAAGCAAAACGTGTTCGACGATTTCATTGCCGCTGCCGAATACCTCGGCGCGAGCGGCATCGCGGATGCGGGCCGGCTCGCGATCTTCGGCGGAAGCAACGGCGGGTTGCTCGTTGCCGCGGTAGCGACCCAGCGCCCCGAACTCGCACGCGCCGTCGTCTGCGTCGTTCCGCTCACCGATATGCTCCGCTTCCACCTCTTTCTGATCGCGCGACTCTGGATCGCCGAGTACGGCGATCCCGACGATCCGGTCGACGCTGCGATTTTGCGTGCGTACTCGCCGTATCACAACGTGCGCGACGGCGTCGCGTACCCCGCGATGCTGATCGAAACCGCCGAATCCGACGGCCGCGTCGACCCGATGCACGCGCGCAAGTTCGCGGCCCGGCTGCAGTCGGCCAAGAGCGGAGGGGCGCCCGTGCTGCTGTACGTCGAGCCCGAGGCCGGTCATGGGGCCGGAAAGCCCCGCCACAAACAGGTGGCCGAACTCGCCGACCGCTGGTCGTTCATCTTCGGGCAGCTTGGAGCGTAGCGCGGCAGGCCCGGAAGTCCCAGTCTGGGAGTGCTACCCTGCAACTCTTGCCGGGTAGGCGGTTCATAACATCTACCAGCGGCAGCTTACGGGGCCAGAATTACCGATGATCGTTCCGGAACGCGAAGAGATGACCCCGGTCGACGAACGGTTTTTCCTTTACCGGGCACCGGAGCGGGCGACGGTCGCCGACTTCGCCGCCGACGTTCGCGCGGGGCTCACCGCCTCGCCGAAAACCCTCTCGCCCAAATATTTCTACGACGACCTGGGCTCGGCGCTTTTCGAAGCGATCTGCGAGCTGCCCGAATACTATCTGACGCGCACCGAAGCGCACATTCTCGAGACCTACGCGAACGAGATGCTCGCGGCGCTGCGCGGCCCGGTGGAGCTCGTGGAGTTCGGCAGCGGCTCCGCCCGCAAGACGCGGCTCCTGATCGGGGCGGCGATCGACGCGCAAGGCAGCGTGGAATATCATCCGATCGACATTTCCCCGAGCGCGCTGATCGCATCGTCGGTGTCGCTCGTCGGCGAGTATCCCGAGCTCACCGTGAAGGCTTTTGCGAGCGACTACTTCGAGGTGCTCGAATCGGCCCGGCTCCGCACGTCCAAGCGCGTGCTCGCGCTGTTCCTGGGTTCGAACATCGGGAACTACGAGCCGGCTGCGGCGTCACGTTTGCTGCGCGCGATGTCGGCCTCGTTCAAACCCGGCGACGGGCTGTTGCTCGGGACCGATTTGAAGAAGCACGCCTCGACGCTCGAGCGCGCCTACAACGATCCGACCGGCGTCACCGCGGCGTTCGACAAGAACGTGCTCGGACGCATCAATCGGGAACTCGGCGGCCACTTCGACCTCGACGCCTTCGAGCACGTGGCGCGATACGACGCTCGCCGCGGCGTCGTCGAGTCGTTCCTGGTCGCCCGCCGCGGCATGCGCGTTGCGATCGACGGCGTCGGCATCTCGGTCGGGCTCAACGCGAGCGAGACGATTCACACCGAGTCGTCGTACAAGTTCGATGCTGCCGACATCGCAACGCTCGCCGCGGCCAGTGGCTTTCGCGTCGCGCGCACCTGGACCGACGACCAAAACCGGTTCGCGGTGTCGCTGCTCGTCATTACGTAATCCTTCGCCTGCGATGAAGATCGGGATCACGTGCTCGGATCCGAGCGACGAAAGCGGCGGTCTGCATCCGGACGTCGCGCCGTACGTCGAGGCCGTGCGCCGCGCGGGCGGCGAGCCCGTCGTGCTATCGAACGCGTCTCCGGTAGAAGATGTGCTCGGCTCGATCGGCGGGGTAATACTCAGCGGCGGGGTCGACGTCGATCCGGCGCGCTATGGTGGCCGCGCGCAGCACGCGCGCGCGCAGACCGGAAAATACCGGGGCGACCGCGATACCTTCGAGTTCGCGGTCGTGCGCGCGACGCGCGCGAACGGCATACCGACGCTCTGCATCTGCCGCGGGATTCAAGCCGCGAACGTCGCCTTCGGCGGTACGTTGATCGAAGACGTGCGTGAAGAGTACGGCGAGCGCTATACGATCCACCATCGCCAGACCTACGAGAACGGTCTCGACCGGGCCGACTACTCGCCGGATCACGAGGTGCGGATCGGGCCGTCGAGCGGGTTCGCGCAGCTCTGCGCGGCAACCGCGTTCGCGACCAACTCGATGCACCATCAAGCGCTGCGCGATCTCGGTGAAGGTCTCGTCGTGGCGGGCCGCACGAGTGACGGCGTGATCGAGGCCGTCGAGGCAGCCTTCGCGCACCCGTTTTTCTTCGGCGTGCAGTGGCATCCCGAAGAGCTCGACGACGAACCGAGCCGGCGGCTGTTCGCGGGTCTCGTTAGAGCGGCAACAGCTGCACCTTCGCGTTGACGAACGGCACGGGCGTCACTGCCCTGATCTGTCCGCCGGCTACGGAGAACCGGATCTCTCCCGTGCTTTCCCGGACCTTTCTTTGGTGCGGTCCGCCGCAGGCGCTCGCAATGTCTTCGGCCGTTTCGTACGTCGCGCCGGCGGCCGCGAAATACGGAACCGTGCTCGAGGCATGGAGCCACGCGAATCCGGTAAAAAAGGCTTTGCCCTTCGGCACCGCTCCGGCATCACACCCGAGTTGGTTCGACGGCCCTTCGTCTTTGTGGAAAAGCATTTGGCCCGCGTACGGGCCTGGATCTTTGGTGCCGGCCGGCGCGACCTGCCATACGTAAAACCACTGGGTATTGATCCCTTGTTCCGTGTACCCGAATCGGCACAACAGCCGCTGCGGCACCGTGTTCGGGATCTCGGTGCATTCCGTCCACGGAGCGTCGACCGATCGGACCGGATGCCATCGTCCGTTCGATCGCGCGAACAGCAACACCGCGCCCACTCCCCAGCGACCGTCGTTTCGGTAGGTTACGAGCGCCTCATCGGCTCCTTCGCCCGAGAAGCTTCCGTACAAGACTTTGGCATAGTCTCCGCGTTCGAAGACGGCACTGCCGGCCTTCGCACATCCGTCGTGCCCACCATTGCAGGCTAGCGGAAAAAAGAGCACCGCCTCCGGTTTGGTGAGCGGTCGAAAATCGCGGTTGTCCGCCGCCCCGGCAAGGCTCGGAAGAAGCATCGTCGCGAGGATGAGGGCTATTGCGGGCCGGGTAAAGTATCGCATGGGTTCCCTATCCGCGAGCGCGCAAGGCCGCGAAGCGTTCAAGGCCGCGGAGCGCGCCGTCGGCGCCGATCGCGAGCGCCGCGGCGGCCGCGCTTCCGGCGAAGATCCGGTTGGGATCGTCGTTGTCGAGGCCCGCGAACAGGAGCGCGCCGAGACCGCCGGCGTCGATCTTGCCGGCCAAGGTCGCGATCGAAATCGTAGCGACCGTGGCCAGCCGCACGCCCGAAAGAATGACGGGCAGCGCTTGCGGCAGCTCGACCCGCAGGAACGCTTGTAGCGGCGTCATGCCGAGGCCGAGCGCGGCTTCGCGTAGCGCCGCGGGCACGCCGAGCAGGCCGACGCTGATGTTGCGAACGAGCACCATCTGCGCGTACGCGACGAGCGCTATCTCCGTCGTCACAAGGCCGAGGCCGAAGTACGTAACCAGGAAGGCGAACACGGCGAGGCTCGGCAGCGTGTAGATCGCGTTGAGGACGCCGAGGAGCGGACCGCGAACGCGCGCGTTGCGCGCTGCGAGCACGCCGAGCGGCAGAGCAAGTACGAACGCGATCGAGAGCGCGATTGCGACGATCTCGAGGTGCTGCAGCGTGCGCCTTGCGACTTCGTCCGGATGGTGCAACAGATACGACATCAGCGTTCCGCCGCCGCGATCGCACGCCGCACGTCGTCGAACCCGAGGGTGCCGCAAACGTCGTCGTTTTCGACGACGGCCAGCCGGTCGGCTCCCTCCAAGAAATAGGTCAACGCCTCGCGCAGCGTCCGTTCGGCGTCGATGCGCCCTTGCGTCGGGACGTCAACCCCGAGTGCCATCGCATCGCCCGCGCGGATGAGCTGCAAGCGCCGCACGGCATCCTTGGCGTCCATCAGCCGCTCGACATAGGGCGTCGCGGGTTTGGCCAGCATGTGCAACGGGGCGTCGGCTTGCACGATCTTGCCCGCGCTCATTACGACGATGCGGTCGGCCAACCGGAGAGCCTCGTCGACATCGTGGGTGACGAACAGGATCGTCGCGCCGAGCGCGCGATGGATCCGCAGCGTCTCGTCCTGCAACGCCGTACGAACGATCGCGTCGACCGCGCCGAACGGCTCGTCCATCAGCAAGACGCGCGGCTCAGCCGCGAGGGCGCGCGCGACGCCGACGCGTTGTTGCTCGCCGCCGGATAGCTCGCGCGGCATCCGGCTGCGGTAACGCTGCGGGTCCAATCGCACGAGTTCGAGCAGTTCGTCGACGCGCGCCTCGATGCGGGCGCGCTCCCAGCCGAGCAGTTCGGGTACGATACCCACGTTGCGTCCGACGGTCATGTGCGGGAACAGGCCGACCGCCTGGATGACGTAGCCGATGCCGCGGCGCAGCGCTTCGGGAGTCTCGTCGCGCACGTCGCGGCCGTCGACCTCGATCGTGCCGGAGTCGGGAACGATGAGCCGGTTGATCGTGCGCAGCAAGGTGCTCTTGCCGCATCCCGAGGGTCCCAGTAACACGAGCAGTTCGCCTGCCGGGACGTCGAGCGAAACATCGTCGACCGCACGCCGGTCGGCCGCGGGGTACGTAACGATGACGTTGCGAATCGCAACCGGCGCGCCGGCCGCTGCGCTCACGCGAGGCCGTGCTGCGTCAAGAAAGCGCGCGCCACGTCGACCGAGTCTTTCTTCTCGCCGTCGACTTGGGCGTTGAGTCCCCGCATCGTTGCATCGTCGAGCAGCGGCGCGAGCCGGTTGAGCGCCGCCGCCAACTCCGGGTGCGCGCGCAGCGTATCATCGCGTACGACCGGTGCGACCTGATATGCGGGCCAGAAATGCTTGTCGTCGACGAAGACGTAGAGATGGTCGGTCTCGATTTGGCTATCGGTACCGGCCGCGACCACGACGTCGATCTGTCCGAGTTCGAGCGCCTTGTATTTGAGGCCGATGTCGATGAGCTTGACGTCCTTGAAAACGAAACCGCCGAAGGCTTTTTGCAGCCCGGGCAGCGCGTCTTCGCGTTTTGTGAACTCGGGGATCGCACCGAGCCGCAGTTGAGGCGCGGCCTTCGCCAGATCGCTTAATGTGGCAAGGTGGTAGCGTTCGCGGATCGCTTGTGTCGTCGCCAGCGCCTGCGTGTTGTTGAACGGCGCGGGATCGAGCCAGGTCAACTGATACTGCGTTTGGTACGCGCGCTTCACGGTCGCGTAGTTGACGGCCGCATCTTTGGAGGCTTTGCCCTTGAGGATCGTGAGCAGCGCGGTGCCCGTGTATTCGGGATAGAGATCGATGTCGCCGCGCCGAAGCGCTTCCATCGCGACCTGCGTCCCGCCGAGGCCGAGCTTGCGCGCGACCGGCAACCCTTTTTTCTCGAGAATCTGGGCGTACATTTCGCCCAAGATCGTCTGCTCGGTGAAGTCTTTCGAACCGATCGCAATCGCACCAGGAGCGCTCGATCCGCCGCAACCGGTGAGAGCGGCCGCGGCCGCCGAGCCCGCGAGGAATGCCGTACGCTTCATGCGGCGCGATTGGCGAGGCGGCGTTCGATGCCTCCGAGTAGCCATTGGGTTCCGAGCGCCAACACGGCCACGGTCACCGCGCCTTCGAGCAGTTGCGGCCGGTCGTTCTCGGCCAGGCCGTTGACGATGTACTCGCCCAACCCGCCTCCACCGATGAACGCCGCCAGCGTCGCGCTCGCGACGACCTCGACCGCCGCCGTCCGGATGCCGGAGAAAACGACCGGGAGTGCGAGCGGCCAATCCACGCGCGTGCCGATTTGGCGGCGCGTCATCCCGAGGCCGCGGGCCGCGTCACGCACCGCTTCGGGAACGCCGCGCAAGCCGACGTCGGTGCCAAGCACGATCGGCGGAATCGCGAGCAACGTCAGCGCGACGAGCGCCGGCCAGAAGCCGATTCCGACGAGCGGCAACATGATCGCGAGCACCGCGAGGCTCGGAATGACGCGCGCGACGTAGACCGCGCCGAGGGCCGGCCCGCGCAGCCAACGGTTATGGGCCAGCGCCGCTCCGAGCGGAAGGCCCGCCAGCAGCGCCGCTGTGAGCGCCGACGCGGCGAGCGCGAGGTGGTCGCGGACGTGAACGGCCAAATCCAGCATAATAAATACTTAACGTGGAGTTTCGCCCCGCGACGGCGAACCCGCCTTTTCCCATGATCGTCAACCCCGAATCGCTGTCGACGGCCGCTCTCGAAGCCGAGGGTGCGGTTCGTCTGCCGGCGCTCGACGACCCATCGCTCTACTACAGCCGCGAGCTTTCGTGGTTGCAGTTCAACGATCGCGTGCTCGAGGAGGCGATCGACCCGCGCAACCCGTTGCTCGAGCGGCTCAAGTTCATCGCGATCTATAGCACCAATCTCGACGAGTACTTCATGATCCGCGTGGCAGCGCTCAAACAGCAGATCGCGGCCGAAGTCCACAAGCGCTCGAACGACGGGCGCCTGCCGGCCGAACAGCTCGCGGCGGTTTCGGAGCGCCTGCGGATCTCGCTCGGCCGCTTCGCCGGGTTGCTCGCGGACGAGTTGTTGCCCGCGCTCGCAGCCGAGGGCATCGCGATCCGCCGCTACGAGGAGTTGGCGGCGGAGGATCGCGCCGCGCTCAAACGCTTCTTCAACGAACGTGTCTTCCCGGTCCTCACGCCGCTGGCCGTCGACCAGGGCCACCCCTTTCCGTACATCTCGAACCTCTCGCTCTCGCTCGGAGTCGAGTTGCACGAGCAGACGGCCGAAGGCGCCGTTTCGTATTTCGCGCGGGTCAAAGTTCCGCCGAGCCTGCCGCGGCTGATCCCGGTCGACGCGCCCGAAGGCCGCAAACACTTCGTCGCCCTCGAAGACGTGATCGCGCACAATCTCGACGCGCTCTTTCCCGGCATGGACGTGCGCGCGGCCTACTGCTTCCGGGTCACGCGCGACGCCGACCTCGACCTGCAGGAAGATGAGGCCGACGATCTGCTGCTCGCGATCGAATCGGAGCTGCGCCGGCGCCGCTTCGGCGAACCGGTGCGGCTCGAAGTCGAAGCCGGTATGCCCGAACACCTGCGCACGATGCTCCTCGAAGCGTTGTCGCTCGGCGAGGTCGACCTCTACGCGATCGACGGGCTGCTCGGTACGTCGGACCTATGGTCGATCGTCAACCTCGAGCGCCCGGAGCTGCACGATCCGCCGTTCACGCCGGCGATTCCCAAGCGCCTCGTCGGCGAGCAGGACATCTTCGCGGCGATTCGCGAGGGCGACATCATGCTGCACCATCCGTACGAGTCGTTCGACCCCGTCGTGCAGTTCGTCAAGGCCGCCGCCGCGGATCCCCACGTCCTCGCGATCAAGCAAACCCTCTACCGGACCTCCGGGAACTCGCCGATCGTCGCGGCGCTGGTGGAGGCCGCCGAAAACGGGAAGCAAGTCGCCGCGCTGATCGAACTCAAAGCGCGCTTCGATGAGGAGAACAACATCCACTGGGCCCGCAACCTAGAGCGGGTCGGCGCGCACGTCGTCTACGGTTTTCCGGGGATGAAGGTGCACGCCAAGGTGATCCTGGTCGTGCGCAACGAGCCCGAGGGCATCCGCCGTTACGTCCACTTCGGCACCGGCAACTACAACGACAAGACGGCCAAGATCTACACCGACCTCTCGCTGTTCACGTGCCGGCCCGAACTCGGCGAGGACGTGACGCACCTTTTCAACCGGCTGACCGGCTTCTCGAAGGCGACGCGATATGCGAAGCTCTTGGTCGCCCCGACGTCGCTAAGGACCGGTTTTGTCGAACTGATCGAGCGCGAGGCCGAGCACGCGCGCGCCGGGCGTCCCTCGGGCATCGTCGCCAAGCTCAACGCGATCAGCGACGCGCGGATGGTGCAGTCGCTCTACGCCGCATCGCAGGCCGGGGTGCCGATCGAGCTGATCGTGCGCGGCATGTGCGAACTGCGGCCGGGAATTCCGGGCGTCAGCGAAACGATTCGGGTCCGCAGCATCGTCGGCCGGTTCCTGGAACACTCGCGCATCTTTTGCTTCGAGAACGCCGGCGATCAGGAGGTCTTCATCGGCAGCGCCGATTGGATGGGTCGCAACCTCGACCGGCGCGTCGAAACGATCGTTCCGGTGCTCGACCCGGTGCTGCGCGACGCGCTCTGCTCGGACGTGCTCGACGTGCTCGAACGCGACAACTGCAAGACGCGTTGGCTGCGCGCGGACGGAACGTACGTGCGCCGCGAGCCCGCCGACGGCGAACCGCTGTTCTGCGCGCAAGGCGCGCTGCTCGAGCTTGCAAAGACGTTATAGTTCGCTTAACTAGCTCTTAACTTGGCGTCCATATATTGTATGGCGTCGCGAACGGCACGCTGTTGCGCCGTTCATAAGGAGCTTCACTCGTGTTTTCTATTCCCCGAGCGATTTGCGTCTGCATCGCGCTCGTTCTGGCTGCCGGACCCTTAGGTGCGGCGGCGGCCGAACCTGCGACAAACGTCGCGCAAGCCGCAAGCACTCAACTGACCGGCACCATTTCGGGTGTAATTACCGACCCGAACGGTTTTCCCGTCAAAGGCGTCACGGTAACGGCAAAAGGTCCGGCGACGCAGTCGTCGACGACGAACGAACTCGGTGCGTTCAGCCTCACGCTGCCGGCCGGCGTTTACAATTTGACCGCCACGAAACCGGGCTACAACGGCGCGTCGACCAGCGACTACCCAGTGCTCGCGGGCGCGGCGGCAACCGTGAACGTGACGCTCACGGCCGCCACCTTGAGCTCGCTCAAGACGATCGGCCGCGTCGGTGTTTCGAGCGGTCGCAGCGCCTTCAACACCTCGCCCGCGTCGCTCGACACGATCTCGCAACAAAGCTTCGTCGACCAAGGACAGCAACAGGTTCAGCACGTGCTCGAGCAAACGCCGGGCATCGTGATCGATCATCCGGGAACCAGCGCCAATAACGCGGCGCCGGGCGCGATCACGTTTCCGAGCATCCGCGGAGCGCTCGGCTTCGAGACCGCATCGCTGATCGACGGCCATCCGCTCGCGGTCCAAACGTTCGGCGACTACGTCACGACCTTCCTGAACTCGTACGTGCTCCAGAGCGCCGAGCTGATCAAAGGTCCGGGCGCCTCGGCCCCGGAGACCTACTTCGCGATCAACGGCACGGTGAATTTCCGGACGCTCGACCCCACCCCGACGCTGACCGGCCGCGTCGACGAGGGCACCGATTCGTTCGGCGGATTGTTCTCGAACTATCGGCTTTCCGGTCCCGTTCCAGGCCTCGGCAAACTGTCGTTCGTTCTCGACTATGCGATCGACGGAACGCCGGGGCCGCTCAAGGACTCGGCGGGCCTGATCACGCTACCGAGCGGCACCGTCGCTCCGAACGGCCAGCCCTACGGGTTCTCCGATTCGGCGAATTCGGATCCGCATTTCATCAACAACCCGTTCTCGTCCAACGCGTCGCTCGTTGCGTGCTGCGCGATCGTCAACCAGAACTACAACGGCAAGACGGAGCTGGCCAAGGCGCGGTACAGCTTCTCGGGTTCGACCGTCGCGACCGTGAGTTTCCTCGGCAGCCAAACCTACACGGACCAGAATGGAAACCACGTGTACGGCATCAACACGCAGTTCGCGCCGGGAGCCGGTTACACGGGTTCGCTGCTGGGCGGCACCGTGCAGACCTATCAGAACATCTTCCTGCCGAACGACGAGTACGAGATCAACAACGAGCCGATTTTCCAGGGCGAAGTGCGCTCGACCGTCGGCAACGACACGGTTCTCGCGCGCTATTACACGGCCTCGATCAACCGGCTGCAGTACAACACGCTGCAGGGCGAGGATTCGCCGCTCGATCCGACCCTGACGCTCTTCGGCACGGTGAGCACGTCGTGCCCGAAGAATTTTACGTCCACGGGCGGCATGTGCGTTCCGACCGGTGCGGGGACGGCGTTCCCCAACACGTTCGTCTACAACGGGCAGCCGGTCACCGTCTCGCTGCCGGGGCAGTACTTCCGCGAAACCGAGGAAGACAAGCTGCACGGCGGCTCGTTCGAATACGACCACTATCTGGGCACGAGCGGCAACGCGATTTCGTTCGCGTTCGATCAAACCAACGCCACGACCAACTCATACGAATTCGAACCCGAGTACGTGCCGAGCGTCGAGCCCGGCTCGTCGGAGCGGCTCACGACGTATCTCCTGCGCGGAATATTCAACCCGACCGACAAGCTCAACGTCACGCTGTCGAACTACTACAACAACTACGCCGAGCACTACACGAACGGTAACGGCTTCCTGACCAACGTCTACGGCCGCTACGACGGGCGGCTCGGGCTCGCGTACCGTGCGGACCGCAACCTGTCGGTGCGCGCGTCGGCCGGCTCGGCATTGGCTCCGCCGTTCCTCGCACTGCTGGACTCGACCGCGGTCACGAGCTACAAGATCGATCCCAGCGGCACGTTCGCGACCGCGACCCACAACGTCGGCAACGTGAAAGCCGAGACGGCCTTCGGCTACGATCTCGGTGCGGACCTGCGCGTCGGCGACGGTTTCACCGTGTTTAGCGGCGACCTCTATCTCAACAACGTGAAGAACCAGTTCATCTCGGGCGAGCTACTCCCGCAGGGGCTCACGCCTCTTTGCGTGAGCGGGACGACCGGTCATCCCGTGGTCGGCGGCACGTGTCCCACGGGAGCGACGCTGATGTCGTTGCCGACGTTCTTCTCTTCGGGCGCCAATCTCGACAACGCGCGCTACCAGGGTGTGGAGCTCTCGGTAAACCGGGATCCCGCCGTGGGCTTCGGATTCACGGCGCAGGGCGCGTTGATCGGTGCCATTCCGTACGACCTCTCACCCTGCGTCTACAGCAACGTCTTCACGAACGGCGTTCAGAACTGCTCCGTGCAGACGACCAATCTCGGCATCATCTCGGGTTCGAACTTCTACGGCAGCGGATCGAGCGGTTCGAACGGCCAGCCGAAGAACGGCGCCGGCAGCAACTTCAACGCGGTCAACAACCACGCGATCCCGTATTCACAGGGTTACGGGCAGTTGCACTACCGCACGCCCAAGGGCGGGCTGATCGAGTTCGGCGACACCTTCTACGGCGCCAACAACTCCTACAACCAGCCGGCCTTCTGGGTTGCCGACGGCAGCGTCCGCTTTCCGCTCGGCAACGACGGAAGCTTCAATTTCCAAATCAGTTCGTACAACGTGTTCAACGTCTATCCGTCGGCGCTGGTCACGCTCGCCGGCGGCGTCGGCGTGCCGCTCGCCAACGGTCAGATCGGCTTGACGAACGGGAACACGGTCGGGCCGCGCACGTTCAACTTCGTGCTCTCGAAGAAGTTCGGCGGCACCTAACTAGACCTCGGCCGGCACTAGCTCCGACAGCGCCAGGATGATGTCCCATTCGCGCTTGTGCACGGGCTGCACCGAAAGCCGCGAACCCTTGCGCAACAGGACCATCGTCGGCGCGAGCGCCGGATTGGCCCGCAGTTCCGCGAGCGTTACCTCACGCGCGAGCCGCCGCACGAACTCGACGTCGACCATCTCCCAAATGGGATTAGCCGCCGTCGAACGCGGATCGAAGTAGGGGCCGCCCCGTTCGCGCGCCGTGAAATCGGGATAAGCCTCGCGGATCACTTTGACGATGCCGACGATCGCCGGAACCTTGGTGCTCGAATGGTAGAAGAAGCCGAGATCGCCGAGGCGCATCTGCTTCATGTTGTTGCGGGCCTGGAAGTTGCGCACGCCGCTCCACTCGGTACGGCCGTCGCGCTCGAGCCGATCGATGCCGAACGAATCGGGTTCGCTCTTGAATAGCCAGTAGTCGATGATCGCTCCGCTCCGGCGGTTCCGTACGCCGCCCGGTGCGCTGCGGCCTCCGGCGTTGACGCCGGTGCTATGATTGGGGCCGGCATGGAGCAGCGGCGAGTGATCCGGCGCGTAGCCGGTGGTTGGGAAGGGGTCGAGCGCGAGGGCTACGTCCCCGGTATCGAGACGGCGGTCGAGCGCCATACGCTGATCGGCGGCCGCAAGGAAACGCCCGAGGATGCCGGGCCCTCGCACGAAGTCCGCTACTTCGCCGTTCCGCCGGGCGCCGTGACGCGGCTCGAGAAGCACGAGCACGAGCACTTCGTCATCGTCGGCGAAGGCGTGGGACACGCGATCGTCGGGGAGAACGTACGCGA
>Ga0302325_10016894_pt1 | contig 15442 bp, 12 predicted proteins | sample Palsa_T0_2_FD_201948 | JGI IMG/M metagenome (GOLD analysis project Ga0302325, IMG submission 201948) | Peat permafrost microbial communities from Stordalen Mire near Abisko, Sweden - Palsa_T0_2 | ecosystem: Environmental > Terrestrial > Soil > Palsa > Peat permafrost | place: Sweden: Abisko...
TACACGAGAACCCCACCATCGAACATACGACCCGCTATCATGTCTGCACAGAAGAGAATTAGCAAGGTACGATACCCCAATAATATAAGAGGAAGGTGAAGGGCATATTCTGATACTTTCCCAGGAGTTGGCAGAGGTTACGAACACTCCGCCGGAAGGCATCAAGATCAGCCTCGTCGATGAAGCCAATGTCCATAACTGGAACATCACTATGGACGGCCCCGAAGGGTCACCCTATGCCGTACGTCCATTTCCCTTCTTTTCCTCTACTCTATTTCAATTCTTGAGTTAGACTGACATCGCTTTCCTCAGGGCGGCAAATTCCAACTCCTCCTCGTCTTGCCCACCGACTATCCCTTCAAGCCGCCCAAGATAAACTTCAAGACGCGAATCTGGCACCCGAACGTGACATTCGACGAGCATGGTAGCATGTGTATCGGTATCCTAAAACCCGAGGCCTGGAAGCCGAGCTCCAAGATAATGAGTGTGTTAGCAGCTACCCAGAACTTGTTGGTAGAGCCGGTTCCGGATGATGCGGTGGAGACGAGCGCGGCGGAGATGTTCAAGAATGATAGACCGAAATTCAATAAGACGGCGGCGGAGTATACGAAGAAGTACGCGAAGTAGGGCACGGGTGAGGGAGACGGAGAGGGAGAGGGGAGAGACGAATGGAAGGGGTAGAGGCGAGAAAGAACGGAAATTATCATGAAATGACGAGTGGCATTGAATTCAGGGCGTTATAGGCTGTGGATGCAAAGCATAGAAAGGTGCTTCATGGGCGCTGAACTCATAGCAAGGGAATAAAACCATACAATTTTCCAAACCATGCTGGAACACTGAGGCGTCATGCTATGTTCCTATTTACCTGGAACACAGCAGCAGCACTTAGTGAACATTCGAATATTTTCGACATGGCAGAGCATTGAGCAACAGAAGTATCAAGACATTGTTATTTACTTCCCGCCTTCAGCAAGTAGCTGGCTCCCCTTGCATTAAACAAAAGGTTCAAGGACCCACTTGGACCTTGGCGCACTTGCACCCCTCCTCCGCTTGCTTTTTTTCTTTTTATATCTGAGACATAAGAATACAGCTGAATTCTGCCACCTGACTTGACGGGTACAGTTGAGATGACAACTCAAATTTCCGCAGATCTCTTCAACTTTACCCACATAGCATCCAACCGGGACCTCCCCTAACCTGGTTCGCGTAATATTGCGACGATCCCCTCCGCCGGACGCGACCTAGCAAACAAGCGCGTTTACAGCTAACGGCAAACGGCCGGAAATCCACTCGTACAAAAAAACGCTACTCTCAATTGCACAAGCAACAACACCATCGCTCAATAGTCACTCCTTTCTAAACAATCAAGTTTCTGTTACAATCCCCAGCCGAGAAGATCGAGTACGGCAGTTGTGGGATAGTTTGTGATACGTCAGTCGAGAGGAGTTTTTAAGATTGCTTGCTGCGCGCTGGGGCCATACAAAATTCGGAAGTAAGCAGCTGCAGCTGGGGCCACCAACCTCAGACGAGACATCTGAGATTCAGATTTGATCCCAAACAAACATCTGCGGCGTCGCTCTGCCCTCGATCCAACCGCAGCTGCTGTTCCTTCACGACTTCGAATTCCTCTCCTGCCAACGGCCCAATTCGAATTAAGTCTGGTCGCAGGGGCATCACCAATTGATCTCTACATGTGTAGCAGGTAACGGAAGGGACAAGGGTTGCGACCTTGGCCAGGCGTTCGACCTGGAGGAGGAGAGGAGAGCTGTGCGGCAACGACCCTGGCGCAACAATGAGCATGGCAAATGGGTACAATGGGGTCGAGACGTTCGACATCCCTCCTAATGAGGTCAAGAAGCAGAGGAGCATGAAATTCAGTCTATATCCAACGCGACCTCGAACAGCTTCCAAGAGCCCAACACCCCCGGGGCCCAGGTCCCCCGTCTCCCCAATAGCTCCGCAGATTCCACCATTGCCTCTGCCTTCCGGAGAAGACTCTCTGTCAAGTCAACAACGTCCTTACACCTCTCACCACGAATCCCCGAGATCCTTCACCGCACCCGCCCAGCTATCGAATGGTCTCCACAAGAAGCCCTCCGAGGCATCCCGGCTACGTGCTCTGAACAATGGCTACAAATCCCACTCTCCAGACGGACGGCATCCCCCCGAAAGACACACCTCCGACTCTCACATAGACAACTTCTCACGGCCTCGACAACCGAGCTTAAGAAGGCGGAACGAGTCACCTGATACCATTATTCACAGCTCAGCGAGCTTTCCTCTCCCAGCACACAATGAAGAACAGACTCCCATCGACCTTGCTTCTTCCAGAGATAGGGGTTTCTCAACTTCCTCCTCTCAATCCGCAGCAACCACTCCAGCATACCCCCTCCGACCCTCGATCTCCATACCCGACTACCAGACCGCAGACTCCATATATTCTAGACAGCGAAATCTTAATAACTTAAGCTACAGACCGGGCAGGGGCCTCAGTCGACCAGATAGTAATTATTCGGCCCACCGTCGGGAACCCATAGCTCGGCCTACCGGTTTTGAGGGCGAAGAGGTGCGGGCTAGTTTCCGGTCCGCGCTGACCACTAATTCAAGTTTCTTGGGCACCAGCGGGACGGAGAGAAGTAGCGTATTGACGAAAAGCAGTTCGGCGACATCAATATATGGTCGAGATGAAGGAATGAGTGTTGATGATGCGATTGGGATGTATGAGAGTGGATTTGCGGACTCGGGCGTGGAAGATAATGATGAAGGGAGACCATTGACTGCAAACTCAGAGCAGAAGAGGATATCGAGGTTGGAAGAGGCGATGAATGATTCACTGGCACCGCCAAACATAGAGCATGCGATCATCAGGGACTCTGCGGCCATGTTCAAGCCTGGTGGGTTGGAAACTCCGAGTCCGCGAAACAGCGTCATGAATGGATCGATGGAGCTTCAAGAGAGCTATTTCGATAGCAAACCTCCGAGCCGACCAGCAGCGGACGCCTCCAGCACCAAATTCGATGAGACCAGGGATCGTTATGGCTTCCGGAAGAAAACACAACATATCTCGTTACCCCAGTACGAAGCCTGGGATGCTCCGTATACAGAATACCTAGCTCGACGGCGGAAAAAGTGGGTGGCTATGATGAAAGACAATGGCTTGATAACGGACAAACCCGAGCGATTTCCAACCCGATCCGCTAAAGCAAAGCGTTTCGTGAGGAAAGGCATCCCTCCAGGCTGGAGAGGTGCTGCTTGGTTTTACTATGCAGGCGGTCCGGAGATGATAGCCAAGCATCCTGGCGTCTATGATGATCTTGTTCGGAAAGCTGCTTCAGGAGGAGTCAACGAGACGGACGAGGAGCTCATTGAGCGTGACCTGAACCGCACTTTTCCGGACAATGTCAGATTCAAGCCAGATCCTCTACCAGGCGACGACCGGAACAGCCAGCGCACCATCGTCGAGCCAGAGACGCCCATTTTGCAATCTCTCCGAAGAGTCCTCCAAGCATTCTCTATCTATAACCCCCAGATTGGCTATTGCCAATCACTCAATTTCCTCGCTGGCTTACTATTGCTCTTCATGGACGAGGAGAAATCGTTCTGGATGCTCAACATTATTACCCGTGTCTATCTTCCTGGCACCCATGAACTCAATCTCGAAGGTGCAAATGTTGATCTTGGCGTTCTCATGAATAGTATCAAGGATATGATGCCTTCTATATGGGCGAAGATCGGGGGCGAGCTTGATGGCTCGGCATTCACATCACAATCCATGCGCCTTCCTCCGATCACTCTTTGCACCACGGCTTGGTTCATGTCCTGCTTCATCGGAACTCTGCCCATTGAAACCACGCTCCGAGTCTGGGATTGCTTCTTCTATGAAGGCAGCAAGACGCTCTTCAGAATCGCCCTTACGATTTTCAAGGTGGGGGAAGCAGAGATTAAGGCCGTCAACGATCCAATGGAAATCTTCCAGGTCGTGCAAACAATACCTCGACGTTTGATTGACGCGAACGCGTTGTTGGAAGCGTGCTTCAAGCGGCGGAACGGTTTTGGACATCTCAGCCAAGAGGCAATTGAGAAAGGGAGAGCAGAGCGCAGACGTGGATATGCGGAGGAGCGAGAACGGGCAAAGAATGGTGAGCCTGGACCGCCTAAGTTAACAAGAAATGGGACGAAGAAGGGCACATTGTTTGGGAGGAAGAAGAAAGTGCCTGTCGAGGTGTAAGAGAAGAACTATTTGGTATTAGATGGTTTAGCGAAGCATTTTTTGAAGGAGAGGTTATGATGTTATGATATTGGGGAATTTGATGAGATTATGACGAGTAAATAGCATTACGTAGCGCCCAAAGAAGCGCACATGGGTCTAACCTCGAATAACAAATTGGTCAAGCCAAGTTTTTCGACATTTGCACTGAAACTCCGTGTACTTGACGTTGTGTTTTCGCGCGTTGTCGTGACAACGCAACCGGATTTCTTGACTTCGGCTGATCAACACGGAACCTCGACATAGCCTTCATGCCATCAACCCAACATTTTCGCAACCACATCGATATCTCGCAATGGCAGATCAAAAATCCCAAGCCGCGCTCTTCCAAGTCTATCTTCGACTGCGACCTCCTCCAACAAACCAGCAAATAGCTACAGAACGATTCCTCTCGGTCGAAGAACCCGCGACCACTGATGATCTCCCAACACATATTACGCTGAATCCCCCCAACGATAATCGCAGACGCGCAGTCGAAAAGTTTGCTTTTACGACCGTATTTGAGGAGGAGGCTACACAGCTTGATTTGTTTCATGGCACGGGTGTGCTGCCTCTTGTCGAAGGAGTACTGGGTCCGCAAGGGGGAGAAGGCAGAGATGGATTGCTTGCTACCCTGGGCGTTACAGGCAGCGGAAAGGTTCACAACTGCAGCCAACATGTCTGATTCGTAATTCCTAATTCGTTACAGAGTCATACCATTCTCGGATCTCGAACCCAGCGCGGCCTCACCCAACTTGCCCTCGATGTACTATTCCGATCTATTTCGAATAACATACTGGACCCGAACACAACAACAAGTCTGCATGCAACCGTAGCGGCCTCCGATCCAAGCGAAGCACAGGTCATGTCCGCACAGATGTTCCTTGACACAATGTACGGCGATGCATCAGCAGCTTCGCGAGCCAGCTCCAGAGCACCAACACCAATGGTAGTACGTTCAGCCTCTTCAATATCTACTCTGCAAGAACTTCATCCCACCAGCCACGGTCTCTACCCCTCCTTGCTAGGCTTGGAGACGGGCAGTCCAAAGAGTATCAGAGTCGTACGCGACAATCAAGAACATACAGTCCATGATCAGCTTCCAATAGAAAGTGTTCTGTCAGCCCTTTATTCCATGCCAGCTTCCTATGTCCCTTCTTACATGCAATCCACATTTGCAAAAGCAGTGAAAACTATTACTAAATCTCCAATCAAGGGCGAATCCTATCCTCCTCCTACGCCACGAAAGAACTTGCTCCACCGTCCGAGTCAGCTGCCGCAGACCCCGGATATCAGCAATGTCCTGGTAGACGTGGACTCCAGTGCCGACTACGCGATTCTGATTTCGATGTATGAAGTATACAATGATCGGATCTTTGATCTGCTTACGCCTGCGAGTCCAAATAAATCGACGAAGGAGTTCAGAAGACGACCTCTCTTGTTTAAGCCTACTGAGCAATCACCAGAGAGGAAAGTTGTTGCCGGATTAAGGAAGATCATTTGTGGAACAATGAAGGAAGCTTTGATGGTTCTTGAAGCCGGATTACATGAACGTCGTGTTGCTGGTACAGGATCGAACAGTGTATCCAGTCGTAGCCACGGCTTCTTCTGCGTTGAAGTTAAGAAGAGACGACGAAGCAGGATGCCCGGACAATGGGGAGGTAGTGCGCTTACGATTGTTGATCTTGCTGGCAGCGAGAGAGCTAGAGATGCTAAGACGCAAGGGGCGACGTTGCAAGAGGCTGGGAAGATCAATGAGAGCTTGATGTACCTGGGACAATGCCTGCAGATGCAGTCCGACCTTGGTTCCTCCACGAAGGTATTACTCCAATCTCCGCTTATTTTTGCCAGACTACTAACACCGAGAAGCCAAACCTCGTCCCCTTCCGCCAATGCAAGCTCACCGAACTGCTTTTCTCCAACTCTTTTCCCCCAACCTCTCAACAATCCGTCCCCTCTACGCCCTCTCACTCCTACCATCTCCATCAACCTCATCACCATTCTCACTGTCGAAACCCACAAAAAGCGATAATGATCGTCACCGCCGACCCTCTAGGAGACTTCAACGCCACCTCTCAAATCCTACGCTACTCCGCCCTCGCACGCGAAATAACCGTCCCACGCATTCCATCTGTCACTTCCACTATCCTCGCCCAATCTACGGCCTCGCATTACTTCTCTCCCCGAACCGGAGGACGAATGTCTCCTTCTGAAACAGAGCGCGAAACTATGGAGATCGCAGCCCTAGAAATCGCGCGCATGTCCGAAGAAATCGATGGCCTGCGTGAGGAGCTGCGCAAATCCGAATCCGCTAGGATGGAGCTCGAAGCCCATCTTGAATCGTTCCAAGATCGCGCTATGGAGATCGAAGCAGAGGTAAGAGAGGAGTGTTACCTTGAAATGGAAAAGAAGATACAGTCTGAGCTTGCGAGGTGGAAGGCCAACTGGGTGATGGAGCAGGAAAAGAATGAGGTGCACATTGATCGGAAGTTGGAGATTTATACGCGGAGCATCGATGCTGCGGAAGATGAAGAGAATAAGGAGAATGAATTTGATCTTGAGTCTGAGAATGAACGCTTGAGGAGAGAAGTTGAGATGTTGAGAAGAGACCTCTCGAGTCGGAGCCCGAGCAAGCGCATGCCGTTGAGAGAATCGAGACTACACTCTGGACACTCTACACATGCGGAGCGGGAAGTCTCGAGGGAGAGGGTGATGGAGAGGAGCATGGAGACGGTGGGGCATGAAATGGAGCGGTTAAGAATGAGTGGTGAGAGCGTGCTGAAGAGTGGTGTGCCGATTTCGAGCAGCCCGACGAAGAAGGTCAGAAAGTTGACAGCGAGGAAGTGGGATTTGATGGATGAGGGGGAGATTTTGTAATCTCATTTATGTGCTGTAGAGTGGATTGAGCGGAGGCGTGGGAGTTGTGGTGTCGGAGTTCGTCCAGCCAAGCGTGCTTGTTCTGAATATGAAAATGCATAATTCTACATCATCGAAGGTGTTACTTCAATGTCTGCAAATCTAGTCCTGTGACTCGACGGAATGGTAATGAAGGATAGTTTCCTGAGCTTATATGTTTGCTTCTTGTTCGCCTGCTCTCTCTTTCTTTCCCTCGGGTAGCTGAGTTGATGAATGACAATACATGCCACTGACCTCATCACAACGACCAGATAGTCATGTTCCATATTGTGGGGCTATTGAATAACAAAAGCGCACTGCCTGAAAGTCATGTTGGAACCCTGGTCTGGCTGTGCCCCGTCATGGCTGTGTGACTGAAACCGGGAAGTCGGGGACAGGCGTGTGGAGGGGTAATGCCATTTATTTTCTGCACTTTTTCAACGGCTTTTGATTGGGAGTTGGCAGGTGTGGTGGGTTGGTGGTACAAGAGTTTCGTGGCGTCCACACAGGAGCAACTTCAGAAATTTGCACCTTTTTCCAACTGGCTCGTTTAGCGGGATGCCTATCAGGTCATCATCTTCAGCCTGGCGTTCAACTCCTCTCCCCTTATATGGATATCTTTCCTCGCGTCTTTCTTTCTTCCCTTCCTCCTACCTTCTTTCTCTCTCTTGCTTTCATCTATTCGCTTTCCACATACTTACACTCCGCAATCCTTTCAGTTACACTCAACACGCAATGGCGATGCCTGCACAGCCCAGAGCCTCGTCCGCATCTCAGCAACAGCCCCGCAAATCGACGGCGCTGGAACGGAACAAGCTTGAATGGGAGACTCATAAGAATGAGATTGAAGAAATCTATATGGATCAAGACAAAACTTTGGAGGAGACGATGTTGTTTTTCAAGGAGAAGCGTGGGCTCGACTGGAGGTAAGTAATTATTCGTCGATGTTAAGCAGCATCCGTTGACAAGAAGAAGCAAACGCTACTGGAAGATCAAACTCAAAGAATGGAAGTTCGAGAAGAATGTGCCTGCTAAGGAGATGAGCTTCATGGCTGCGAAAGCAAGAAAGAGAGAGTTGGAAGACGGGAAGGAGACCGTGTTCTATCGAAACGGGGTTTTGGTCGACGCAAGCAAGGTCGAGAACAAGAAGCAGAAGTTGAACACGGAGGATGTGGATAAGATAATGGTGCCGGGTAAGTTTGGATACATGTGAGATCCCTCATATAAGTATCTAGATCTAACATCAACAGAGACGCCTCAGCACATGTCTTATGAAACGCCAAAACCCTCTTACGGCCAAGAAAACGATGCTTCTTCGCCCAACCTCGAGCCACAAAGCTCAGAACTTGAAGACCTTGCTGGAGAGCTCAGCCTCGACGATCCTCTTCGCAACGAGGATCAACCTGTCACATCTACCAACCGGGACAATTCTGATTGTGCGGCATCCCCGACTACAAGAATCCTTGATCAAATCGAGGTAATAGATCTCACTGGAGATAGCGAACAACCTTCTGTTCACTATATCGCTCAAAGGCAGATTGTTCCCAAGGAACAAAATGCGAAAGCTGTTGACGAAATGCTGATGACCGAACTGCTAAGCGAACATTTTACTCTCGCACGGCAATCACGAAAAGATGGTCAACATTCCCGGGCTGCGAAGCATTATTTCAATGGCTTTGAGAAATACATCGATGAGGGAGGCAAGCAGAGTAGTACCATGATCGCTGCCTTCGTGTCCGAGCTATTCCAGTGTCTGGAAAGTATTGCGCCTGCCGACGTTTCAGCCTCAGCTTGCAATTGCTTGAAACTCCTGTACAGGTTGGACCCGAAATTTCCGCTCACTTCGTGGACTCGTCACATAATTTCATCTGCTTTTGAGAGGCTTCTGAAAGCTTGTCCCGAGATCCCGCAAGGAGTCAACCTCTATCCAGTGCTCTTGGCTCTTAACGATCAGCTTATCAAAGTACCACTTCATGAAGCTCTCTATTCGCTGCTTGCAATAATGCGAAACCAACCATTTACTGAAGATGCTCGCAACCAATTTCAATTCCGCATTTGTTTACTCGCGTTTGCGTGTAATTTGAGAGAGTGTCTTAAAAACGACCCTTGGCCCTGGGATCTTTCTGCACTAAAGACAACTACATGGAAGCTATCGACCCTAGGGAAGTTGCTCGAGAGTGAGCTCAACACAGTCAACTCCTGGAACACAGTGATTACCGGTATATATCGCGCCATTGCTGGCCTATCGTATGACCGAGAGTACTTTGTAACTGGGTGCTATTCGTCGGCCGAGCCTTTTATTACCGAACTAGCAGATACATGCTCTCTCAACGGCTGGGCCCATGAAGCTGAACTGCTTTTCAGAATTCTTCGAAGCGCTCAAAGCTCCAACATCGTTTCAAAATTTCGGAGATTCCAGATCTCGATCACGTATTGCTTACATCTAGAGAGAGTGGGACGGTATGGAAAGCTTCTAGACTTTCTCTTAGTTCTTTGCAAAGACCTTGAGTACTCAACTGGCAAGGATTGGCCCTTCATATACTTTCAGGATCATGCTTCAAAGGAAAGTAAAGACAATCGTCAATTTTCACTCGACATAAGGAATATCCTGGAAAGAGTTCCAGACAGGCTGGAACAATACATATCTTCAGAGAAGGCAAGAGAGATAACAAGACTGATGCGTTTCTTCGAGGCAGCTCGGAGAGGAATACTAGGCTCTCAAAGAGAAGTAAATGGAAACCATGTAGTGGCGCAAGAGGACAGAGTCGAGGCCGAGGACGATGACGACCAGATGGACGACTGCACGAGTTCAGTCAGATTCGGAGTGACTTATACTGAGAGCGTCATCACAGGAATTAGTTTTAATTATTCAGACTTGTACAAATAGACCAGATGAATGTGGAGGAATACAATTGTTCTTTCTTCTTTGAATCGCAAAGTTGTTCACTGTCCTCATTCTTTACTTGGGCTTTGCTTTGGAGCGTTTCGGAGACATGAGCCGTGTTCAACTCTTTGAAATGTTTGTGCTCATAATTCGATGTTCGGGGGTTCTGTTATCTGAGCTTCAAACCTCAGCTAGGATTGTATTGGGGATAAGGATTTTTTTTTTATTCTTTTACAGGGTGGATGTTTTGTTTCAGCTCGGTGATGGTATATTTGTAGACACACCTTCTTGCACAGGTCGCCAAGACAGCAAAAGAAAAGAAAAAGAACCCCTCCCCCCACAAATCCAACTGGTCACGTAAAAGCCACTCTGTTCTTGCACACACATATAATTCCTGGTCTCAATCATTCATTCAATTGGTGAAAAGCACGTGGGAATGTAGACCAAAATAGGGGGAAGCGGCAAAGCCTCGCTTAATGCAGGCTAATGCATGCTCTCGTGAGCTGCATCTCGAGCTTACTATTAACGTCACCTCTCACCCCGCATAAGGGAGTACGGACTGCTAGGCGTTAACTGAACGTCGATGCATGATCTCGAGAGCAAATTTTCCATCACAAAGCACCATCTTAAACATGCCAGCCCAGAACGCTCCTAAAAAGCAGATTTCCGAGCGGCGGCGCATGCAGAATAAGGAAGCCCAGAAGAAATACCGTAAGCAGAGGTGCTTCAGGCATTTTCTTGCATATCTAATCAATGTATACAGGGGAACGTCAGAAGAATAACCTAAAGAATCTTCAAGACCTTGCTCTGGCTAGTCACAACTTCGCTACCGGCCCCGAGAATCGGGGTGGCCAATCTGTGGAGGCTGAAATGGGATTTGACAACGATTCTTCACCCCATCCACCAGAACCTTCTGTAGCATCCTCTGAGTTGCTAGCGCTTTCAAAAATTGACAGCCTGCAGCGCTCATTTGCTACCGCAGGGAACTCGCCCAGTAGCTCCTTTGGCATCGTTCAGCAATCTCAGTCACTTCCGTTCTCAGAGCTGCCTTTGACCCCCGAAAGTTTTAACAAGCAGATTTTGATCGGTCAATTAATAGATCGAGAGGGTGCGAGTCTTGATGAAAAGACGAGAACTCAAATATTGGAGGGAAAAGTGACACTACAAAGCATTTTGCAAGCTGGATTGAGAGCATTATCACTCGAGGACTCAGCAACGGGCCCAGCGACCATAGCCCAATCCAAAAATCGAGAAGATGGAGAAGACCTTGCTCTCAATGACACAACACTACGTACGGATAAAATATTGGTATTACGGAACGCTTATAGTCAACATGCGCCTTCAATACCCGATGTCCATACGAATCATATCCGAATGAAGCCCCTCCTGTACGTTGCAGCATGCATAGCCAATGCATCAATCCTCGGGTTTAGTTTATCACAAGAAACTTGCGAGGATCTTGAGTCACCATTCTTCCGCGGCAGTACATCTGAATCAGCAGCCAAGGTCGCGTGCTTGAACGACTTCTCAGCCCTGAGCCCCGACTTACGACCCAGTGCCACGCAACTAGTACACAGACACCACCCATACATTGATGTGCTTCCATTTCCTACCTTGCGAGAAAGAATTATCAAGTTGGCGTATGTTGAGGAAGAACCGATGATCGACGAGGATGAGCTATGCCAGGATCTCAACAATGGACTTGTCTGTTGGGGATCTGTTTTGGACGGTAAGAATTCTGCGATGGGCTCGGGGGCGCCGTGGGATGTTCGGAGCTGGGAAGCCCAACCATGGTTTTTGAAGAAGTGGTGGATTGTGATTGGTGGAGCGGAGGGTGAGATCTACAAGCAAACACAGTGGTGGCGCCAAATGAGGGGTGAGCGGTCTTGTTAGCAACCATCATTCTTTCAGTTCGGGATACATAGGTCTTGTGATTGGATATCAGTTAGTTGCTTATTCGAGAGCATGTTTCGTGCTATTGTGATCCATATTTTGGTGCTGATCCCCAAGTGATGCATGCTTACGATAGCTGCAGGAGAGACAAATAATACTCTTTCAATAACTAAAGGCTTTCGCCTTGACACCTCGACCCAAGTAAGATAAATCTAAAAGAAATTCCTTTTAAATACAGGATTTGGCTCTTGTCTTGATTCACCCTCCGTTTGAGAATCCCTTCCTCTGAACCAGCCCTGAAGCTCCTATCAAAATGGAATACGTGCAGTAAGTGCAATCACCTCTGCTTCAAGAGTGGGATAGTTCCAGGGACTTTGTGTATGGTATTATGCGTTACGTACTAAAAGTAAACTCCTAGGTTGGGAAAGTCAGGTCTCAAGGTTTCCAAGGTGATCTTGGGAGCTATGTCCTTTGGGGAGCCATCCAAACTTATGGGCTGGACAATTTCAGAAGCCGAAGCCCTGCCGGTAATCAAACGCGCCTTCGACCTGGGAATCAACACATGGGATACTGTATGATCCTCTCTCCTTCCAAAGATGGATGTAGAAAATACTGATGATAGTCTTTCTAGGCCGACATCTATTCCAATGGGGGCTCAGAACGCATCATTGGAAAAGCCCTTCGAGAATACAAGATTCCTCGAGAGCGGGTCGTCATCTTGTCAAAGATATTTGGCGGACTTCCTAAAGATATAGATAGCTTGAGCGATGAGGAAAGATTCATGAAACTGACCGTTAATGATGGGGATATGGTAAACCGTGTCGGGCTTTCACGGAAACACATCTTCGATGCCGTCGATTCTAGTATTGCTCGTCTGGGGACCCACTTAGATGTCCTCCAGATTCATCGTTTGGACCGCGATACCCCGCGGGAGGAGATCATGAAGGCTTTGAATGATATTGTGGAGAGTGGGAAGACGAGGTATATTGGCGCTTGCACGGTAAGATCTTTCATCGCTCGTGGTCTTGGAATTCCACTTCTAATCTGTGTGCAGATGGCCGCGTGGGAATTCCAGTCCCTCCAAAACATTGCAAAGCAGAACGGCTGGCATCAATTCATTAGCATGCAAGATTATTACAGCCTGCTCTACCGTGAGAATGAGCGGGAAATAATACCCTATTGTCAAGATACTGGAGTTGGCCTCATTCCCTATTCACCTCTTGCACGGGGTCTACTCAGTCGACCATACAACTCGGAACAAACGACACGCCAGAAGACTGATGTAACCTCTGAGTTCATGTTGGGAAAGACCACAAGTGCGGATATCGAAATCATCGGGCGTGTGGAAAAGCTTGCTGAGAAGAAGGGTGTAAGCATGGCCACAGTCGCGCTAGCTTGGTGTTATGCTCGAGAAGTCATGCCAATTGTTGGGCTTGGAACTGTTAACAGAGTTAACGAGGCCGTAGAGGCCATAAAATTGGCAAAAGCGGGGCTTCTGGAGAAGGAGGATATCGATTTCCTAGAGGAAAAGTACGTTGCAAAGCCTGTAATAGCTACAGGATAGTAGTATTGGAAGCCCGGACCAGGACAACTTTCAGAGAATACTGATGAAGGTGTCGTGTGTAAATTTATATACTATGGTTTTTCTCAAGTGCTAAATCTAGAAAACTTACGTTTCCTGTGAACTATTCAGAGTTCTCGATATCTTGACAAGTGCCTTACGCATATTTAATCGAGTTTGTACATGTTAAACTGTTCTGAGTTATACGCTGCCTTCAGATTCTATCCCAGTGTCTTGATCCCTCCCCTTGTCTTTCTTAACTTTATATTCTACTTAGACCTTGAAATCAAGACCTCTAAGTTATCACAACAATCTCGTGAATAGAGATTAATAAAACGAGTATATATATATACTTGGATTATATAATTAGAATTTGAGGAGGCTGCGAAAGGAAGCAGATACTACAAGAGCGACATGCTGCAAATTGTGTACGATTTCGGGCTAGGAACTCCCTTCATATTATCTGTAACACTCTTAAACCCAGGAGGAAGCCGAGAATTAGAAATGAACCAGAAGAAGAGTCGGAAAATGAGGATTCCGATCGCCCTGAGGGCGAAATGGAGAACCTTGATATTTGATAGAATCATCCAAAGCATTTGATCTATTTCGCACAAAGTTGACAGCTTTTGTGTACCCCTCCGAACACAAGGCAAAAGATACAAGACTCAAGACTGATGATGAGATCATCGGCCACCATGATGAAGACATTGGGGTGAAGGTACCCACTCAAGACGAGAATCAAGGTAATGGTAACGAAAACGTTCTCGAGGAGACTTACCGAAGGTTGCCTCGGTGGTACAAGCTTCCAATGCTGTTTCCGATACGAGCTGGATGCCTCTAAAAAATAATCCGCACCCAGTCCCACTAAGCAAGACCAGAGTAGAATGGCAATGCGTAAGGAATGAGCCACCAACTAGTTAGGCTCGAGAAAAACAACAATACTTCGTAATAGAAATGCGGACAAAAAATCTAAGATGACTTTGTGCAGCAGAGAAGTTCAAGGAGACTTTGACGCAGATGAGTAAAACCACATCATCCTCCAAAAGCTCCCGGATTGGCAACTTCGTTTTTACCTTCTCCACAAGCTTGAAAAGCTTCAGCAGCCTATTCAGTACATTCAGCAGAGGCTCCGGAAAACTCGCTTCCCTCTTATCAACGACACTTGCCGTCCAACGCCACCTCGGAAGCTACCCCAATACCGTAGAACCCCAATGCACCGCTTCCGGAACCCCAATTTCTTCCCATTTGCTACAGGAGCGACCGATACGCCACTCGACTCATGCAGCCCAACCTCATAGATCGACATGCCAATTCCGATCGAGCCCTAATCGATCTCCTACGGTCATCCTATTCTATTAAGCCACGAGAGGAAATTGGACGTCCCTGTTCAAATACCTATTTCAAACCCATCTTGCGCAGTCAGCGCCCTTGGCTCATAGAGCGACTCCCTAAGAAACTCCTTCGTCCTCTCACTTAGGCGAGCGAAGCGGCGAAGCCAGTCCTAACCCATTAACACCGGGCTAGGGCATCCAATTCCTTGTTTCCTGGGACATTTCCACAATATGGCTGATCTCATTCTTTTCCTTTTGGTTTCGGGGCCGCATTGATAGGGATATTGTGGGGTGTATTCAAGCAGAGTATCCAGGACGCGTTCGCGATCGCAGCTTATGTGGCTGCTTTTGGAAAATTGGGACGGCGAGTGTGGGGAGTGTACAGTAGGGCTCCGTTCGGCGCGAATTATTACGAACTTAAGTAAGTAATTCGATTCGCGTGAATTTTATAAAAGTTTGTCGAACTTCGAAGTTCGTCGAACTGTGTCACGTGTAGTCACGTGAACCACCAAAAAAATATTATAATTACTTAAAATAACTAATGAATAAAAATTCTTTATATGCTAAATAATTTATTATAAAAAAATTAATTAAATTTTTAATAAAATTTATAATTCTTTTTTTAAAATAAC
>Ga0302325_10016895_pt1 | contig 15440 bp, 14 predicted proteins | sample Palsa_T0_2_FD_201948 | JGI IMG/M metagenome (GOLD analysis project Ga0302325, IMG submission 201948) | Peat permafrost microbial communities from Stordalen Mire near Abisko, Sweden - Palsa_T0_2 | ecosystem: Environmental > Terrestrial > Soil > Palsa > Peat permafrost | place: Sweden: Abisko...
GCGGGTCCGGGTTGGGACGCGTGCACGGGTTGGGGCAGTCCGGAGGGGACTGCGCTGCGCGAAGGGCTGTAGTGTGGCGGGCCTTCGGCCTGCGGCTGCCTCCCAGGCGGCTCTCTTATAAGCGGGTCCAAGGGACCCGCGCTCTGGAGTTTGGCGACGTGGCGCAGGCATTCTTGCCTGCCGCGACGACACTCTGTCGTCGCGCCGGGCGTAGCCCGGCTTTGGAGTTTGGCCATTTTCTGGAGAATCGCCGATCGCCGGGCGCACCGTGGGGTGGCCAAAGCCGGCTGCGGGCAGAATTGCCCGCCCCACGGTGCACAAAGTATGTAGCATTGCGCTCTCTACGCCCGGCGAGCGCGAGCATTGCTCGAGGGCGAAACGGTCTTAGCGCCGCACCTTGCGCATCCAATCGCCCCAGGAAAATCCGGCGCGCGCCATCACGGCGCCTAACACCACTGCCCATGCCATGCGCGTCCAGAATTGGCGGACGCCCGGTTCTACTTGCGTGAAGACATTGCGTACCCAATCCGTGGTGCTGGGAACGAAGAAGGGAAAGTAGCCCGATCCGAAGAACCAGTTGCGGGCCGCCGGCGTCATCAGGAAATCGGCGAAGGGCCACTGTACCGCCGCCAACGCCACAATGAAGAGCGGAGCGATCACCGCGGCGCGCGCCCAATAGCTCCAGCGCTGCCAATAGGGGCGCGTCAAGTCCAGGAGGAACGCGGGTACAATCGCCAGAATCGGAAAATCGGGCGGCACGAAACGGGTCACGTGCTGAAACACGGGACCGAGCTTGGGCTCCGCGGGGAACAGGGGCAGAATCCAAACATAGAGCAGGTTCAGCGTGGTATAGATGCCCAACACCACGGTCCCCGCCCAACGAAACTCCGTCATGCGGTAAAGCCCCGCCAGGAAGAAGCACGATCCCAGCGTCATCAGCATATAAAACAGCGCGCTGTGCATGTAATTGCGCAGCAGGAATTCCTGGAATACGCCGAACGAAGTCACCAGCAGGAAGGTATAGGTGTAAAGCATGAGCGCGTGCAGCTTGGTGCGCAGCGCGCCTTCCGCATGGCTGAGATGCCCCATAATCAACAGCAGCGTTCCTATGCGGATCACCAGCATGCCGAGGATCAGCAGCACGTGCGGCGGGCTGAGGACTTTCACGTCCAGGCCGTAAGCACTGTGCCACCAGTTATCGAACGGCGCCGAGGTAATCATGGCAATTCCGCCCCAGGCACACACGAATGCGCCTAGCGGGCCGCGGAAGCCCCAGATGCGCACCGAGCCGGCCTGCGCCGCCGCGGAGTGACCGAACGAACTGGACAGGATGAGGTACCCGCACGCAATCCCCGCCAGGATGCCGCACAGGTATATCAACATGTGCGGCGCCGTCCAGAAGGTATCGCGGCCAATGCTCTTGTGCCAGGAAATGTCCCAAATGCCTCCGATAGAGGCGGAGGTGATCGCGATTACGCAGGTGGTGATGTACCAGGGGACTGACGCGGTATGCTCCGCCGCGCTTTCCGCCCAGGTGATAGTAGCGCTCTGAGCCATAGTTTGAGTCTACCCCAAGGCAGGTACGACGCGCTGCCCGTTGGCTCGCTTGTGGAGGGCGCCTGGTTGGGGCGCCCGACGCCCCCACGGCTTACATCTTGAATCCCACAAACGGGGTCCATTGGCCGGTCTTCGGGTCAACGGACTCCCCGCAAATGTCTCCCCGATCGTTGATGCCCACGATCTGCGTCTCCAATCCGCCTGGAAAGTCCACGACCGTAAACACGCCATCGCTGGTTCGGACAAATCCCTCCTGCCAGCCAGAAAGATTTCCCCACTCGCCGACGATTGTGCCGCTGTTGTTGATCCCGGCGGCGAAGGTGTAGGTCGAGTCCGGCGGATCGAAGGTCGTATACGTCTCACCCTCCTTGAGGAAGCCGTGGTATACACCATTGGCGTCCTGATATTGGCCCACCACCTGCTCCTTATCGTTGAGGGCACCCGGATACGTGGTGTATTGCGCCGACCCGGGTACCGCGAAGAAGGAGTACGACTGGCTGCTCGGATCCCAGGTCCAGGCGACGCCGTTGGGCTGCCACGCGTTTCCCACCGCAATGCCAAAGTCGTTGATGCCGTACCCAGAATTGGCCGAGTAACCCGGAATGCCGGGAAGCGTAGTCCAGGTGCCGCTCTGAAAGGAATACGTGACGGCGATGTTCGTATTGGCGACACCGTTGTCGTAGCTGCCGATGACTACGCCCCGGTTGTTCACTCCCTGTAAGTAGGTGTCCATGGCCCCGGGATAGTCCAGGGTGTGCAAGATGCCGTTCTGCCACGCAAAGCCGTTAGAGGCGGAACCAGCAGGATACTGTCCCGTGACCAGCCCGGCATCGTTGATTCCAAATGCGTCGCAAAATGCGCAACCCGCGGTTGCGCCAGGGATTTCGATGGTAACGAACCGATACTGGGAATTGGCCGGGGTAACAGGCGCGGGTTTGGCGGGTTGGGCTCCGGCGCGCGGATTGGAGGGGAAGCGGCCCTCACGAAAACCGGGTCCCGGTTGGCACCAAGCCGCGCCGGCCATGCACAACGCTAACATCGGCAGAAGGCTGCTATACAGGTTACTCAGTTTGCCGGCAGGGACTAGTCCTGTCAGCGCTAACGTTCGAGTGATTTTCGTTCGGGTCATGTTCATCTCCTCATGTTTCAAGTCAGCTCTCACGGGCGTGCTATGACTCACTGGCGGAGCCCGATAAACGCCCTGAGAGCGCCGCTCGGGTTCTCCACGTAATTGCCGGAAATATCTCCCCGGCCGTTGATGCCCAAGATGGTGGTAAGCTCCGGGCCAGGATAGTCCACGGTCGTGAAGAGGCCGCTGCTTGTGAGGATAAATCCTTGCGATGCGCCGGCGTCATCGTACCACTCGCCGACGATTGTGCCGCTATTATTGATCCCGCAAGCCCGGGTACCCGACGCCCCTGGCGGATCGATGGTGGCATAGGTATTACCCTGTTTCAGGAACCCAAAGTACACGCCGCTGTCGTTATAGCAGGGCTCCGCCGTGCAATATGCGCCGACCATCTGTCCGTAGTCGTTGATGGCCGTCGAGCCCGTGCTGGAAGGGGCCGATCCGGGTACGCTGAATAAGGAATACGCGGACGCATTCGGGTCCCAGATCCAGGCGACGCTGGTATCATAATCAGCCGAGTAGGCGTCCCCGACCGCAAAGCCGGCGTCGTTGATCCCGTACCCCTCATTGTTCGAAGTGTTCGGGACCTGTGGAAGTACCGTCCACGTGCCTGCCGAGACAGAATACATAGCTGCGTGCTCGTGATCGGTGGTATCCTCATACAGGCCGATGGCCACGCCCAGATTGTTCACTCCGAACAGATACGTGTACACCGCGCCGGGGTAGTCCACGGTTTGAAAGGCGCCGTTCTGCAAGACGAACCCGTGCCAGATAGAACTGGCGTCCTGATAATTCCCGGTGACCAGCCCGGCATTGTTAATCCCCCACGCCCAGGCGCTGTTCGAGCCCGGAACGCCGATGGTGATGAACTTATACTGCGCGCTGGCCGGGGTATCCGCCGCGGGTTTTGCGGACGGGGTCACGCCGGACATGCTGAGTGGCCGGTGGGGTCCCTTCGGGACCAGTGGGCTTTGGCTCCAGGCCACGGTGGCAAGACACAACGCCAGCGTGGGCAGGAGGCTGCGGTACGAGTGACTAAGTTTGCCGGCGGGTGCGAATCCTGCCAGCGCTAACGTGCGAGTGACTTTCGTTGGGATCATATTACTCTCCTATACAACGAGCTACAAAAAATGCATCCTGGAGCGGCCTGAGAGGCCGCTTGCAGGCCATGGGCCTGCCCCACGATCACGGAAGGGTGATCTTAAAAATCGTGCCGGCGCCGGAGTCCGGGCCGCCACTGCTGGTAATGCCGTACAGTGCGCCCTTAAGCAGAATCACAGGCGCCTCGGGATACTGGCCATCGCTGCCGTCAAAGGTGTGCAGCACCGTGTACGTACCCGCGGTGTCCAACTGGAACACGGTTCCGCAGAAGCATGCGCCGCCGGCGTGGTTGGCCGTGCCGTAAAGGTTCCCCGCCGCGTCCATGGTCAGGCCAGCCCAGGGATTTGCCCCGTCCTGCCCGCCCTTGAAGCTGTAGAGCACTGTCTCCTGACCTGCCGTGTCCACCTTGAACACCGCCCCATTGCCGGTGGCGCCGCCAGCCCAGGTAGTGCCGTAAAGGTTGCCAGCGGCGTCCCGGATCACAGGAGCGCGGGGATTGGCTCCGTCGGCGCCGCCAGTGAATGGGTAGAGCACGGTCTCATTCCCTTTCGTATCCACCTGGAACACCACTCCGCAGCCCTTCCCGTTGCAGCCATTCAGATCGCCGCCATTCTCGGCGGTGCCGTAGAGGTTGCCTGCCGTGTCGCCGGTCAGGCCGTTATAGGGGTTCAGTCCTTCCACGCGGGTGTCGAGGGCATTCAGCAGCTTTTCCGTTCCTGAAGTGTCCAACTCGAACACGGTCCCATGCGCGTAGGTCCCGCCATTATAGGTAGTGCCAAAAAGGTTGCCTGCCGAATTCATGATTACGGGGGCGTAGGGATTCGCCCCGTTGGCATAATTGAAGGTGAGCAACACGGTTTCGTTTCCGGCCGGATCCAGCTTGAAGACCACACCGTCACCGAGATTTCCCGGCTGGATCCCGCCGAAAGAGGTCGTGCCGTAGAGGTTCCCGGCGGCGTCGATGATCAGGCCGGTCTGCGGATTCGCGCCGTCAGCCCCGCCGGTGAACGTGTAGAGCACCGTCAGATTGCCTGCCGGGTCCAGCTTGAAGACCACTCCACTGCCTGCGGATCCTGGCTGGTTTCCGCCTTGAACGGCCGTGCCATAAAGGTTGCCCGATTTGTCCGCGAGCAGCCGCACGAATTGGGGATCGTTGCCGTCCGCGCCGCCAGTGAACGTGTAGAGTATCTTGAAGGCCGCCGCGTCCGCCGGCCGCGTGGCCACAACCGCCGACGCCAGCAGCCCTGCTACGGCCAACGCGAGAGTTGCCGCCCGCGGGCATATCCGCGAAATCAAATTGCTGAGTTTGCCGGCAGGGACGAATCCTGCCAGCGCGAACGTTCGAGTGACTTTCGTTGAAATCATCTTCCTCTCCTACGGCCAGGCCGAGCTGGCCGCCATTGCAGTCCCCTTTGGCATCGCAGCTCGCCTTTCACTGGTGATAGACGGAAAACAGGGCTCAGAACTTGAAGGGAGGCTTTTTTTTCGTGTCTGAATTGTTTACCATATTGAGGATTTGGCAATGGGTGAGCTTTGGGCCGGGTGAGCCACTAGGCTGATCGATCGTAACGGAGGCAAGTGCGAGAGGAACCGCACGGCGAAATCACCGAACTTCTGTTGGCATGGAGCGGAGGAGAAACTTCCGCCCTCGACAAACTGATCCCCCTGGTTTACGCGGAACTGCGCCGTCTGGCCCACCGTTACATGCGGGACCAGCCGCTGGACCATACGCTGGAAACCTCGGCGCTGATTAACGAAGCCTACCTGCGGCTCATCGACTCGAGCCGCGTCCGTTGGCAGGACCGCGCACACTTTCTGGCGGTAGCCGCGCAGGCGATGCGGCGCATTCTGGTCGATTATGCGCGTTCGCGAAGGGCGCTGCGGCGGGGCGGCAACTGCCAGCGTATCTCGCTGGAGGTGGCGGCGACACTGCACCGGGCGCGGACCACGGACCTGGTGGAACTCGATGAGGCCCTGAGCAGCTTGGCCGTGACATCCCCGCGCAAAGCACAGGTGATCGAACTGCGGTTCTTCGGCGGGCTGAGCGTGCAAGAGACGGCGGCCGTTCTGGATGTATCGGAGGATACCGTCATGCGCGACTGGAGGCTGGCCCGGGTGAGGCTCTACCACGCGATGAAGGGGGATCGAGAGCATGCCGGATAGCGAACGGGAACGCAGGCTGGACGAGATTTACAGCGCCGCCCTGAAGCAGGACGCCAGCCGGAGACCGGAATTTCTGCGGCAGGCCTGCGGGGAAGACGCCTTATCTTCGCTATGGCTGGAGCCGAGCGCGAGGGTTCGTGTTACCCCGATTTGCGCCAATCCATGCCCCCGCTTTTTGGCTTTGCATCGTAATTTTGCCCCCGTGGGGTGTGCGAAGTTGTGCGGGATTGTGCGTCTTTTCAGTTGCCCGAGGCGCGGTGGCAAATTGATCAAACGAACTCCCTTACGCCTTATCTTCGCCAAGGTACCGGCTTCCCGGTCAAAACGCGTTGGCGAATGCGGATAGCCATCCTGCCCGAGTTGAGGGTACCATGGGCTCCGGGTGAACTCGCCTCGGCATACTGCGTTCGGGCTTTGTTTTCTACGGGGAGACCGGCTTCGGCAGCGGTGATTCGCTGGTATGGTGTATACCTGTTCCCAGAGGATCCGGCAATGCCCTTTATCGACACCAGCACACTGAAAGTCATTGAGCGTCTGCCCGGCCCTCGGGGCGGGACATGCTATAGAGGCAACTCTCTTGCGGTTCGTCCCAATCCGATTTCAGATCTGCTTTTCATAATGCCGTTGATCGTGGTTTTCTATTGCATAGCGGCCAGCACTTCATCGAGCTGGACCGTGGCGAAACGGGTGGCGTAATCGGACACTCCGTACGGGATGAACAGCTCGCCGTCGTGCAGCAACGCACCGCACGAATAGGTAACGTTTGGCACATTCCCCTCCCATTCGCTCTGGATTGGTTTCAGCAGGGGTTCACGCAGGCGACCGATCACTTTGGACGGATCGTCAAGATCGAGCAGGAACGCGCCGATCGAGTATTCTCGCACCGGGCCCACGCCGTGGCTCAGCACCAACCATCCAGCCTTCGTCTCAATCGGTGACCCGCAGTTGCCGATTTGAACCATTTCCCACGGAAACACTGGCTTAAGAAGGATTCTCGGCTCATACCAGAAGTGGACATTGTCGGAGAACATGAGGTAGATGTTCTCCGAGTCCTGCCGGGACAGCATCGCATACAATCCATTAACCTTCTTCGGGAAAAGGGCCATCCCTTTGTTTTGAACCGCCGGACCGTTCAAAGTGGCAAATCGAAAAAGAAGGAAGTCGGATGTCTCCAGTAGTTGCGGAATACCGAGTTGACCGTCGAAGGCCGTGAACGTCGCAAAGTAGACGTGGGTTCCGTCGTCGTTCTGGAAACGTACGAACCGGGCGTCTTCGATGCCATTCCGCTGCGAGAGAGTCACTGGGAAAATAACCCGTTCGGATACGCTCTGTTCGGTTGAAAACTGAACCGAGCAGTTGGACTTGGCCAGTATCGACATTCGCTGCGCAGTGTCCTGGCGGTCCTTTTCCCCCTCCGGCGTCGAGCGCTCCTTCAATTCTGTTTCAATCGTGGACTGCAGTTCTTGTTCTGTGAACGAGTCCCCCAGCCTTTCCATAACGCGGCGCGTGTGCTCGTTGGTCAATCCAAGTTCGAGAATCTTCCGTTCGAAGAGTGGCTTCTCATAAAGGACGTTGGGGATTCGGCTCGGCTCCACGATACAGCAAGCGGCAGCCCCGACCTCGATCCGGCGATCGGCATGGATGATGCCTGTCCGGAAAACGATGGAGGAAATGCTGCCATCCCCGGTCGCGCGCAAGCTCAAAACAAAGCGTAACGCGCCCGAGGGCAGGCCTTGTTGATCGGGGTCGGCAACCATAGACGGATTGAATAGTGCCGCGGACTCGACAGAGAACTCGGAGACGAAATACGCTCCGATTAGTAGTTGTCGCTGCTCGGAAAGGTATCGATCTAGGGAAACCACCTCTCGCAATTGCCTGAATCGTTCCTTGAAAAGCTGTCCAATCTGCTGGTGGCGTCCGGAGAACTTTGCGGAAACCGCGTCAAGCAACGGCCCGACGTCATTTTCGGAGATCGACATTATCCCAGTGACAATCCTCTCCAATCGCGGAACATCGCCGGGGGTGAACGACCGCAGGAGAACCCGTGTCGGATCGGGCGCGAGTTCCGCGTCGGCGCGTTTGACGTTGATAGGGATGGCATTCATGGAGCGGTTGTTCGCCAGAGGCTGTGGGCCCCGGTCACCTGTCGGCATCTGCCACGTCTGCGAGTCGGCACCGGCTGTTTTCGATATCCTTGGTGAGCGACGCACTGTACATCACAGTGGCCGTGGTCCGCGGATCTCCCTTGGCGTCACGGATGCCGTAGGCGTGGGCATAGCCGGCCTTGCCGGGATCGATGACCGCGACGGCCATCCGCTTGGCATGGGTGAGGGTGATGATCTTGCTCACCTCGACGTCAATAGCGGCGCGGTTGGGTACGAAAGCATCGACGGCTGACATCACGATCTTCAACCCTTCAGGTGCCGTGCCGGCGCACTTCGGCCTTGGCCGTCTCAAACACCAGGCGATTGAGCTGCAGGATCCCCTGCACCTTTTCCGACGCGGTCATGCGCCGCTGGCACTCCAGGAAAACCTCGAGCGCCCGTGGATCGGTATCCGAATACCAGTCGGAACGTGGCATCGGTCCTATGGTACAACGCGTATTACCGCGCCGGCCCCCACGCCAGTCTCCAGTCGATAGGGAACCCGCGCCGCGCCCAGATCGTTGCCGAACAGCCGGATGGCGCGGCTCCCGGCGCCCGCCACATCCAGGTACACCTCGGTCCCCGGCGCCGCATTCGAATTCCGCACCGTTGCGCCATCCACATTCGCGAACACCACCGCCGGCGCATCCGCCGACGCCGCCCGGCCACGGAAGCCATCCAACTCCACATCCTGCGCATCTTCCAGGCGCAGCGCGCTCCGCCACTTCGCCGACGCCGGCTTATCCCAGATCACTTCCACATCCTTCAGCCGCAGATTGCGCGCCCACCGGATCTGCATCGCGTTCACGGTCTTCTGCAACGGCGATTGCGGATCGGTCGATACAAACAGCTTGATGTTATCGAGGCTCACACCGTCGAGCCAACTGTCCGGATGCCCGTTGATCAGCGACGTTCCCATCCCCCGCGCCACCACGTTGCGGATCATCACATTGCGAATCGACCCCGCGGGCGGCTCCTTGGCGCGCGGCGTGCCATCTACCTCGCTGCGGCGCTTCACGTTGAAATGGATGGGATCGCCATCGCCCCACCAGAACCAATCGTGCCGGCGGCACTCTATCGTCAGGTTCGAGAGCACCACGTCGCTCACGTATCCGCCGTCGAAAACCATGAAGGCGATGCCGCGGTTCGAATCCGTGATCACGGTGTTATCCACCGTCACGTGGCGGATCGAATTCATGTTGCCATCGCAGAATTTCACGGCGCTCGAAGCCGACGAGAGCCGGCAATTGGTCACCGTGATGTTTTCGCATGGCAGCGGCGGGCCCCAGATGTCGGACGACCAAAACACGATGGCGTCGTCGCCCGTTTCAATGGTGCTGTTGGAGATGCGCACGTCTTTGCATCCGTCGGGATCGATGCCATCGGCCCACACGGCCTCTTTCAGGCTGGATTGGATGTAGACGCCGTCGATGGTCAGCCGCTCGCAGGCATACGGATTGATGGTCCAGCTTCGCGAGCGTACAAACGACAGTCCCACGACCCGCACATCCTTGCAATGCAGCAGCAGGACCAGGTGCGGATACATCTGCTCCTTCCCAAACCCCTTCGGAAACGAGCGCATCAAGGGTTTGCCCAAGGCCTTGGCCAGCAGCATGTTCTCGCGGATCAAGGCATCGTCGAAATCGCCGTTAGCCTGCCAAACGTACTCCGCTTGGCCATCCACCGTGCCGCGCCCTTCGATGGTGATATTGTCCACGCCCTCGCCGTAGAGCAGAGCGGCTTTGTCGAAAGCGTGGCCATCGAGCGAGGCGAACAGTGTTGCGCCCGAATCGATCAGCAGGCGCACGTGGCTGCGCAGATGCAGAGTGCCGGAGGTGTACTCGCCTGCGGGCAGATATACGGTGCCGCCGCCCGCCGCTCCGCACGCATCGATAGCCTTCTGAATGGCCGCCCGCGCGTCGTCGGACTTGCGGCCGCTGGCCCCGTAGTCTTTGACGTTGAAGATGGCTTCCGCGGCGAAAGCGGAGCCCATGCCGTACAGAAATAAGCAAACGAGCGCGCGCATGTTCAGGCCGGGAGTTCGGGCTCCGGAGGCGCAACTTCCACCAGCGCGTGTGCCTCCTCCGGCACGGGTTCCTCCACCGGCGCGTGTACGTCCTCCGGAGGCAGTTCCGGCAGCGGTGCAGGCTCGTCCGCTGGCGGAGGTTCATGCACCGGCGCGGGTTCCCGCACCGGTGGTGGTTCGTGCACCGGCGCGGGTTCGTGCACCCGATCGTCGAGATGCACTTCGCATTCGCAGCAGTCGCTGCACCGCCCGCACTTCTCGCACAGATGGTTGCCGCAGGTGTCTTTGGTGCACCACACGCAAATGCGCGTGGATTCCTCTCCACAGATGGTGCAGGTGAACGGCATGCTACTTTTTCTCCGTTTTTGGGGGCTGTTTGGCCAGCATGCCGCGGCAGCGCTGGGCCTCGTGATCCATTACCGCGCACTCCTGTTCGTGCGCGGCGGCCAAATCCAGTATGTATCGCTGGAACCGTTCGCGATTGGGACCATTCTCGCCCATTTGGCTGTTCAGCAGGTCCGCCACCGCCGGATTCCAGTATTTGCGAATCCCCTCTTCAATCGACAGCAGCGTCTTTTCGAGCGACTGCATGCGAAAAAACGTGGATAGATCCGCCGAGAGTTTTTCGGGCGAATTGGCCAGCGCCAGAGCTTCGGTAGCCAGCGCCTTGGCCTGCACCTTGCTCGCGTTAAGCTGCGCGATGTAAGTGTCCGGCGCGCCGTTCTTGGCCATTACCTGGGCGTCGATCTGTTCCAGTACCGGGATCATGCGCTGCGCATGCGCGGCGATTTCCTTCAGCACCGGGCGAATGTCCCAATCCGGCTCGACGCCTTTATCCTGTGCGGCTGCGCACACCGCCAATGCGCCTGCCAGCAGCCATGCCCAAGCGAAAACTCGCATACTTCTCTCAATCTAGCACTTGGAGGGCGGCCCATCCTGGCCGCAGGAGTTTGGACACTCTGCGGCCTGACGTGGCGCACGCTCCCAGCGTGCCGCGACCGCACTCTTGCGGTCGCCGCGGGCGGAGCCCGCCGCTGGAGTTTCTATCACCGTGGGGCGGGCAATTCTGCCCTGGGGTCCCCTTCGGGGACGGCTTTTCAGCCGGCTCTTCCCGCGAGCGAAGCTCGCGGGTCTGGAGTTTGGACATTCTGCGACCCTGACGTGGCGCACGCTCTCAGCGTGCCGCGACCGCACTCATGCGGTCGCCGCGGGCGAAGCCCGCGTTTTTCCCGCGAGCGAAGCTCGCGGGCACAGCCGGCTTTCAGCCGGCTCTGGCCGCCTAAAAAGGCGGCTGCGGCCAAGATTGGCCGCCCTCCATGTCCGAGATAGTGGCTACGGATATGTATCCAGCACCAAGTCCGCGGTAGTGGGGGAAGGTTGTGTGGAACCTGCGCAGCGGCGCTTTAGTTGGCGGTCAACGACACGCCCGCAATACAAACCTCGCCATTCCCGAGGCTCCTGATGAGAACCTGTAAGGGCTGCCCCAATTGCGCAGGGTTGGCCCCGGACTCATATACAACCTCTTCGGGCACGAAGGTTCCGCCCACCGGAGTCGATCTGTTGCCGGAGGCCAGGGTCACGTTTCCGGCAAGCAGTTCAACAACATAACCCGTAAACGGGAAATCCGCAGGCGCTCCAACGCTAACTATAAGTGTGTACCGGGTATTCGCTTTAACCGCACCTCCAACCGTCTGCAAGATGGAGCCAGATGTAGCGTTAGTGCCAATGGCCGCTACGTACAATCCTGTGGGGGATGCTTCCGGAAATTGCGTCGATGAAAATTTGGCCACGTCGGTGCCGGGACCAGCTATCCATCCCGTCATTCCAAATTGAGCGCAACTGTTACTGGGCGAACACGTCAATATGTCCTGGTCGAACTGCGGATTCAGGATTGGAACGTTCGTTTGAGCGGAAGCCGTTCACACCGACAGCGCCGCGAGGGACAACAGAAGCCTTTGGATCTTCATTTTCTCTCCTCTAGCCGGTAAACTCCAGGCGGAGGACATTATAACGCACTCGACATATTAGCCAAGTCAACAACCTCCTGGAACAGGATGTATATTTATTCCACACAACCTTCCCCCACTACCAACTCCGCGCTATGGTATATTTATTCATAGAGCTGCATAATTACTCAGATGAGCCACGTCGCTGCCATCGTCGGACATCGCGGATATACCGGGGCCGAACTCGCCCGCATCATGGCCCGCCACCCACACATCCAGCCGCTTCTGCTGGAACACCGCGAGGGCGCCGCGACGCATCCGCACGTCTCCGCCTCAGCCGTGCGCGACGAGGGCATCTCCATCGTCTTCCTGGCCACGCCCCCGGAAGTTTCCATCGAACTGGCGCCCACATTGCTCGATGCCGGGGCGCGGGTCATCGACCTGAGCGGCGCCTTCCGCTTGCGCACGCCGGCCGCCTACGCTACTTGGTACAACCAGACTCACACGCAGCCTGAGCTGTTGGCGGAAGCCGCCTACGGCCTGCCGGAGTTCTGCCGCGAACGCATTCCGGCCGCGCGCCTGGTGGCCAATCCGGGCTGCTATCCCACAGCCGCCAACCTGGCGATCCGGCCGCTGCTCGAAGCCGGCGTAGTGGATCGCGCCGCCGGCATCGTGTGCGACGCCAAGTCCGGGGTGAGCGGCGCCGGCCGCAAGCCCAGCCTTAAGACCAGCTTTTGCGAAGTGACGGGCAACTTCTCCGCCTACTCCGTGCTGCACCATCGGCACGTGCCCGAAGTGCTCATGATCTCCGGCCTGGAAGAGCGCGAACTCAGCTTCACAGCGCAACTGTTGCCGGTCGACCGCGGCATCCTGGAGACCATCTACTTCCGCACGGCGAAGCCCACCAGCGCCGGGGATCTGCTCGCCATCTACGCCCAGCGGTACACCGGGGAAGCCTTCATCCGGCTGCATCCCGCCGGCCAGTTTCCGGATCTGCACGCGGTAGTCCACACTAATTATTGCGATATCGGCGTCACCGTGGATGCGGCCACCGGACGCGCCGTAGTGGTTAGCGCCATCGACAATCTGGTGAAGGGCGCGGCCGGGCAGGCGGTGCAGAACATGAACCTGCTGCTGGGCTATCCGGAGACGGAGGGTCTGCTGTGAAGCTGCTGGTGAAACTCGGCGGCACGCTGCTGGATGTGGAAGCCACGCGCGAGCGCCTGGCACGGCAAATCGCGGCCGTGGCGCGCACTACGGCGTTGGTTGTCGTGCACGGCGGCGGCCGGCAACTGACCCAATACCTCTCCGAGCGCGGCGTCGAAAGCCGGTTCGTCAACGGACTCCGCGTCACCACGCCCGAAATTCTGGATGCAGTCGTCAAGGTGGTGGCGGGCAGCGTGAATCGTCAACTGGTGGCCACGCTCAACTGTGCGGGCGCGCGCGCAGTGGGAATCTCCGGCGTAGACGCCAACCTGGTCGAGGCCGAGCAACTCGACCCGGCGCTGGGCAGTGTGGGGCGGGTGACGCGCGCCAACCCGGCACTGCTCGATGTGCTGCTGGCGGGCGGCTTCTTGCCGGTAGTAGCTTGTGTGGCCAGCGGCCGTGACGGCCGGTTCTACAACGTGAATGCCGATCAGATGGCGATGGCCTGCGCGGCCGCATTCGGCGCGGACCAGTTGATTTTCCTCACGGATGTCGAAGGCGTTATGGATGGCGGCAAGCACCGCGTTGCGCATCTCACGCCAGCGCGCAGCGAGGAGATGATCGCGGCGGGCATCGCCACTGGCGGCATGTTAGCCAAGCTCAACGCGGCGCAGGCCGCATTGCGCCAGGGTGTGCCGCAAGTGCGGATTGCCGCGGGCGCGGCCGAAGGCGTGCTGCAGCGCATACTGGCGGGCGAGGACGTGGGCACGCGCCTGGCGGCCGAAGAGGTCTACGCAAAATGATCAGCGGTCTTACAGAGGATGCCATCGTAGAGCACGCCGGGCGCCCCGGCGCACGCCGCGATCTGGTGGCGCGCAAAGCCGCCATGTACGATATCGCGCCTATTCTGGACCTGATCAACGGCTACGCGGCCAAAGGCGTCATGCTGCCGCGCACCGAGTTCGAGGTCTCTGAAGACATCCGCGATTTCTCGGTGATCCTGGACGCCGGACACTTGGTTGGTTGCGGCGCCTTGCACTTCTATACGCCATCCATCGGCGAGATTCGCTCGCTGGCCGTGGCCGAGGAGTCTAAGACGCACGGCATCGGCCGGCGTCTGATCTTGTCGCTGGTTGAGGAAGCTTCCACCTATGAGCTGGACGCCGTTTTCGCGTTCACTTACGTCGCGGAGTTCTTCCGTAAGATGGGTTTTCAGGAAGTGGAGCGCGGCGAGTTGCCGCTGAAGGTTTGGAAGGATTGCGTGCGCTGCCCGAAGTTCCAGTGCTGCGACGAGATCGCGGTGCTCCGCGTCTTGCGCCCGGAGTACTGTAGAAAAACTCAACAGTACGTTAACGATGAGAGTTTTTCCTTGGTTCAGGTACCAATCCCCTTTCGCGTGTAGCCGGTTATTACCCGCAAGTGGGGGTACTGCTCTCTGTTCGAGAAAAGAGGGCAATTTCGACGTGAAATTCTACGTCGAAATGTAATATACTCTGGTAGAGGATAAACAAGTCTCAAACTGTTTATATTGATGACGCATGAGAGCCCAAACGGTTGATGTCAAATCATCGAATGGCCGGGTGCTTTGTTGCACCGTTTTTCGCCCCGGCGGGAAGAAACTGCTTGCCAAGGGCCATGTAATAAGCGACGACGATATCAGGGTCCTGGAGTCCGAAGGAATGGAGTCCATTTGGGTCACCGAACTGGAGGAAGGCGAGGTTGGCGAAGACGACGCGGTCTGCGCGGTGGCTAGCGAGATGGGCTGCGGAAGCTTCGAAATCCGCCTGGCGGCGGGCGGCCGGGCCAATCTGCAGGCCACCGAGAAGTGCTGCGTGCTGGTGGACGACGATCTGCTCAAGCAGATCAACTGCGCGGCCAGCGTAGTGATCGCCACCACGCTCAATTTCAGCTTTGCCGTGCCTGGACAGCGCATCGCCACGGTGAAGAGCGCACCCTTTGCCGTTTCCCGGGCGCAGTTGGATGCGGTCACCAGCATACTGAAGGAGCGCGGCCCGATCCTGCAGGCGCGGCCCATGCGGAACCCCACCGTGGGTGTTTTGTACACCGATCCGCTCAACGGGGAACGCGCGCGGCAATTGTTTGAGAACATCATGCGCCAGCGTCTCGAGCACTTCGGGATCGCCCCCAGCTACGTGCTCTCCTGCACGGAGGATGAAGCATCCGTCAGCCGCGGTCTGCAGCAATTGCTGCGGTCGAAGCCGGCCGTC
>Ga0302325_10016897_pt1 | contig 15440 bp, 13 predicted proteins | sample Palsa_T0_2_FD_201948 | JGI IMG/M metagenome (GOLD analysis project Ga0302325, IMG submission 201948) | Peat permafrost microbial communities from Stordalen Mire near Abisko, Sweden - Palsa_T0_2 | ecosystem: Environmental > Terrestrial > Soil > Palsa > Peat permafrost | place: Sweden: Abisko...
TGGACGAGCTTTTCAACACTGTTTTTTGGGTCATAAGATACATGATTTCTTTGGTGGTTAGGTATTTGGAAGACGGAGTAGCACCCTTTATGCCACGCACCTGCCTTAAGGTAATCATTTGGAATTAAATGATAATCAGATGCATATAGTCGCTAATGGGTCGCGGGCTGGAGGTCTGGCGGCAAGAAATCGAACCGAGCAAATCTGTCGAGCGGGATTACTTCAGGAATGATCTTCAGCTGGAAGAGAACATCGACCTGATCTTGTAATCTCTTGGGCGTCATGAGCCCCGGGCGTTCGCCGTTTTCCGCCTTTCCGCTGACGATCTGCCAGTCATGCATGGCCTTGATCGAGTAGTTCATGAAGTCATCCGTCATGTTTTCATTGTCCTTCGCGATCAGCGCCTTGCCGGGGGAAGGGTCGCCATTCATGAAGTCGTCCCACCCCCGGATGCTTGCCGCCACGAAGGCTCTGACCTCGGTGGGATGCGCCTTCACGTAGCCCTGCGTCGAGTAGAGGACCCGGTAGGGATCGAAGCCAGAGTCCGACATGAGGAGGGTACGCGGATGACCGCCGTTCTTTTTCACGTAATAGGGCTCGTCCGTGATGAAGCACTGCTGGATGAAGTCCTTGTCCGCCATGAACTGGGCGATCCCGAAGTTCGAGGGAATGAGGCCGAACTCGATGTTATAGTGCATCTTCACGTAATCGATCCAGTTGGAGCCCGGCACGGCCATGACCGTGCGATGGTTCAGGTCCGCAAAGCTCTTCACCGGGCTCTCATCGTGGACAAGGATGGCCTGGGGATCGCGCTCCATGTAGACGCCGACGATCACGAGCGGCACTCCCTTCGAATACCATGCGATGATGTCGTCGCTCCGGCCCATCGCGATGTCCACCTGGCCGGCCAGCATGATCTGTTCGACCGGCACGCCTGGGCCGCCGGGAACGATCTCAACGTGGATTCCCGCCTGCGTGTAGTATCCCCTGGCGATGGCCTGGTAGAAGCCGCCGTGCTCGGCCTGGGCATACCAGTCTGTCTTGAAGCGCACCGTTGGGAGGGCGGCCGCCTCGCCCGCGGCCGCGGGCGCCGGCTTGGAGCAGCCGGCGGCCAACAGCGCCAGCGCCGCCGAGGCCATTGCCCCGTGGAACCGCAAAAAAACGTGGGAGTGATTCAATTTTCCGACTGGCTGAAGGAGTCGTGCCATTTGTGCAGGCCGAGCCAGCTCAGGGCAATCACGCCCGCAACAAAAATGAATCCGAGGAGGCAGCTGACCGCTGCCGTGGCGAAAAGGGCACCGATCTGGAATTGGGCGCTGTAGATTATGGTGAGGAATCCCAGGCCGCCCTGCCCTCCTGCGGAATTGCCGGCGAAGACGTCGCCCACGATCGCCCCGATGGTGGCCAGGGTGCCCGCGATCCTCAGGCCCGCAAAAAAATAGGGAAGCGCCGCCGGCACGCGCAGGAGAAAGACCTCCTGAAGCTTGGTCGCCCTGCACATCCGGAAGAAGTCCACGAGGTTCCGGTCGGTCGAGATCAGTCCCTGGGTGGTGTTGACGACCATGGGGAAAAAACAGATCAGGAACGTGATGATGGTGACGCTTTTCAATCCCGGTCCGACCCAGAGGATGAGGATCGGCGCCATGACGATGATGGGCGTCATCTGCAGGATCATAAGGTACGGGTAGAGGCTGGCGCGGACGAGTGGCGAGAGCGAGAGGACGAGCGCCATCACAAAGCTCAGGACCACCGCGCTGCCGAAGCCGAGGAGCGCGCCCAGGCCCGTGTTGAGCGCCGCGTTCCAGAGCGCGGAACCCTTCTCGAAAAAGGCGCGCGCCACCTCATGGGGGGCCGGCAGGAGGAACCGCTGCTCCGCGCTCATGCTCAGGCAGATGGCGTACCATATGAGGATCATCCCAACGCCGGTCAGGACCGGCATCATGTTCCTGATGGCCCTCGGCAGGCGCGGGCCTGGCTTCGCTGCGCTCATGGCTTCAGGCGCTCGACCGAGCGCAGGGTCTTTGAGACGTCGCCCACAAGTTTCTGGTAGGACGGGGACTGGCGGGTTTCCTCGGTCCTTGGATAGGGCAGGTCGACCCTCACCTCGGTGTGAATCCTGCCCGGGTTGGCGGACATGACGAAGATTCGGTTCGACAGGAAAACCGCCTCGGCGACCGAATGGGTCACGAAGAAGGCCGTCCAGGCCAGCTGCTGGCGGATCGCGAGGAGTTCCTCGTTCAGGTGATCGCGGGTCATCTCGTCCAGGGCCCCAAAGGGCTCGTCCAGGAGGAGTATCTTCGGCGCGACGGTGAGCGCGCGGGCGATGGAGACGCGCATCTTCTGGCCGCCGGAGAGCTGGCGCGGATAATAGTCCGTCCTGTCGGCGAGGCCGACCAGGGCGAGCGAGCGCCTGGCCGCCTCGGCGCGGCTGGCCGCGTCCGCTCCGTGAAGGCGCAGGGGAAGCTCGACGTTCCGGGCCACCGTGTGCCACGGGAGCAGCGTCGGTTCCTGGAAGACGAAGGCCAGCTTCTCGACCGCGCCGGCCGGATCGAGCCCGTCGACCACGATCCGTCCCGACGTGATCTGGCTCAGGCCCGAGATGAGCTTCAGGATGGTGGACTTGCCGCATCCGCTGGGACCGATGAGCGTGATGAAGTCGCCGCGCTCCGCGGTGAACCCCACCCTGTCCAGGATGAGCGGGCCGTCGCCGTAGCGCTTCTCCACCTCCTTCAGCTCGACAATGGGCTGCGGCGCGTCCTGCCTCATGGGAGGGTATCCCCATGGGCGAACGGGTTGACCGGATAGGTCTTCATCTTGCCCGGGTTGAGGAGTGCGCCGGGGTCCACCTCGGCCTTGAAGGCGCGCTTGTCGGCGATGTTCGGGTGGCGCCCGCCCTCCTCAAGGTAGAAGGTGTGCGGGTTCGCGATGAAGACGCCGATCTCGTCGCAGCACACGAGGATCTCATTCAGCCGCTCCTGCGACTTGAAGAACACAAGGGGGATGCCGCCGGCAACGATCGCGTCCGGGTTGTTGGCGACAGCGTTGCCGCGCATCATCTTCGCGTTGCCGGCAGTCCATTCCAGGTGGAAGAGGATCTCCCCAGGAAACCGGCGGCGGAGCTCTGCGAACTGCTCGCGGAAGTTCCGGCCAAAGCCCGCCTGCACATAGGTGATCGTGGGATCCGCCTTGATCGCCCACAGGGTCGTGTGGTTCCACGTGTAGTCCGAGAGGAATGGCGGGCGTGGGGGGTCTGTGAGCGGCTTGCGGTAGACGCAGTCGATTCCGGCGGCCGCGGCGTTCGCAATGGCGTCGTCGGCCTGGGCCCTGTCTATGAGCAGGAAAGATATGGAGTCGCCGGCGCGCAGGTGCTTCGCGAGAGGCCTGAAATACGAGGGGATCGGCCACTCGAACTGGGTGACGAGGCGTTTGCGCCAGTCGAACCGGCGCGCCGCGGCGTCGGTCCAGTCGAGAAGGCTGTCCCAGCCAGGCGCGCTCAGGATCAGCTGCTCGTAGTCCACCTTCGGCGCGAGGCGCATCTCAATCTCCACCATGAGCCCGGTCGTGCCGTAGGTATGGAGCGCCTTGAGGCTTTCACCCTCCTCGAGCCGGACTAGCCGGGGCTCCTCCTCGCAGGACATCATCGTGATGGACTTCACGTTGCCCGGTGCGTTGATCCCGCCCCAGGTGATCGAACCGATCCCGCCGGAGCCGCCGCAGAGGAACCCGCCCATCGTGCATTTCATCCATGTCGAGGGCATGCAGCGGAGCTCCCATCCGATCCTCCTCGCCTCGGTCTCGATCGTTCCCAGCCGCGCGCCCGGCTCGACGCGGGCGACGCCGTCATCAAGCGAGATGATGCGGTCCAGCCGCGAGAAATCGATGACGACCCCGCCGTAGATCGGCACGCATTGCCCGTAATTTCCCGTGCCCGCGCCCCGCGGGACCACCGGGACCTTCGCCCGGAAGCAGGCGGCGACCACCGCACGGAGTTCGTCCATGCTTCCCGGCCGGGCCACCATGTCGGCCCGCTTGTCGTCCAGCAGCACTCGGAGCACCGGGGAGTACCAGTAGAAGTCCTTCGAAAGGGTCTCCAGCGTCTCGCCGGAATCTATGAGGTTCGCCGCGCCAACCAGGGCGCGCAGGTCCGACTTCAGCTCATCAATCCGGGCTACCATCGTACTCAAGGAGCAGGAATGTTGCCATCGCGGGCCGCCTCGCAAGCCCCGATGGAGTCTTGCGGCTCCGCGGAGCGGCACTTACCGTGGCCTCCGCAGTTCTCAAAATTCGGCATGCTTCTTCTCCAGAGGGCCCGAGTGCCCGCCGCCGTTCTCCCTGTCCCGCTCACCCATCCAGCGCCGGATCCCACGGAGCCGTCCGTTGTGTGCGACATCGCGATCGACGGGACGACGATCGCGTCGGTGGCGCGCTCCGACGGTGCGCCGCGTTCCGGATTTGCCATTGACCTGGACGGGGCCGTCGTTTTCCCGGGATTTGTCGACGCCCACGTCCACCTCGACAAGGCCCACACCTGGGACCGAGCGCCGAACCGGAGCGGGACGTTCGCCGAGGCGCTGGAGACCCTGGGCAGGGACAAGGCCCACTGGACGCGGACGGACCTCCTGCGCAGGGCGGGCTTCGGGCTCACCTGCGCGTGGGAGCACGGGACAAGGGTCGTGAGGACGCATGTCGACACCTGGCTCCCGTGGGGCGAGGAGAACCACGCGACCATGCAGGAACTCCGGGAGGCGTGGCGCGGACGCATCGCCCTGCAGACCGTGCCGCTGACGGGCATTGCCAACTATTCCGGACCGGAGGGGGAGACGGTCGCGGACCTTGCGATGAAATATGGGGCGTGCGCCCTCGGCGGCTGGTCGCCCATGTCGCCGGATCTGCCGCGCCAGCTGGATCGCCTGATCGCTATTGCCAGGGACCGCGGCGTCGGGCTCGACCTCCATGTCGACGAGAACGGCAACCCGCAGGAGGAGGTCCTGCGCACGCTGGCCGAGGCGGTGATCCGCAACACCTTCGGGAACCCGGTCGTCTGCGGGCACTGCTGCAGCCTGTCGGTCCAGGCGCCGGAACGGCAGCGCTCCACGATAGCCCTGGTGAAGGAGGCGGGCCTCCGCGTGATCTCGCTGCCCCTCTGCAACCTCTACCTCCAGGACCGCGGAGGGGCCGAGCAGCCGCGGACTCCGCAGTGGAGGGGCCTCACGCTCATCCACGAACTGATCAGCGCCGGCGTGCCCGTGGCCTGCGCGAGCGACAACGTGCGCGACGCTTTCCACGCGTACGGCGACTTTGACGCGGCGGAGGTCTACATCGAGAGCGTCCGCCTCGCGCACCTCGACTCGCGGCTCGGCGAATCCGCCCGCGCCGTGACTTCCACCGCCGCGGAAATTGTCGGGCGCCCCGACATGGGTCGGGTCGCCCCGGGCGCGCCCGCGCATCTCGTGGTTTTTCCGGCGCGTTCGTTCAGCGAATTCCTTAGCAGGCCGGGGTCGGCGCGCAGGCTCGTCGACGGCGAGAACATGCGGGATGCGCGGCCGCCGGGATACGGCGAGCTCAGGTGACCCGGGCCCAATTTTCGAGCAACAGCACAACCGCCGGCGGGAATTCACCAAAAAACATGCAACTCCGACTCTGCAAAATCGTCCTCGTCTCCCTCTCGTTCTTTTTCCTCCTCCTCGTCGTGTTCGGCAACCTGACGGATCCCAACTCGAACTACCAGTTCGTCCGGCATGTGCTCAGCATGGACACGACGTTCCCGGGAAATGCCGCCATGTACCGCTCGATCCGCACGCCGATCCTCCACAAGGCCTTCTTTGCCTCCATCATCGGGTGGGAGGCCCTATGCTGCGGGATCATCGGCGCCGGCGCACTCAGGCTCTGGAGCGCCCGCCTGGCACCGCTGGCCGACTGGAAGAAGGCGAAGGTCCTCGCCTCGGTCGGTCTGACGGCCGGGCTCGTCCAGTGGTATTTCGCCTTCACGGTCGTCGGCGGGGAATGGTTTCTGATGTGGCAGTCGAAGATCTGGAACGGCCAGGATCCGGCCTTCCGGCTTTTCGTGTTCATGGGCGTGAGCCTGCTGTTTCTCAATCAGGCCGACGACTGACGGCAGACATCCAGCACCCATGAGAGCACGGGGCTCTGCGGGTGGTTGAGCACGACCTGGAGCCCCGTCGACATCCCCGAGGGAAGCGGGACTGGGATTGTGAGGACCGGAAGCGCCCCGAGGCTCGCGGGAGTCGTCAGGGCCATCATCCGGAGCCGGTTCGCCTGCGTGCAGTCCGCCTTCTCAAGCGCCGGGAACGGCGAAGCCGGCATGATCAGGTAATCGTAGGTGAGGAAGAATTTCGTCCAGGTGAGTCGGATCGCCTCGTAGCTCGGCTCGACGGCAGCCACCTGGGCCTGCGAGATCCCCCGCGCTCGGTCGAGCCGGTCCTGGAGCAGCGGACCGTAGCGCGCCCGGTATTTCTCGGCCCATTTCCTGTGGATCTTCCAGCTCTCAAGTCCGGCGAGGACACCGTATGTCTCGGCAGCGGGCGCGAATTTTGCAAGAAGCTCGGCCTGGGTGGAGGCATCCGCGGGCCGGCTGAGCTCGGCGGCCGCCTCGCGGCACGCCGTGGCGACCTCGGGATCGAGCCCGGGCATCTCGAGATAACAGCCGTTGGGCGTCCGTTCGTTGTACCTCAGGCCCACAAAAGCCCCGACCACATGGCGCATGTCCGACGCGCTCCGCGTGAACCAGCCCACCGTGTCAAAACTCGGGGCAAGCTGAACCGCGTCGGTGATCCATTCGTCCCCGGGCACGCCCCGGTACCCGAATATCCCGCAGAACGCCGCCGGGACGCGGATCGAGCCTCCCGTGTCGGTTCCTATCGCGAATGGAACGACTTCCGCGGCGACCGCGGCGGCGGATCCGCTGCTCGAACCGCCGGAAGTGCGCCCTGGGAACCGGGGGTGCTCACAGTCGCCGTAGTGGGCGTTCTCGCCGGTGAGGCCCCACGCAAATTCAAAGAGCTGGGTCTTTCCGGCCATGACGGCCCCCACCGTGCCCAAGTCCCGCACAATCCCTGAATCGCGACCCGGAGCCGGCCGGACCTCGGGCAGGAACGAGGAGCCCCCGAAGGTGGGAAGCCCCGCCACATCGAACATGTCCTTCAGCAGGTAGGGAACCCCGCGCAGCGAGCTTCCAGGGGGCGCCGCCGCAAAGGCGGCCGCAAGGACGGTCTCGTCCATGAGCACCGCGATCGCCGTCTTTCTCTGGGCCGGCGTGAGATGCGCCTCCGCCCTCCGCCGGACCTCGCGAGCGGCGGATTCGGGTCTAAGCTGCTGCCATTCGCCGAAAGTCACAGGGGGAAATTGTCGGCGATTTTGCCGCAAATCGCAACCAGTGCGTGCATTACCGCCGCCGGCCGGCGAATGGCCCCTGACGGATGCGCATCGATCATATTAGACTTGTCTAATTAACGCCTTGACTTGACCGGGAACCGGCGCGTGGCTTCGCGCCCCACCCCGGACCCGTGACCCAGCCCCACTTCGACAGGAAGGAAATTGGCGTGATCCACTTCACGAGGCGGATCGCGAGGCAGTGCTCCATGCGCGGGTCGCGCATTCCCGACTGGGTCGTCTGCGACACCATCGCAAACGGCGTCAGGCGCCGGACCCGGCACCGCGGAAGTCGCGGCGGGACCGTCATCCGGTTCGAAAGGACCTTCACGGGCGCCGCGGGGGAAGCCTCCGCCACTATCCGGGTCCTCGGTGAGTTGACCCGCGGCGGCTGCTTCGCGCTCGAGTTGCTTTCTCCCGCGCGGATACCGGAAGAAATCTGGGACAATTCGGGATTTTTGAATCGCGCCTGCTCAAAATGAATGCGTCAACAGGGTCCCCCCTCAAACCCATGTCCAAAGCCACTCCGACCAAACCCTCCGAGACGAAACCCGCCCCCTCCCCCACCGCGCAGGTCCGCGAGAAGAACATAGAACTCGCGCTCTCGGCGATTTCGAAGGAGTTCGGCGAGGGCTCGATCATGCGACTTGGCAGCAATGCCAAGATGAAGGTCGAAACGTTATCGACCGGATCCCTCGCTATCGACCTTGCTCTTGGGGTCGGAGGCCTCCCGCTCGGCAGGATCGCTGAAGTGTACGGACCCGAATCTTCAGGAAAAACGACCTTTTGCCTGAGCGTCATCGCCGAATGCCAGCGAAAAGGCGGCTTGGCAGCCTTCATCGATGTGGAGCATGCGCTGGATCCCAAGTATGCTCGGGTCGTTGGCGTCAAGCTTGACGACCTTCTTGTTTCTCAGCCTGACAGCGGAGAGGACGCCCTGAACATCATGGAGACGTTGATCCGCTCCAACAGCATTGATGTCATCGTCCTGGATTCCGTCGCGGCCCTGATCACAAAAGCCGAACTCGACGGTCAAATGGGCGACATGACTATGGGCAGCCAGGCCCGGCTGATGTCTCAGGCCATGCGCCGGCTGACCTCAGTCGTCAGCAAGACAAAATGCGTCTGCATATTTACAAATCAGATTAGGGAAAAGATAGGCGTCATGTTTGGAAATCCCGAAACCACGAGCGGAGGCCGCGCGCTGAAGTTTTTCTCGTCGATTCGAATCGACATCCGCCGCAAGGACCAGATCAAGACGCCCGACGGCAAGGTCATCGGGAACCGCACCAAGATCAAAGTTGTGAAGAACAAGGTCGCCCCGCCGTTCACGGAGGTCGAGTTCGACATCATGTATAACGAGGGGATCTCGGCGTCCGGCTCCCTGGTCGATCTAGGCGTCGAGCACAAGATCCTCGAGAAGAAGGGCGCCTGGATCACCTATCAGGGAGAGCTGGTCGGCCAGGGCCGCGACGCCGCAAAGCAGGCGATCCGGGAGAAGCCCGAGCTCGCCGAAAAGATCACGAAGGCGATCCTTGAGAAGGTCAGCGTGACCGGCGGGACCGCCGTGACAGGCGAAAGCGCGGACTAGATGTTCAGTCCCAGAGAGAGGTGGTGTGATTCATTCAAATGAGCCAAAATCACAGGACCTATGTGACAAATACTTCACGGTGTGCCCGCACGACGGCGGCAGTGCGTCGGGCGACCGCCGAAAGATGACCGGCTCATGCCCGGAGCGATGTTTTGCGTCCTGCGAATGGGCGTCCCTCAGCGCGATCTGACCGAGCAACTTGGCCCGTGGAGTTCGGTCTACGCTAGGTCTCGTCGCTGATGTGCCACGGGGCTTTTCGCCCGGAGGCTCGCGCCGGTCGCAGCCAGGGCCAGAGGCCAACTTCAGCAAATCGATCATATCCAGGCGAGCAGTGACGCAATCAGGATTGCCGAACCCATGATTATATTTAGCGCACGTTCGCTACGCGGCCCCAGATCCCACCTGCCCATGATTGCTCCAATCCAAAGCCAGACGATGTCGACGGTGATTATGATGACAACTATGGACATCCATTTTAGAGTTACGTCGGCGAAGAGATTCGAGCGGACGACAATGTAGGATGACATGAGCGAAACAAAGGCGACATACGCCTTGGGATTTGTGATCCCCAGCAGAAAGCCCCCGCTTGCCGTAAATGCAAAGCTGGTCGGACGGCCCGTTGAGGCAGAACCCACTGGCGCCGTTCCGATCCGATATGCCAACCAAATGAGATAGGCGGTTCCGATGGCGGCAAGGGAGACCATGGCTGCGGGTACTGCATGGATCACTGAGAATAGGCCAAAACCGCATCCCGCCGCCGCGATATAGAGACCGGCCTGAAGTCCCCAAAAAAAGGGCCAACTTCCGGCAAAGCCCCGGCTTCTACCGACTGTAATCAAGGCCGCTATCCCAGGTCCCGGGGATCCCAAGAGGATAATGGCCGATAATACGAAAAGGCCTGCTCTTACAAAATCGATCTGCACTGAATCAGTGACACATCAACATATCGTGATATGTCAATATTTAAGTTATTCGCTACGAAAGCTCCGCAAGGCGAACGTCGACGGCATCGCTCGCAAAATATTAATTATAAATTATTTACGTAACTATATGCCCTCTCCACGTCCGGGCCCAAGCTCGAACTGCACCGAAGTCGAGGTGACGAGTTTCGCCTACCCGGTTGATCCGACGCCGTCGTTACCGGCGGCGCCAAAGCGTCGAAAGCCTTTCCCTCCCACTCAAATGCCACCGGCGCCTCAGCACCAGCCCGATGCGAAAAACGCGCCATCCCTTTCCCCGTCTTCGTTCAGCCCGCGGCAGTTGCCGACTGGCTCATTCACTGATCTTGCAAATATGCCTTAGCTCACCGCGTCCAGAAAGGCGCGTGCCAGGATCCGGTGTCCCTCCTGCGTAGGATGCACCCGGTCGCCCGCGATCGAGCCATAGTCCCTGTTCGACAGAGCGGCGTCGAGCGCCGCCTGGACGTCGACAAATTGCGCCCCATGTTTCGCGGCAAGTTCCCTGACGATGGCGCCGTATTCGTCCATGCGGCTGCGCATCGGGTCGGTCCGCAGGGTCTGGACATAGAAAGGCGACAGGAGGAGCAGGCCCTTGAGATGCGGCAGCACGCGTCCGACTAGCCCGTCGTAGGTGCGCCTGAATTCCTCCGGGAAGACGGCTGCGGCGGCGTCCCTGCCGTCAAATTGCCTCCAGACGTCGTTTATCCCAATCATGATGGAGAGCCATTCCGGCCTGAGTGCCAAGACATCCGTCTCCCACCGACGGGCGAGGTCTCTCACCGTGTCGCCGCTGATTCCCATGTTAGTGAGCCGGACCGCCGGCTTTTCGGGGGACGCAGCCATCACGATGTCCACCTCCGCAACATAGCCCCTGCCGAGGGCTGCGCGGGATCCCGCGCCGATCGGGCGCGCGCGGTCGCAGTCGGTGACGGAATCGCCTATGAAAAGGAGCCGGGAGCCGGGTGTGATCCTCACCACTCGATAGTCAGGAGCCTTTCGCGGCCGTCAATTCGGGGCCGGTATTTCTTGCTAAGGGGTTCGGAGCATGGAAAACCTCGCGGACGCCGACTTTCCGCGCCCGTGACAGGGACCGTCAGTCCTTGCCGGACCCGCCAGCCGGTCGGCTCCAAAATCCCATGAAAATCATCCGAAGATTGTTCTCCGCGTGGGTCGCCCTCGTTGCAGCGTCCAGCTTCGCCTTTGCTGACGTCTCTCTCCCGGCGGTTGGCGTGCCGATCGAGCCTGTGCCGCCCGGCGTCGCCCTGAGGGCCGCAACGGCGAGGGTCGTCGTGGTGCCGGACCACCGCGACTGGACCTACAAGATCGGGGAACCCGTCCGGTTCACGGTGAACGTCACCGCCGACAACGAGCCGGTCGACAACGCCAGCATCACCTACACCGTCGGCCCCGACATGTACCCGGGGGAAAAGAAGACTGTCCCGTTGCCGCTCACCGGGCTCGTGATCGACGCGGGCTCGATGACGGTGCCCGGCTTCCTGCGCTGCATCGTGACGGCGGACATCGCCGGCCACCATTACCGCGGCCTCGCCACCGCGGCATTCGCGCCCGAGCAGATCAAGTACACGCAGGTCGAGCCGCCGGATTTCGACGCGTTCTGGGACGCGGGCAAGGCCGAGCTGGCGAAGACCCCGATGGAGGCGAAGATGACGCTCCTGCCGGACGCCTGCACGTCGACGGTCGACGTCTACCATGTGAGCTTCCGCACTGTCGGGCCGAAGGGCCCGATCAGCGCACGGATCTACGGAATCCTATGCGAGCCGAGGGCGCCGGGCCACTACCCTGCCGTCCTCAAGGTTCCGGGCGCCGGCGTCAGGCCCTATTTCGGCGACCCCGATCTGGCCGCCAAGGGCGCCATTGTGCTCGAGATCGGGGTTCACGGGATTCCCGTCAACCTGGCCAAGGAGGTCTACGACGAACTCGGGGCCGGCGCGCTCAACGGGTACTGGCTCTTTAACTTCGACGACAAGGAGCACTATTACTACCGGCGGATCTACCTTGGCTGCATCCGCGCAAACGACTTCCTGACCTCGCTGCCGGCTTGGGACGGAAAGAACCTGCTCGTCATGGGAGCGAGCCAGGGCGGCCAGCTCACCATCGTTACCGCCGCGCTCGATCACCGGGTGACGGGGCTGTCCGCGACCCATCCCGCGTTCTGCGACGTGTCGGCCGAGCTCAACGGTCGCGCGGGCGGCTGGCCCCATCCGTTCAAAGCCGAGATGGACGGCACCCCCGCCGCACAGGCGACGCCGGCCAAGATCGCGACGGCCACCTATTACGACACGGTCAATTTCGCAAAGAGGCTCCGGGTTCCCGGCTATTACAACTGGGGCTACAACGATGAGACATGCCCTCCGACCGCAGCCTACGCCGCCTACAATGCGATCACCGCGCCAAAGACGCTGGGAGTGACCCTGGAACTCGGCCACAGCTACACGCTCGAGCAGTACGACGCGATTTCCGGCTGGATCACCAATTTCCTGGGGCTGAAGTAGTCTCGGCACTGGATGAGAGTCCTTCCGCTCGGCCCGTCATCGTGGAAGTTCCGGGACTGCTCCGGCTCCGCGTGGCTGCCGGCGGCCGTGCCCGGCTGTGTCCACGCCGACCTGCTCCGTGCAGGGGCAATCCCCGATCCGCTCCGGGGAACGAACGAGGCCGGCCTTCAATGGATCGACGAGCGCGACTGGGAATACTCGGCTGAATTCAACGTGGATGCCGGGCTGCTGGACGAGGACGTAGTGGACCTTGTCGCCGACGGCCTGGACACGATCGCAACCGTCCGGCTAAACGGCGCCGTGGTCGCCCGCACGGAGAACATGTTCATCGGCTACCGGTGGGACGTGAAGCCGCTCCTGCGGAGGGGCCGGAACACCCTCGGCATACGATTCGACAGCGCGACGCGCTACATTCGGACCCATCGCAGGAAGCACAGGCCCCGCGACATCAACGATCCCATCGGGCGCTGCACCGTGATCCGAAAGGAACAGTGCCAGTTCGGCTGGGACTGGGGGCCGAGGTATGTGACCGCGGGGGTATGGCGCGACATCCGGCTCGAAGGATGGAGCGGCAACCGGCTCGCCGGGGTCGCTGTCACGCAGGTCCATGCGAAGGATGGCAGCGTGACGCTTTCCCTGGCCCCTGAGCTCGCCCGGCCCGACCGCCGCTCCAAATGCCGCTGGCGGATCTCCGCCGGAGTTGGAGCCGTGACCTCGGGCGTTGGCCCCAGGATAGCAATCCGCAAGCCGAAGCTCTGGTGGCCCAGCGGCCAGGGAGACCAACCGCTCTACAGCCTCGAGGTCGAGGTGGTCGGCTCGGACGCAAGGGTGATAGGCCATTGGAAGCGCCGGATCGGGCTTCGAACGATCGCGCTCGACCGCCACAAGGACAAATGGGGCGAGTCATTCCAGTTTGCCGTCAATGGGCGTCCGATCTTCGCGAAGGGGGCAAACTGGATCCCGGCCAGCACCTTTGTGGCGGGCCTGCGGCGCCGGGACTATGCGCGCGACCTGAAGGCGGCGGTTGCCGCCAACATGAACATGATGCGCGTGTGGGGAGGCGGGATCTACGAGTCCGAGGACTTCTATGACGTCTGCGACGAGCTCGGGCTCCTCGTGTGGCAGGATTTCATGTTCGCCTGCACGCTCTATCCCGGAGACGCGGCATTCATCGCCAGCTCGCGGGCCGAGGCGGCCTACCAGGTGAGGCGTATTCGGCACAGGGCCTGCCTCGCGCTCTGGTGCGGGAACAACGAGATATGGAGCATCAACGCCCACGAGCTCATCGATCCGAGGAAAAGGGCGCAGCGCAGGGATTATGAGCGCCTTTTCCACAGCGTGCTCCCGGGCGTCATCGGGAAGCACGGAGGCGGGACTCCGTACTGGCCTTCGTCTCCATGGAGGGGGGACGAGGACGCCACGCACACCGCGGGCGAGGCCCGCGGCGACTCGCATTACTGGGATGTCTGGCACGGACGAAATCCCGTCAAGGAGTACGAGAAGTGGAATTTCCGGTTCGCGTCCGAGTTCGGGATGCAGAGCTACAACTCCTCGGCCACGCAGGCGATCTTCAGCCCCGGCGGCGACCGCAACATCTTCGGCGCGGCCATGGAGACCCACCAGAAGAACAAGGGGGGAAACCAGGTCATCCTCGACTATGTCTCGCGCCGGTACCGCTTTCCCAGGGACCAGGATTCGCTCATCTATCTCTCGCAGCTGAACCAGGTGTTCTGCATCCAGACCGGCGTTGCGCATTACCGCCGGCTCATGCCGCGCTGCATGGGCTCACTCTACTGGCAGCTGAACGACTGCTGGCCCGTCGCCTCGTGGAGCTCGATCGAGTTCACCGGACGATGGCGCGCCCTCCACCACGCCGCCCGTCGCTTCTATGCCCCGACCGTCGTGAGCGCGCACGTGCCCGGTGACGAGGTGTTCGGGATAAACAACTACCGCAGCTCCACGGTGCGCCTCGTGCACATCCACACTTGCCACGACGGGCCGCGGCCGGCAAGGGCGGTCGTCCGGTGGGACCTGATGCACCTTGATGGTCGGGTGATACAAAGCGGCCGCAAGCGCGCCGTGTTGCGGCCCATGTCCAGCGTGAGGCAGCAGACCCTGGACCTTGCGGGGCCGCTCGCAAAATTTGGTCGCGAGCGAATCTACCTGCGCATCGCGCTGGAGGTCGCCGGCAGACGGGCCAGCGAGGACACCGTTCTCTTCACTCTGCCGCGCTTCATGGATTTCCCGAAGCCGAGGACCAAGGTCCACATCCGCATGACGGCCCCGGGGCACGCCTCGGTCTCCTTCACCTCCGCGGTCCTCCAGCATATGTTTGAGTTCGACTTTCCCGGCCGCAGCTTCGCCGCGAGCGACAACTTCTTCGAGCTATACCCGGGTGAAATGAAGCCGGTCGAGGTCACGTTCGCGGGCCCGGTGACGCTCCCGGCGCTCAGGAATTCGATCTCCCATCGGTCCCTGGCCGATTCGTACTAGGTTGATGCGCCCCGCCGATCCCAGGGCTCCCGCGTTCATCGTGCTGGCCGGGAACGGCGCAAGGGGCTAATTGCAATGGCGACCTCCATGCCCCCCTCGAGCCTTTCAGGACCCCGAATTGGACTGGCTGCAGGACTACTGGGATATGCCGTTCTCCTCTTCATCCTGATCGGGGCCGTGCCGGGCGGCTCCGACAATTCGGGGTACTTCAACGAGGCACGCCTCCTGGCGCGCGGACGGATTCACGCACCGATGCGCACCCTGGCCGGGATTCCCGCAAGCGAGGTTCCGTACCTGTATGTCCCGCTGGGATTCAAGCCCGCCGCCGACGGCACCGATCGGCTTGTGCCGACCTACCCTCCCGGCCTTCCGCTCCTGCTCGTTCCGGCCGCGCGCATCGCGGGCTGGGACCATGCCGGCGATGCGCTGCTCCTCATTCACTCGCTGGCGGGCATCGCGCTCGTGTTCGCGCTCGGGCGAGTCTGCGGCCTGCCG
>Ga0302325_10016899_pt1 | contig 15439 bp, 14 predicted proteins | sample Palsa_T0_2_FD_201948 | JGI IMG/M metagenome (GOLD analysis project Ga0302325, IMG submission 201948) | Peat permafrost microbial communities from Stordalen Mire near Abisko, Sweden - Palsa_T0_2 | ecosystem: Environmental > Terrestrial > Soil > Palsa > Peat permafrost | place: Sweden: Abisko...
CCGCCAGGACTGCGGGTCGAGCGCGTGCCCCCCGAGCTGAAGGGCCGTCGACTTCACGTCCAGCGAGCCGATGTCGGCGACGCGCGCCGACGCGACACCCGTGATCTGCCGGCCCCGGAGCGTGGCGCTCAGGCGCCCAGCGACGTCGTCGAGCGTCGCGAAGGATCCGTGCTCCAGCTCGATCGCCAGGCGCCCATCGGTCGCCCCGTGGTTGATCGTGGACTCGAGGTCGAGCCGGACGCGCCCCGCGCGCACGAGGGGCCAGTGCGCGAACCGCGCGACGCGCGCGAGGTCGATGGCCGGGCCGACGAGGTGCACGGTCACGCTCGCCGGCGACGCGTGCACGGTGGCCTGCACGGGCTCGCCGAGACCCTCGATCTGGGCATCGTCGAGCCGGAGCTCGCCCGACGCGATACGAACCAGGGCGGCGCGCACCCAGACTTCTTCGCCCGCCTCGTCGACCCGCAGGTCGAGGTCGTGAAAGGCGCCGCGCGTGATCTCGAAGCGAGCGTGGGACTGCACGGTCGCCAGGTGCACGGCGGGCGCGGCGAGCCCCTCGGCGACGAGGGCGAGGTCGGCGCTGGGCTCGATGACCGGGCCCATGACGTGCGCCTCGGCATGAATGGCCGTGACGCTCACCGGCCCGACGGCGACGGCCTCGGTGGTCGCCGTCACGTTCGCGTCGATCCTGCCGGAGCGAAGGTCGAACGTCCCCGTCACCGACGCCGCGGCGCTGCCGTGCACGTCGTTCCGAATAGCGCGCAGCATCGGCACGTCCTCGAGCCGGTCCGCGCGCGCCTGACCCGAGTACGAGAGCACGAGCGCGCCGTGCGAAGGCGCGAGGCGAGCGGTGACCTCCATCCGCGCGCCGGGCTCGTGGATCACCGCGGTGGCTCGCGCCGACACGTCGCCCGATGGCGGCGCTGCACGAACGACGTCGCCCGTGAGGGTCATGGGGGGCGTCCGCAACGCGCCAACGCGGCCCCCGGCGACGTCGAGGTCGACGTGCGTGGTGACGGCGCCTGCCGGCGCCGACGTGATGGTCACGCGGCCCGCGGCCGACACGTCGGACGGCGGGACCGACGCGACGATGCCGTGCGGATCGACGGTGTGCACCTCCACCTGCAGCTCGGCGCCCAGCGGCACGAGGACGAGCGGCCCCGTCACGTCGACGGACCCGCTCTCGAGGGCGGCGTGAAGGCGGACGTCGAGCCTGGGCAGCGGGCCTCGCCCTTCGGCGTGGATCGCGAGCGGCGCCGTCAGCGGCCACGAAGGCAAAAGCGCGCGCGCCTGCTCCGGCGCCACCGCGGGGACGTCGACCGTCGCGTCGAGGACGTCGTCGTCGTACGAGGCGTCGACCCGTGCCTCGATCGACGCCGCCGTGCCGCGGAAGGTGCCCTTCAGGTCGTAGGGCCCTCCGGACTTGGCGGGGACCGTCAGTTGCCCCACGACGTCGCCGCGCGCATCCTTGCCGGCCGGCATCGGGGATCGTGCGACGACGCGCGCGTGCGTCACGTCGACCCGCACGTTGGGAGGCGTGACGAGGACGCTCGCCTCGGTATCGTAGGCCTCGCCATCGATCGGCGGAGCGCCGCGCGGTTGCCCGTGGACCGCGCCGTGCGCGATGTGCACGCGCGGCAGCGACACGCGCACGCTCGGGCCGGGGGGCCCTTCGTTCGAGCTCTCGCGCGGCTGAAACGCGCGGGCGATGCGCGGCTTGCCCGCGGCGTCGGCGTCGAGGCTCACGTCGGCGTCCGCGATCGTCACGTCGGCCAGATCGACCACGATCGTGGCGTGGTCGGCCAGCGAACGCAGGAGCGACGGGAGGTCGATGGTCGCGCTCAGGCCGCGCGCGTGCACGACCGTGACGCCGTCCGGATCCTCGACGCGCGCGTCGATCCCGGTGGCCCCGTGCCACCCGATGGACCCGATACGCTCGATGACGATCTTGCCGTCGAGCGGCTTCGTGAGGATCTCGTTCACGCGGTGCGCGACGATGCGCCGCACGGCAGGCGAGCCCCGATGCACGACGACGCCCGCCGCGAGCGCCACCAGGAACACCACGACCGTCGCGAGCAGGCGCGCGGCGGCGGCGAGGTGCCTCATCTAGAAAGATTCCCCGATGCCGAAGGCCAGCGCTATCGGCACATTCGTGAACAGGCTGGCGGGCTGGCCGTTCGAGGGGTTGGCGCGATAGGCGGCCGCCTCGTTCGGCTGGCCGAGCACCTGGAGCGGCGGAATGCGGTAGCCCACGTCGAGCCGCACCGGACCGACGGGCGTCGCGTAGCGGATGCCGCTGCCGCACGACACGTGCGGATGATCGAAGCGAAGGTTGGTCACGAAGGCCGAGACGTCGCTCGCGTCGCAGAACACGGCGACGCCGAGGGGGCCCGAGACGTCGAAGCGCACTTCGACCGTGGACTCCCACAGCGTGAGACCCCCGATCGGCAGCGAGCACTCGGAGGCCACGTACGTCGAGCTTTGCAGGTTGCAGGCCAGCGCCTGGCTCGTCGCGGTGGCGGGGTTCAAAAATGGCACGGTGCCGTAGGGGCCGACGCCGCGCAGCGCGAAGCCCCGGTTCGACGTGGGACCGCCGGAGAAGAAGCCGCGGAAGTAGACCGTCTCGATATCCCGATCGAGGCGCAGGCTGTCGGGGGGATTGCCGATGGCGCCGGGACGCTGCTCCACGTCGGCCTGCAGGTACTGTCCGTAGTTGGGCGAGAGGACGAAGCCGAGCGCCCCGCGGATCCCCAGTGTGACGCCGCGCGCGAGCGGGATGTATCCACGCGCCTCGGGCGCGATGCGAATGTCACGCGCCGTCGCGCCGAACGCGATCTGGAAATCGTTCGAGAGATAGAAGCCCTTGTGCGGGTGCACCGGGTCGTCGCGAAAGTCGAGCGTCGTGATGAGCTGGGGAAACCAGAGCAGGATGTTTTGCGGGATGGCCGCCGAGGTGGGCGTATACGGGAACGGATTTTCTCCCTGGAGGTTCTGCGCCAGGCTGGCAAAGAAGTGCTTGCCGAAGCGCCGCTCGATGCCGGCCGATACCTTGGGCTCCACGTAGCCGACCACGTTCTCGTGGCTGGCCTCGGCGTTCGGCGCGACGAGCAACGGGTACACGTTGAGCTCGGGCCGGATGAAGCCCGTCGTACGCGCCTCGAGGAAGGCAGGGATGCGCAGCTGCACGCGCGTGCGCTCCTCGGGCAGGAGCCGGTCGGGGGCGACGAAGTTGCCGTTGCCGGCGGCCGTCGGGAAGAGGACGACGCCCGGCTTGAAATCGATGCTGAAGTCGCGCAGCCCGCCGAGAAGATTGTGGTCTTCCCAGCCGACGAGGGCGTGCACCTCCGTCTTGATCGCGTCGAACTCCAGGCCACCGCCCACCTTGAGCGCGCGAAGGTTGCTCGGCTGCACTTCGACGACGAGCGGCACGACGGGCAACGGGGGGGTCGACAGCGTGGGGATGATGCGCACCGCGCTGAAGATCTCGAGATCGAGCAGCGCCTGCGTCGAAGACTCGATCTCCGCCGTCGAGAAGGGCTTGCCCTCGTGCAGCTGCACGGTGCGCCGCAGCGGCGCGTCGTCGACGACGGGGGGCAACGGCCCCGCGCCGTCCGGATCCAGACCCACGAACGTGAGCGGGCCGAAGACGGCGCGGATGCCCGGCTCGCACGTGAACACGTAGTCGATCGCGTGGGCGGCGAGGTCCGCGGTGGCGCTGGCCTGCACCGTCGCGTACGCGTAACCGCGATCCGTCAGCGCGCGGAGCACGGCCGCCTGCGCCGCCTTGTAGGCGTCTTCGTCGAAGCGCTTGCCCTTCGGGATCGCGCCGTCGGCGGCGGCGCGCAGTGCGACCTGCTCGGCGTCCCGGAGCATGCCTGCGCCTTCGATCGCGATGTGGCGGTCGAGCGTGGGCGGCCCCTCGTCGACCACGATCTCGACGCGGACATGCCCTTGCTTCACCGGGATGACGCGCGCGACACGGGCGTGCGCCTCGAGAAACCCGTGACCGCGGTAGTAGCGCTCGACGCGCGCCATGTCGCGCTGGAGCACCGACGCGTCGTAGATCGCGTAGTCGTAGACGATGCCGCGGAACAGACCGAGGAACTTGGGGCTCGCCGCCGTGGCGAGTCGGTCCGTCACGTCGCCCGAGGCGAGCGCCTTGTTGTTCGCCACATCCACCGAGTCGATCGAGGACCGGCCGGGCGGGATCGACGCCGCGCATCCCGTGGCGACGAGCAGAAGCGCGGCCATCCACGTCCCTCGGCGCAGTTCGACCCCGGAGACCGAGGCGGTGGAGAGGGCAGGACGCATCACGCTCGTCGCCGGTCGATTGTAGTGCTCCAATCCCGCCCGAGTCGCATGCGGATCGATCCCGACGCCTCTTCGGCGAGCCGAGCGATGGCCGCCGCGCTCGCTCTCGCGCTCGGCCCGGGCCCGTGGGGTTGCTCCCGGTCGCTCCCCCATCCCACGTACGCGCCGCAACCCAGCAGCGCCCTCGTCACCGTCGACGTCCCCCCGCCACCCGGCCGCGTCGAAGCGATTCCGACGATGCCCGCGGGCGCCGTCTGGGTGGACGGCGAATGGGCCTGGCGACGCTCGCGCTGGGCGTGGTCGCCCGGGCGCTGGGTCATGGCCCCATCCGGGTCCACCTTTTCCCCGTGGGCGTTCACGCGCGGACCCGACGGCTCGCTCTGGTACGCACCGGGCGCGTGGCACGACGCGAAGGGCGCCGCGATCGACGCACCCGTGGCCATCAGCACCGCGCAGGCCGACACCGTCGAGGTGGTGAACGCGAGCGGTGACGTCGAGAGCACCGGACCGACGCTACGGTCTCGACCGCGGGTGGATCGATGAAACGTCCGCAACGCGATGAAACGAGCCGTCGCCGCTCGTCGTGAGCACCACGTCGCCGTCGCGCTCCGTCGCCCAGAGCGCGTCGCTCGAGGGCACCATCGTCCAATCCGCAGGCTGCGAGCGGCTGCAACGATCGCCGTCGAACGCGGCGAGGGTCGCCGACGTCGCGCCGCCGAGCACGCGGCTCAAACGCTCGACGATGATCGCACGGGGGTGGCAATAAGCGCGGTTCAACCCTTCGCCCGGCCGGCCGGCGGAGATGACGGCGTAGCGCGGGTGCACTCTCGACAGGAACGCCGGGCTCGTCGACGTCTCGCTGCCGTGGTGCCCGACCTGCAGCAGCGTGACGGGCGCCAGCGGGTCGAGCTGCATCTCCTCTTCGTGCTCGGCGTCGCCGGTGAACAGCACCGAGGTCGCGTCGAAGTCGACACGCAGCCCGATGGAGCACTCGTTCGCATCATGCGCGCAGGCTCGAGGCCACGCCGCGGGCAGCACGGGTCTCACGGTGACACCGGGCGAGTCCAGCGTGCCGAACGACCGGTGCTCCGGATCGACGACGACGATCGTCGCGTGACGGTCCGCTGCGGCGCCTCGCGCCCGGCGGATCTCCGCGCGGCGCCCGTCGCGCCCGTTGTCGACGTACGTCCCGACGGCGAACGCGGCGAGGACCTCGGGCGCGCCGCCGACGTGGTCCGAGTGACCGTGGGTGATCCAGAGGACGTCGATGGGCGCTCCGGCGAGGTCACGCTGGAGCTCCGAGAGCAGGTGGCGATCGGCTCGTTCGCAGGCTTCGCCGCAGCCGGCGCGGTGCGGGCGGTCGCCCGTGTCGACGAGCAAGTGCCGCCCGTCGGGCAATTCCACCAGCGCCGCGAGGCCTTGCCCCACGTCGTAGAAGTGCACCGTCATGCGCCGCTCGGACGCGGGCGCCGAGACGACGGCGATCGGGGGTGACGACGACGATGCCCCGGAGTCGTCTCGCGGCGCGCTAGAGCACCCGGCCACGACGGCGGCGAAGCCGAGGGCGCGCCAGGCGTGCGGAGCGCTGGGCACGGCGCGACGCTAACAGCCGAGGCCCTCGCGGGGCGAATTACGGGGGAATCAGTGCTCTACCGTCGCGGCCCCGCGACGAAGGCGCTCGCGCCAGGGCTCGGGCGAGAACGGGGCCGGCGTCGTCGTCGAGACGAAGTTGCGAAGGACGCCCACGAACCGCTCGGGATCCCGGTGATGGGGGAAGTGCCCCGCCTCTTCGAACGTCACGAGCCGGCTGCCGGGCATCGCCTCGTGCGCGACCTTGGCGTGGCGGTAGGGGATCACCGCATCGTGCGTGCCCCAGATGAGGAGCGTGGGCATGCCGCTCGTGAGGTAGCAACGATCCAGCATCGTGATGGCCTGACCGCGCCAGTCGACCGCGGCCCGCAGCGTGCGCACGAACGCGCGCCGGGAGGTCGCGTCGGGAAGCGCGTCGAACACGCGCATCATGTCTTCCGCGTCGCGCCCCAGGTCCGTCCCCATCGCCTCCATCCCCCAGAACACGCTGCGCACGGCGAAGCGCGTGAGCCGGAGGCTCATGAGAGGCAGCACGAAATCCATGTTGGGTGCGGCCGCCAGCCGCAGGAGCGGGTGCACCTCGTGCGACACCCCGCCGGTGCTGACGAGGACGAGGCGCTCGCAGCGCTCGGGGTACTGATACGCGAACTGCATCGCGACGCCGCCGCCCATCGAGTGGCCCACGACGGTGACGCGATCGATCCCCAGCACGCTGATGAGGTCGCGCATGCCGTTGGCGTATCCGCCGATCGAGTAGTCGGCGCGCGGCTTGTCGGACCCGCCGTGCCCGAGCAAGTCGGGGGCGAGCACGGTGAAGTCGTTTGCCAGGTCCGGGATCACGCGGCGCCAGGTCTCGGAGCTGTCGCCGATGCCGTGGATGAGCAGGAGCGCGGGGCCGCGCCCGGCCTTCACGAAGGCGCGCCGATGCCCGTGGATGTTCCGGTACTGGAGCGCAAAGTCGCGCGCGGGTCGCGCGTCGATCGAGCGGGGGACAGGCTGCGCGCTCACGGTACTGAGTCTACGACGCCTTGAGTTGCCGGAGAGTTTCGGCAGCAAAAGAGGTGCGCTTAAGCCTCTCGCCTCTCATCCGGACTTCATCCGTGCGTCGACCAGGGTCCAGGCCAGAGTCGCCGCCGCGAGGCAAGCCGCGACGAGGAGCGCCCCCACCTCGCCCGTGCGCCCCGCGAGCGCCGCGACGGCGACCGGAGACGCGAACCCAATGTACGTGAGCGCGTAGAAGATGCCCGTCAGGCCCCCACGGGTCGCCTCGGTCGTACTCGATTCGACGAATCGCAGCCCCGCGATGAGGCATCCTCCGTACCCCAGACCGAGGAGCGGCGCGGCCAGGAGCACCCCGATGGGGCGCGCCCCCGCCGTCGCCAGGGCCCCGCAGAGCAGCCCAGCCGTGCCGACGGCGAGGCCGAAGGCGGCGGCCGATCGCGGGCGCCAGGGCCGAAGGGCGGGCTGCACCAGCACCGCCGAGAACAGGGTGATGCCCGTGACGACGCCCGCGAAGACGACGCGCAGGGCGCCCACCTGCTCGCGCACGACGCCCGGCAGGACCGCGAACGAGACCGACGGGAACACGAACACCCACGGCGCCACGAACGCCACTTCTCGGACGAAGCCCGGAGGGACGAGGCGCGCTTCCGCGGGCGGAGACGATGCCCCGCGGGCCGGGGCGGTCGATGCCGTGCCGCGTGATGCCGATGCCGTCGCGGCGATCGCCGCCGTCAGAAGAGCCGCCTGAACGGCGTACGGCAGGCGCATCGGCGAGGGCAGCCACTGGGCGAGGACGCCGGTGACCAGCGGGCCGCCGCCGAAGCCGCTGGACAGCGCGACCGCCGCCCGCCGCGCGCCCGTGCCCGGTGTGGCGTCGCGCGCGAGATCCTGCACCCACGCCGTGCCCGCGCTGAACGTGGCGCCGGAGCCGAGACCGACGACGAGGCGCCCGACGAGCAGCACGGGGAAGCCTCCCGCGGCGCCGAAGGAGAGAGTCGCCGTGCCCGCGAGCGCGATGACGGCCGCCGGAAGGACCACCGCGCGCCGCCCGATGCGATCGGACAGCGGACCGCCGAGGAGCAACCCCGGCAAGAGCCCCACCGCGTACACGCCGAAGAGAATGCCCAGGTCGAACGGCGTGAGCGCGAGGCTGGAGCGGTACACCAGCAAGAGCGGGACGAAGTGGTTCGTACCCCAGGCCACGGCAAAGAGGAGAAGGGCGACCCGGCGCGACACGAGCAGCGCGTCATAGCGCCTGCGAAGGGCGTGCGCATCGTGGCAGTCGGCTCCGCGACATCGGGTACACTCCGCCGCGCATGTCCGACGGAGCGATATCCCGAGCCAAGCCACGCCCGCCCGCGTCCGTGACGCACATGGGCCTCAACTCGATCGCGCTCGGCTGCTTGCTCGCGATGCTGGCGTATCTGCGTTACCGCCACCAGCTGTATGGCACGGGACCGGGGCAGCTCCCGCGGCAGACCGAGATCCTTCTCTTGCTCGGGTCCGTCGCGGTGCCCGTCATCTTCATGGACCTCGTCGTGCTCAAGGTGCACAAGCGCGCGTCGACGGGGCTCGACTGGTCCGCGCAGCCCGACCTCGACATCGGGCGCATCTTCACCAAGCTGCTTGGCCTGGCCGTCACGCTGGCCACCATCGCGCTCGCGTACTGGGCGTTCAGCGAGTACCACGGCTCGTTCTACGATCCGTTCTACGGCGCCTTGCGCCGGTTCTGGTTGCCGCTCTGCATCGCGGCCGTCGGGTACGTGTCGATCGTCGACGGCCAGATGGTGCAGCCGCGCGACTCGTACTGGCAGCTCGGGCGCGTCTTTCTCTTTCGCCCGCAGGGCGCGCGCGCCGCCGACATCGCGAACCACTTCCGCTCGTGGCTCGTCAAGGCGTTCTTCATCCCGCTCATGGTCGTGTGGATGCACGGCGAGGCGAGCAAGCTGATCTCGTTCGACCTGACGCACGCCGCCTGGACGAACCTGCGCGCCTACGACTTCCTTTACGACCTCATTTTCGGCGTCGACCTGCTCTTTTGCACCTGCGGCTACATCCTGTCGTTTCGCGCGATCGACACGCACGTGCGCTCGGCCGAGCCCACGATGTTCGGGTGGGTCGTGGCGCTCGTCTGCTACCAGCCGTTCTACAGCCTGATCGAGGCGCAGTACGTGCGCTACTCCACGGACTACGGGTTCGGCTCGTGGCTGTCGGACGTGCCCGTGCCCGTCAAGTGGCTGTGGGCCGGATCGATCCTGGCGCTCATCAGCATCTACTCGCTCGCGACGGTGGCCTTCGGCGTGCGTTTCTCGAACCTGACGCACCGGGGCATCCTCACGAACGGCCCGTACCGATTCACCAAGCACCCGGCGTACATCACCAAGAACATCTCGTGGTGGCTCGTCTCGATCCCGTTCGTGCCGCACACCGGCGTCATCGACGCGATCCGGCACTCGCTCTTGCTCGGCTGCATCAACACGATCTACTTCCTTCGCGCCAAGACGGAAGAGGCGCATCTGTCGCGCGATCCGGACTACGTCGCGTACGCGCTCTGGATGAACGACCACGGCGCGCTTCGCTTCATCGGTCGATGGCTCCCGGTGTTCCGCTACAAGGCGCCGCCTTCGTACATCGCACCGCAGACGACTCCGTCTCCTGCCGAAGCCACGACCGTCCCGATGGCGCCTTCTGCCGTCGCGCCCGCCGAACAACACCCCTCGGCGACATGAGCTGATCCGTGTAGGATCGGCGTATGAAGAGCGCACCTATCCTCGTTGCCGCCGCCGCTGCCGGCGTGCTGACTCTGGCCACCACCCGCTCGGCGTACGCCCTCGGCCCGGTCGATCTCGAGATCGGCGCGAAGGCAGGCGTCGCCACAAGCCCGTTCCAAGGCGGAGGCGACAACCCGATGGGCTTCGGCATCGGAGCGCGGGGCGGCGTGGGGGTCTTCGGCTTCTACGGCGGCGTGAAGTTCATGTACTACTTCGGCGCCGACGACGTGCACACGACGCAGTACGGCTTCGAGGGCGGCTACTCGCTCGGCTTCGGCCCCATCACGATCCGCCCGCAGCTCGGCATCGGCAACATCACCTTCTCGGGCGACGACAACAGCCTCAGCAACGTGTACTTCGAGCCGGGCGTCACGGTGCTCGTCTCGCTCATCGGATTCTACGTCGGCGCCGACGCCAACGTCCTCCTCACCCCAGGCCTCGAAAATTCGCAGGCCGCCCTCACCATCAACGCCCAAATCGGCCTCAAGTTCTAAAGCTGGGAGAGATCTTCTCCCTCTCGCTCTCTCATCTCCTTCAAGCGAGATGAACGTGGGTCAGAACCGTGCGAGACCGAGCGACCCCGTCGACGGGGCGAGGAGCCGCACTCCCGTGCGGTGACGACCCCGGGCGCCGGGATCGCGAAGGTATCGCGCGGTTATGACCCGCGTTCAAAGGTCCGGTGACGGCGCAGGCATGGGGAGAGAGGAGGTTGTCACGCCGCCACCGGACCGAGGAAGACCTTCGCTCGCCGGCGAGATTTCGGCAGCACGGTACGGACGAGGGGACGTTTGTCGCCGACGAGGCCCATATGCCCCGGGACGAACGGTTCGAGCCGCGCGCCTAGTTGTCCGGTGCGCCGCAGGCGAACCATTCGAGCAGCGTGACCCACTCGGCGGCGGTGGGGGGGACGGCGTCGGAGGGCGGCATCAAGCAGCCGGCGACCTCAGCCTCCATCGTGACGTAGTTTTTCTTCACGCCGCTGTACGAGGTGAAGTTGTACGCCGGCTCTTCGGTGCCGCCGGCGCCGTGGCACTGACCGCCGAGGGCGCAGCGCGCGTTGACGATCGGCTGGACTTCCGACGACCAGCTCGGCGGCGTGGACGGGCACGACGTCGACTCGGTCGTGGGCGGGCACGACGCGTATCCGTCGTCGCCGCTCGAAGGCCCCGCGGAGCACGCGCTCGCGAGCGCACCGGCGAAGACGCCCAGCGACCCGATCCGGCGCACCACAGTCATCACGGACGATCGACGCCATGTCATCGTGTCACCATTTTTGCAGCGCGCAGCCGAGCGCTTTTGCGTCGGCGATGCGCGGCTCACGGCCGTCGAGTAGATCGGTGAGCGCGTCGCTCAGGTAGGGGATGGCATCCGAGCGCAGGTGGTCCCGGTCGCTGTCGATGCCGCCGCGGAAGCGAAGGCGCCCTTCGCGATCGACCACGACCGAGTACGTCGCGTAGTCGGCGCCGACCGCATCGGCGAGCCTGGCGCCCCGGTCGACCAGGATCGGAAAGGAGTAGCCGCGGCGTCGCGCCTCGTCGGCGTCGCGCTCGACCGAGGCGCGGACCTCCGAGTCGACCATGAAGAAGTGTACATCGCGCGGTCGAAACGCGGCGTCGACGGCACGCAACCGCGTCTCGTGCTGCTCGAGGCAGTGGCAGTCGGGCGAGAAGAAGACGAAGACCGTGTACGCGGCGTCGCCGGCGAGCGCCCTGGCGTCGAGCGGCGCGGCGCCCGGCCCTGCCAGCATGACGGAGGGCACGACGGAACCATTGCGCGTGGCCACCCCGCTCGCCGCGCAGGACACCGACGATGCAGCGCACGCGACCACGAGAGCCAGCAGCATCGAGGGCGACTTCACGACCATGACCGGATCACCGTGAACGTGAGCCCCGCCGCCGCGGGCTGATTGCTCCCGAGCTGCGACAGCGGCGGGTCGAGATAGAGTCCTCCGAGGAGGCGCCAGGCGTCCGTCACGGGATAGAGGGCCGAGAGCGAGACGGTCGTGAGGCGCTTGGCGCTGTCCGCGACGGACGCCCCGTTCGAGGTCGCGGAGCCCTCGAACGCGTACGACACGGAGAGCGCGAGGGCGGCGTCGTTCGGGAGCGTGTAGGCGCCGGCCGCGAGCAGCGTGAGCTGCGGCGCGAGCAACTCGCCGTAGCGGGGCGTGCGCACGGCCAGGATCCCCGTCGCGTTCAGCAGCCATGGCCCGAACGTCTGCTCGAGGGCGAGCGCGCCGTTGATCTGCCAGGCGCCGATACCGGTGGCGTCGACCGCGAGCGGCTGCGTCGCCTGTTCGGGGCTCGTGCCCGTCGGCACGGTGACGCCGGCGAGCAGCGCGATCCCCGGGACGTAGAGCGATTCGCCGGCGCCGACGAAGTCGTAGCGCGCACTTGCGTTGATGTCGCCGATGCCTCCGCCCAGGTGCGTCCCGCCAACGAGCGGCGGCACGGAACGCCGCGTCTCGATGAACGGCACGAGGAGCGCGACCTGGCCGCGGCGGAGCACCCGCGCCGCCGCAAAGAGGTCCTCCTCGAAGTCGAGCTCGGAGGTGCCGGCGGGCAACCTGAGGGAGTTACCGCCGACGTCGTACGACCCGATGACGTCGCCGGCGTGCAGCTCGGTGCCCACGAGAAAGTCCTCGTGCAGCTCGAGGCGAGCGGGCGTGATGGCGCTGCCGCCCGCGCAGCAAGCTTGGGCTCGCACGCGGGCGGGGATCGTCGTCCCCGCCAGGACCAGGAAGGCCCCGAGCGCGCTACGGAACTTCGAACTCGGGCGCGACATAGTCCTCGATGGGGCCGGAGAAGGTGGTCTGCAGCTGCCACTCCCCCTGCATGTAAATGTCGAGATTGGAGATGGCGTATCGCCCCCCGTCCTCGGCGACGACCGTGGGCCGGATGGGCCCGTGGTCCATCGCGGGCATCCACGGCCGGATCGCGACGGAGAGGCCGTCGACGGGGGCCCCGCCATCGGCTTGCGTCACGGTGAGCTCGGCATTGATGAGCCCGAGCGACGGTGGCTGCGGCCACGAACGCAGCTCGACGGAGAGCGCGCCCGAGGCGCTCGGCAGCGTGAGGTAAGGGGCCGCGGGGAATCCGCCGTCGAACGGCGCCTCCGGTGCCGCAGAGGCGGAGCAGCCCACCGCCACGGCACCCAGGAGCGCAGCCACGACCTTGCAACTGTTCATTGACCGACGGCGTCGCTCGCGGCGTCGGACGAACTGCCCGCGGCATCGGACGAGCCGCTCGTCGACACGTCCGATGCCCCGCCCGATTCGGCGTCCGATGAACCGCTCGTCGACGCGTCCACATCTTCGAGCGCCGACGCCTCCAGCTCGCCGGGGACGCCGCCGTCCGCGCCTGGCACGAGCACCCAGAACGCCGCGTGGCCGTGCGGCGAATAAGGGACCAAGTCGTTGCAGTGCTCGTTGAAGTGAAAGCGGACGCTCCATACGCCCGGGTCGGGGAACACGATCGGACCGACCTGGTACACGCCCGGCTGGAACTCCACCGGGGGCGGCTGCGTGGCGCTGGCGGGGGTGCTGCAGTCGAGGATGGCTTCGATGTAAGGTCCGGCCCCCGTCAGCGGAGCGCCGCTCCCGAAGCTGGTCGCGCCCACGCGGAGGTTCGCGTGAACCGTGAAGTAGACGGGAGCGCCCAGGCAGATCGGCGTCGAGGACCAGCTGACGTCGTACTTGCAGTCGTCGTCGCTGCCCTGGTTGTTCCACATCGTCGGACCGTAGGCGTTGCCGCAGCAGGTGCCGTTGTCCGGCCCGCTCGCCACCACATAGTTGGCGTTGCAGGTCTCCGTGTAGCCGCCGTCGTCGCCTGCATCGTCGGGCGCCGCGCAGCATCCCGACGTCTCCGTCACCTGGCGCATCTCGCCCCCGTCGGTGTCCTCGCAGTGGGTATCGGCGGGACCGGCCCATGCGCCGCCAGGCGCCCCGCAGACCACGGCGCCGGCATCGACGAGCGCCGCGGCGTTGGCGATCTCCGGCACCGGTATCTTGCAAATGGGCGGAACGCTGCTCGTCTTGTTGCACGCCGCGATGGCCACGAACGCGACGACGCTCGACGCGGCCACACCGCGTCGGGAAAACACGACTCCAAGAGACCCGCCCGAACGGCGGACATCATCGAACGACTTCATGTCGGAGCACTCCTTCGCGAAATTTTTTGCAGACGGAAGCGCGGCTCTTCGGACGACAGCCGTGCGCGCGCGATGCTCCAGCGCGCCTTCTCCCGATCCGGAAGACGACCGCGATTGCATCGGCGTGCGAGGCGCTCGGCCGGCCCGGGCGTCAGCCCGGGAGGGCGCTGCGTGGAGGAGGCGTGACCGGTTCGACGTTGCGATCGGGTGGAGCGACTGGAGCGATGCTGGCGGCGGCGATGACGTTCACCGCGGGTACGAGATCAACGAGTGCCGACGGGATCGTGGCCACCTCGCCCATGGGGCCGAACGCGACGCCCCGGTCTCCACACGGCACACCGTCGACCGCCGGAAGGCGAGAGCGCGAAGGCGCTTGCAACGCGTGACTGCACACCGGGCAGGACGCGTGACTTCCCCCGCTCGAGCAAGTGCAGACGTGCTCGCCGGCTCCGGAGAGGGCGCGCACGATGCCCGGCAGCCCGTTGCCCGCGCCGAGGATCACCGCCACGACGATGCCGGCCGCGAGGGCGAGGGCCTGCAAACGGGGGAACGGAGATCGCATCGCGGCCGGGCCTTCAGGCAGGCATCTTGGGCTCACCCCCTCGATCGGGCAAGGCGATTTCGCCTTGTTTTCCCGCGAACGGCACCGCTCGCGGGGACCGGGGCCTGTCCAGGCCGGCTCCGCGTCAGAGCGAGGACCCCTGTTTTCGTGTAAACCGATACTGGAAGAAGAATGGGCACCCCAGCGCTGCACTTCGTTTGCGGTCCAGTCGGATCCGGCAAGACGACGTATGCACGGGCCCTCGCAGCGCGCTCCAAGGCGGTGCGGTTCTCGACCGACGAGTGGATCGCGCGGCTCTTCGGGAAGGAGCGGCCGAGCCCGTGCCCCGTCGAGTGGGCCGTCGAGCGCGCGGAGCGTTGCAAGACGCTGATGTGGCCACTCGCCGAAGAGGTGATCGCACACGACGGCAACACCGTGTTCGACATCGGGCTGCCGCTGCAAGACGAGCGCGACGCGTTTCGATCGTGGGCGATGGGCACGCGCGCCTCGGTCAAGATGCACTACCTCGACGTCGATCGCGAGACGCGCCGTGTGCGCATCGTCCGACGCAACCTGGAGCGCCCGGCCACATTCGCCTTCGAGGTGAGCCCCGCCATGTTCGACGCGCTCGACGCCGCCTTCCAAGCACCGACCGACGACGAACTGTACGGCGCGATGATCGTCTGCGAATAGGCGAGCGTCGACCGCGAACCGGCGACGGCGACTCTCGACCTCGACCTCTTCGCATCCGCGTCGATGGGCGTCCTGCGACGACGTCACCATCGGGTCGAGGTCGAGGTCGGGGTCGGGGTCGGGGTCGAGGTCGAGGTCGAGGTCGGGGAGTCGTCCGTCGGCGCCGTCTTTCAACGACTCGATATCTATCGCAAGCACCGCGCCTTGTCGGCCCCTCGTAACCCGCCCCGCCCGCCTCGACCTCGACCTCGACCTCGACCTCGACCCCGACCTCGACCTCGACCTCGACCCCGGCCCCGGCCCCGCCCCCCAACCCCCCCCCCCCCCCCCCCCCCCCCCCAAGCCCCCCCCCGCGACCGCGGGCCCCCCACCCACACGGGCGGCC
>Ga0302325_10016901_pt1 | contig 15437 bp, 19 predicted proteins | sample Palsa_T0_2_FD_201948 | JGI IMG/M metagenome (GOLD analysis project Ga0302325, IMG submission 201948) | Peat permafrost microbial communities from Stordalen Mire near Abisko, Sweden - Palsa_T0_2 | ecosystem: Environmental > Terrestrial > Soil > Palsa > Peat permafrost | place: Sweden: Abisko...
AGATTCCATTTCCTTCGAACTTCTTTAGGTTGGCGACGTTCGGCGTATTGTATTGTGCCCCTGTGGCGATGATGATGCTTCGAGCCTGCAGAATATCGCCATTCTCCAGCGAGAGCCGATATGGCCTGTGATCGCATTGGAACTTGACCACTCGCTGTCCCACCATCATCTGTGCGCCGAATTTTTCCGCCTGAACAACGCCACGGCGCGTGAGTTCCAGACCGGAGACGCCAGTGGGGAAGCCAAGGTAGTTCTCAATCTTTGAGCTCGAGCCCGCCTGTCCGCCGGGAAAGTCAGCCTCGATCACGACAGTGTCTAAGCCTTCTGAGGCTGCGTAAACCGCCGCCGCCAACCCGGCCGGACCAGCGCCCACAATGGCGACATCGAGAATGTGCGATTCATCGACTTTGCCAGAGAGCCCCAGGCATTGAGCCAACTGTTGCGTCGTGGGGTTGCGCTGCACGGCCTCTCCGCTGCAAATCACAATCGGTATTTCGTCGATCTTCACATTAAAACGATCGAGCAACTCCTGAGCGGTTGTGTCACTGTCAAGGTCGATATATGCGTGGGGGTGTCCGTTGCGGGTGAGAAACTCGCGCAACCGCAGCGTATTAGCCGAGTGACGCGATCCCAGAATAATGACGTTTCCCATGCCGCCCGCAATGAGCGCGAGGCGTCGCTGGATAAAAGCGCGCATGAAGATATCGCTGAGTTCGGCATCTTTCGCGATGAGCGAGCGCAAGGCACCGGGGCTAACTTCAAGAAATTCTCCTGATTCGGCCACACGTCCACGCGCCATAGAGCCGGTCCCGGAGATCAAGACCATGTCTCCGGAAAAACCGCCCGGACGATGAGTCGCAAATACGTGCTCGCCAGAGAGCCTGGTGATTACAATATCGAGCTTTCCGGAAAGCAAAACAAACAAAGGCAAACGATCCCCGGCTTCGAACAGGATCTCTCCGGCCCGAACTGCTCTCACCGTGCCATACGGCCGGATGCGGTCGATCTGGCTAGGGGTTAAGACAGGGAAGGCCTCGGCTCGCCGCTCGGGTGAGTCTATCGATCGTAGAATTGACTCGGTCACTTATCTTTTCCTTTCCCAGATCGCCGATCCCGCTTCCATTATCATCTGTATCATTTGATCTCCGTCGGCAGCTTGTTGATTACTGCCGCCCCAGCCTTGCTCACGACTTCGTCCTGGGAATCCGCGCCTCCTGAACTACCGACTGCGCCGATAATCGCGCCCTGGTCGATCAGCGGAATACCGCCTCGAGACGCAATGATTCCATCGAACGCGAGCAGATAGTTGAGATGCATGAGGTTGATGCCGTCCTCGAAGACCTTGGTTGGCCGCCGGAAGGTCACGGCTGCTCGCGCCTTGTGTTGCGCAATCTGAATGGAGGCGAGCATCGCGCCGTCCATGCGTTGAAAGGCAACCAAGTTACCACCGGAATCGGCTACTGCTACATTCATTTTCCAATTCCGCTTCCTGGCCTCTGCCACAGCGGCCTCAATAACCGCCTGAGCTTGGTAGAGTGAGATGGGGCGCCCATAGGGCACATCGAATGGTATTTCGTTTGGGATGACATCGAGAGGATTCGACGTGAGCGTTCCTTCATTGGCGATTTTTGCTATGTTGGTTGGCATAATTTCCTCCGAAAAGCTTGAAAGTTTTGACAACCCTTTGGCTGCCATGAGCAGATACGTGAGTTTCGACCAGTTGGCATCCGAGCCGATCAGTCCTTTCCGGCGAGTTGCGAGTTGGCCATCACTCGTAATACGCCGGCAACTTCTTTTGCGCGTCACTTTGTGGCTGATCGTGGTTGATCCATAGCTGCGCATGTTCCTTCGCGATGACTGCCGCTATCTTGTCCATGGACTGGAGCGAGGCCTGCTTGTTCCAGTTATTGCCGGGGACGTAGCGATGTTCGAAGCTCGTCTGAAAATGCACAACATCGCCGCTAAGAATCACCGGTCCAGTCTTAGGGAGTCTCACGAGCAAAGATTGGTGACCGGGCGTGTGGCCGGGTGTGGAGAGCAGCACGAGGCTCCCGTCGCCAAAGATGTCGTAGTCGCCGTTGACGAGCTTCACCGGATGCTTCTTGTTGAACCCGACGGTGTCTTGTCGGCTTCCAGCCCATTCGTACTCAACTTTCTGTACAAGCATGAGCGCGTTGGGAAACATCTCGATATTTCCTGCGTGGTCCGGGTGGCTATGTGATACGGCCATGAGCTTGATGTCCATAGGCTTAACGTGTATCTCTTCGAGCTGAACCGCGAGCGTGATTGGTTTGCGCCAGATCGGGCCCGTGCCGGGCCCCCACTCATGAAACACCTCTTCGTGGTTAGGCAATTGCGCTACAGCATCATCGATGCCCGTGTCCCACAGAACCCAACCCTGGGTGTGGTGGATGAGGTAGCAGTGGCCGGGAAAGCCGACGGGCGTTCCGACATTGACTCCCGGCGTCCAACGCGATTCGTCGGAGCCACTGCCGTCACCGCAGTCGATTACGTAGAGACGGTCTACTCCGGACTTGACCTGCGGGCTGGGGGCGGCGGAAATTCGCACGACAGGGATGGCGGTCGCCAGCGCGAAGACCGCAAGTGAGAAGGCGGACGTAACGTTCGCTTTCATGAATTCCTCCATTCGAAACCTGATCGAAAGTGAGCAATGACGATCCAGTTCTCGTCTACAGCTTAGAAGCAGCCCTGGGAGGTTCAGGCCGATTAAGGTTGGAACCCGTCCGCCATCCACTTGGCAAATAGTTCAATGCGAGATAGTTGCCAGGGACCTTCTCCTTTTGGTGGCGGGGGCGGCATTACAGCGCCGCCGATTCCACGAATGCGATCGTAGATGGCCCCAGCATGCTTTTTGACGTCATCGTAACTTCCCAGGTTGAACGCCTTGCTCATGCCTTGAATGTCTCGCTCCGTAAATAGCGGCCGAATGTCCGCTTGAAAGCTCGTCGTTTTCGTCATCGCGCCTCTCAGGTATTGGCCCCATTCGGCCACAACAAAATGGGCTGCGCAATTGGACGATGGTATTGCCCATACTTTCGTGTCGACTGAAGTGTCCTCGTCACAAGGGTGTGTCGGATACTGGGTACGAGACGTCGTCGATACCAAGGTCCAATTGTTTTAGTCCCGTTGCCCGTGGCTTAATGGTGCTCGTTTGAGATGCATGTTGATCGAATTTGACTATGATTCCTGGTCGCGTCTTCCCCAGCAACACTTGTCCGATTCCGGGAAGGACGGAGGAAACGGCCGCCGCTACTACACGCGGGGTCTTGGGATGATCAGGCTCAGACGAGACCACCAAGTTGGAAGTGTCCTCCATAGCCGCCGATATTTACCCGGGAACGCAGGTCAGTTGGTAAAACATCTTAGTATCCTCATTACACTCAGCCCCCCTCCAGAGGCCAACTTTTCGATCTGCCGGGAAGTCAGTGGATGTTGAACGTCCGTCTCGCGTTCGCGTATTCCCGTGCCAACCGGGCCGCCCATTCATAATTTCCTGGGAGGATGGCGGCGGCCATGTCGGCTTGGCGCAGGAAATGCTCCGTCGTCTCCGGGTCGCCGTCCTCCGGACTGTTGCGCGGCTCCGTCTTGGGGAACGGGCGTGCGAACTTCGATGGTCACGTTCTGGGAGTCCGAGGAGGCGATCCGCGCCTTTGCCGGAGACGACATCAGCTTGGCGAAATACTATGACTTCGACAAGGATTTCCTAATCGAAATGGAGCCGTGCTCCATGCATTACGAGATGTACGACAGGCTCTGCTTCTGGTCTTCATCTTTCACTTTGCCTTGTTGCCAGTCTGCCATAGACGGAAGACTCGCATGATGGGGCGCGACGGTCTGGGTGCGCGTAGCCGATTCTCGCCGTCGCCGATCAGATGCTAGCGGGTGGAGCGGTCAGGTTTCGGGCGCTATGGACCAGCGTCCTTTCATCGCGCATCGCAATCGCCTTGGTTTACCAGCGATCCTGTTCGGTTCCTTGTGATGGGTCAAAACGCGCTATTGCAGCTTCGCGTACTCAACCTTGGCTTCCTTCAAAATGGGGATGTCGGGGTCGGCGTCTTTCCAGAGCGTAAGGAAGTCCTTGTAGGCGGCGAGCGCCCGGACGCGGGCGGCATCGGCGTCCGCGCCCTGTGAGGTTCTCGCTTGCAAGGCATTCGCACGAGCCACTCCCAGATGCGCCAACGCTCCGGTCCAGCAGTTCCAGACGATGCCGCTGTGGTCGATGATCCTCTGGAACTCGGCGGCGGCTTCTTTGCCCTGTCCGGCTGCGAGGTAAGCCTCGCCGCGAATGTACGTGTGATAAAGGCAGGAAAGATTGTTGACGAACGAAATCTGAGCAAATTCGATGCCTGAAGCAGCTTGCAGGTCGCTGATGGCTTCATTCGGTTTCTTCCGGTTAAGCACCAGTTGCGCCTTAATGGCAGGCAGCCAGAGAGCCTGCATCTGGGTGTCCAGAGGAAAGCGCGTGTTCAAGCTTTGTACCAGCGACTCGGCTCGTGCTGTGTCGCCCGCCATCGCAAATGCCAGAGCCGCTTCCGCCCCAACACCCTGACTGGCGGGATAAAGTTTGAAGCCTTCTACTGCCCGCTGGTTCGCTTCTGCTAGATTGCCGACTGCGGCTTCCCGTTGGGCGGTAATTTCCTGCCATATTGCTGCGACTTCTTTGTTGTCAGCGCGGATTGCAGAGTTTACTGACTGGTTGGTAAGTTCTCTTGCTTTGCTGAGGCGACCTGCATACGCTTCCGTGTCAGACGCAAGCGAAAGCCCAACATGCTCTTCGAGGCCCGCGAACGACTGTAGCTGTTCTGCCATGGATGCTGCATCCGAGCCGACGAATGCAAGGGCATAGAGATCAATGTGCAACCCCTGATCATCTAGTTTTCGTGCCTGCGCCTCTTGAATGATCTGTCGCGTTTCGTCGAAATGCTGCAAGGCAAGAGCGTAGGCAGCAAGATCGAGGTTAAAAAAGACCTGATCTGGTGCAAGGCGCTGGGCTTGCCTTGTAATCTCTGTGGCCTTTTCATACTGCCCCTCACAGGCGAACATCTTGCCCAAAGCACGGTACGCCCTCGCGGATTGTCGGGGATAGCTCTCAGCGCCCTGTTGATACGCCTCTGCTGCTTTATCCAGTTCTCCAGTTAGAAGCAGATAATAGTTGGCTGTGATCGTTAGTTTTTCTCGTTCGCTGGCATGTTCCCTCAACTGGAACGCCTTGGCAAAGTAATCGCGGGACCGCTCTAGCTCACCGAGAGCGGTGTAATCGAACCCCACTTCGTTATAGCCCATGGCAAAATTCGGATCAAGCTCGATGGCACGCTGAAAGTAAGACAAGGCTGCGGGAGTGCCTTTCTCGCTGCGGGCTTTTTCTCCAAGGCTGTACGCTTTCAGAGCTTCAAGCGAAGAGGTCGTCGCTTCTTCGAGGGGAACATCGAACCTCTGCACCGTAACCAGCGATTCGCCCAGTTCGCCCCGTAGCTTCGATGCCGCCTCGCCCTGCGCATCAAGCACCTTCTCCTTGGATGCCGCCGTCACCTGCTCCTGTGCCAGCGTGTCTCCGCTCTGGCAATTCACCGCCTTCAGCCCCAGTACGTATTCGCTGCCCAGACTACCAATCGTTCCCGCTATGTAAGCCCTGCTTTCCGCCCGCTGGCAAAGCTCGCGGGTCACTGCGGGACTTAGTCTCGTGTCTGCAGGACGGGTCATCAATTTGAACTTCAGGAACAAAGAGTTTCAAGGTCTCTGCGACCTGCTGATCTGAGAGCACGCTCAAGAACGGCGATTGCCGCAAGGAAACATTGAGCGCCGTTTTCAGCGTGTCGTCGAAGATCGGATCACCCGTCTTGTTGTCGAAATCGGCGAGAACGATTGTGTCCTTGTCGGTGAGTTTGGGGGTACGGCGAAGGTAGAAGAAAACGCCGAGTGCGAGAAAGACCAAGGCGACCACAACTGGAACCGTGACTTTCCAAATCCGTCTACCGCGAATGCGCCCCGAAATTGTTGGCGCAACGATTTTTGTCGACTTTGTATCCCGCTGCAGCCGTTGCAGGTCGGTTCTTATCTCCGAGGCGTGCTGATAGCGCAGGTTGCGATCTTTGTCCAGACACTTGTTGATGATCCGTTCTAAATCGGTTGGCACGTCGGGGTTCAACCGCACGGCTGGAGTGGGCGTCCCATCCAGAATGGCTTTGAAGATCACCCCTGTGCTTTCCCCACGGAAGGGCAGCGCCCCGGTCGCCATCTCGTAGAGAACCGCGCCAAACGAAAACAAATCAGTGCGGGCATCCAATTCCTTGCACCTAACCTGTTCGGGCGACATGTAGGCAATGGTTCCTACTGCACTCCCCGGACTGGTCAAGTGCTCTTCCAGCGTGACGGTCGATGCTGCGGTCGCGCAAGCGTCTCCCACGTTGCTGAGGACAGGCACAACTTTCGCCAATCCGAAATCGAGTACTTTGGCGTGCCCGCGCTTGGTGAGGAAGATATTCGCGGGCTTGATGTCTCGGTGGACGATGCCCGCAGCGTGAGCGGCGTCGAGCGCGTCCGCAATCTCGATGGCGAGCGACAGAATCAACTCCGTCTCCAGTGGTCGCCCTGCGATGCGATGCTTCAGTGTCAGCCCATCCAGAAACTCCATGGCGATGAAGGCTTCGCCGTGCTGGTCATCAATTTCGTAGATCGTACAGATGTTCGGATGATTCAGGGCAGAGGCCGCCTTGGCTTCGCGCTGAAAGCGGTTGAGTGCCTGCGGGTCTTTGGCTACGTCGTCGGGCAGGAACTTGAGGGCGACGAAGCGACTGAGCTTCACATCTTCGGCGTTGTAAACCACACCCATTCCGCCGCCACCGAGTTTCTCGATGATGCGGTAGTGCGAGATGATCTGGCCGATCACTGAAGAGGGCTCTTTCGTGCGCGACCATATTAGGAGCCATGGTGCGGCGAGTCAATGAGGGGCACATATACACAGGAAGAGGCAAATCCTTTGCACTGCTTCGGATGCTTGAGGTGAAACTGGACTACCGCGATGGTCTTGTAGATTTCGTGTATGACCCTAAGCGTGTGAACCCTTACGCGAAATGTAAGCAGGGGTGGTGCTTGGATGATGGCTATGGAGTCACCCACTGTCCTTAAGCATGGAGCCTTTTCACGCCACCAAACCCGGCCAGGGTTTTGTGGTGCATAAACCATCTCGGTACTTCCGTACCGTGCCGCCCGCGATCACCTTGTGCGGTGGGTGAATGAGAACGCCGTCATCAAAGCACAGACTCGACCTTGCCCCACCTTTGGCTGACCCGTTCGATGGTCAGATAAGGATGAGTAAAGCCGAGCGTTCGTCAGAGGTCTTCAGCGCGTCTCTCAAGCTTGCGATTCGCAGCTACAGCATCCGGCTTCAGGTAGTCGCGATAAACCTCCAGAATTTGCGGCGGGCGAGCCTACGCCCATACTATCCGTCACAACCCCCAGGGCAACTGCGAAGCAGGAAAGCTGCATAACGCACTTTGGTGAGGCAATCATTGCGATCATTCTACGGAGCGTGCAGCAGGCACACAACCACCGCTGGGCACAAAGGTCAAAGCGGCGTGACGCCTATTGCAACTTTGCGTACTCGGCCTTCGCTTCCTTCAGGATGGGGATGTCGGGGTCGGCGTCTTTCCAGAGGGTGAGGAAATCTTTGTAGGCGGCGAGCGCCCGGACGCGGGCGGCATCGGCATCCGCTCCCTGCGAGGTTCTCGACTGCAAAGCATTAGCACGAGCCACGCCCAGATGCGCCAACGCTCCGAGGTCCACGGGGCGCGAACACTCCTCGTCGTCGTCAGCCAGTTGGTTGATCCGCGTGCTCACAGGGTAGCACAGTTCGGACGCCGCAGCCACATTCTGCATTCCGGGGTCAAGCCAACAATCGTAGTTGTCGGCGTCCGAAAATGACGGGCATTCGATCGTGAACGGCGACTAGATTGGCAAGGTGTTCGTCTCCCCTTCCCAAGGCATGCGCAAACGCTTGGTCTGCGATGGCGCGTTCACCCCGCAAGGCGCTGCCCGATATGCGTGTATAGTGTGCCGCGTGAGAATGTCGGCGGCGTTATGATCCTTTCGTGCCAACGCCAAAAGCTGCTCGCTTCAACGCGATCTTCCTCGCGAAGTCTGATCAGTGTGATGGCGGTCCTTCAAATCGCAATCCTTGTCGCGATCCAGCCGCCGCCCCTGCGAAACGGCGGCAAGGGATCGGAGAACCTTCCGAGCGAAGCGGTGATTCAGACCAAAAAGTCGCTGCGTCGGGAATTACCTATTACCCATCCTTACTCGCCGATACAATGCGTATAAGATGGGCGTCAGATAGACCACCACCACCGTGGATGTCTGAATAATGATGTAATGGCCCGGACTTTGGAAGTTAGGATCGGCACATACGTAAATATCAAGAGAAAACACCAGCTGACCAAGTCTACGGGAAATTCGCGGATCGGCGCGACATTCAACTCCCTAAGCAGGCGTTGCTCGCAGGCGTAAACGTCGTGCTTCCTCATGATCTCTCGTTTGCGAATGAAGCCGGAAGCAAAAATCCAAATCAAAGATTGGAAAACGAAGGCGAACCGAAGCAACGCATTAGCGGAATGGGGCAGAAACAGCAAGTGGTAAGCACGGACGAAGATGTCTTTGTTTTTGTCAAAGTCAAAGAGTTTGACAACGGCTGGCAGATACGCTATTAGCGGGAGTAAAATGCCTATCTCAAGCTTTATTCTGCTAGTCAAATTTGCGCGAAACTTCTCAACGAGTTCTGTAGCGCCCTTGAGGGATGAGTTCTGAATATTGTCGCCAGATATTCGTTGCAAAACCTCCTGATTTTGCAATCCGAAAGAAACACGGTTATTCTGCGTCGAATGTGATACTGTCCCGCCTCAGTTGGAAATGGAGAACGCGTTCTTTCGCTAAGATAGCGGAGAGAACGTATGAGAAAAGAGCGCAAGCACTATACCGCAGAAGAGAAAGTAGCCATCCTGAGGCGACACCTCTTAGACAAGGTCCCCATTTCCGATCTTTGTGAGGAAAGTGGACTACAACCGACCGTATTCTATCGCTGGCAGAAAGAGTTCTTCGAAAACGGAGCCTCCGCCTTCCGAAGGAACGTCCCGCCCGTCAGGTCGAGGAGAAGCAGAAGCGGATCGAGTTCTTGGAGAAGAAAGTCCAGAACAAGGACGAAGTCCTGGCCGAACTGATGGCTGAGCATATCGCGCTAAAAAAAAGTCTTGGGGAGCTTTGACCAAGAGTTGGGTGCCGCATGATGTGCGGGATCAGGTCGTGGATTTTGTCCGACGCTGGTCGGAGAAGACGGAGATCAGCGTCGGGCGATTTCCGCCGTGGTTGGGTATTGGGGCCAGCAAGTTCTACGACTGGTGCCAGCGCTACGGCCGAGTGAATGAGCACAACGGGTGGATTCCCCGGGATTTCTGGCTGGAGCCGTGGGAGAAGGAAGCGATCATCGGCTTCCATCTGCAGAATCCGCTGGAAGGGTATCGGCGGTTGACGTTCATGATGCTGGATGGGGAGGTGGTAGCGGTGAGTCCGGCGAGTGTATGGCGAGTGTTGAAGCAAGCGGGACTGTTGTCGCGATGGAAGGGCAAGCCTTCGCGCAAAGGGACGGGGTTTGAGCAGCCGCCGCAGCCGCACCAGCACTGGCACATCGATGTTTCCTACATCAACTTGTCGGGCACGTTCTACTACCTGTGCAGTGTGTTGGATGGATATAGCCGGTCGATTGTGCATTGGGATCTGCGGGAATCGATGAAGGAATCGGAGATCGAAATGATTCTGGAACGAGCCAAGGAGAAGTACCCGGAGGCGAAACCCAGGATCATCTCGGACAAGGGGCCGCAGTTTATCGCGCGCGACTTCAAGGAGTTCATTCGCATCTCCGGTATGACGCACGTGCGAACGTCTCCGTTTTATCCGCAGTCGAACGGAAAATTGGAGCGCTGGCACAAATCTCTTAAAACAGAATGCATTCGGCCGCTCACGCCGCTGACGGTGGAAGATGCGCGCCGCTTGATTCAGAGCTACGTGGATCGCTACAACACGGTGCGACTGCACAGCGCGATCGGGTATGTGACGCCGCAAGACATGCTCGACGGACGTCAGGCGGAGATTCATGCGGCGCGCGATCGTAAGTTGGAAGAGGCCCGCCGGCAACGGCAACTTCGTCGGCAGCAGGCAACGCCCTCGATGTTTGCGCGGTCCGACTCTGCAGGTACAATAACTTCGCCGGATGAAACGGAAGCGGGCACTGCGGGGACGCAACCATGCTGAGGAATAATCTGGTGGGGCTCATCGAGCCGATGGTCGACCGCGCGGGAGATCATCTCCTCGGTGGTCATCCCAACGAGGGGCTAACCGGGGGATGCTCCAGGTCCACCGAGTTGCCAATCGTCGCTCTGAAGCGATCCTGGCGCAAACTTTTTCGCTGGGAAACGGGACGACGGGTAGAAAACAGAATATGGCCCGGTCTTGCAGTGACCACTGAGGCTCAGGACTCTCGCGCGGTTGGCACCGCACGGCACTGAGTCATCGGACGATAGACCCCCAATGCCTTGAAAATCCCCGCCCCGAAGGGGCGGAATCTACACTAACGGAGAACGTCGCTTCTCCATTTCACGCTGAGCCAAGACAATACGCGACGAGCAGTTCAGTCATGTACCGAAGAGTCAGAGACTTTAGAAGAGGAATTTCGCCGTCACGAAGAGAACGAAAGGCTTCTCGGGAATAACGGACAAAAATCCCCTCCCAATATTCTCTCTTCTTAGTGGTGAAATGGTTCCGCACATAAACAAATAGATTGTATGGAAGAACAAGAAGAATAAGTTGGTAGACGCCGAGAAGCCACAGAAACACCTTGCCATACAGTATGAAAAAGCTCTTTATCGAGATTGTTGGCTCCAGCGCAACGTCTGACATGGCAGCGATGTATGCCAAGAGAGGACCGCGGGTTCCCGCTCCCGTTTCGAGCGTGCCGACCGTAGCGGTTCCTGACATCTTGCAAACGATAACAACATCGTCACGGGCTAGCAAGATCATCCGTGCTCGCAATCAGCGAGAGGCGAATGGGCTGCGTGCGACCTCAAAGTTGAGGCGCCCTCGGTGGGGGGATTTAGAGCGTAATCGTGGCGATTTATCGCCAATCACCGCCGGGTATAGCGGTTACGGCTTTTTTCTCCGCGTTCGGCTGTACAACTTTCGGGCTGAGCCGTCGGTTCGCCATCGTGTAGATGCGCTGCAGCTTCACATTGACGCCAGCAGAGATTGGGGGATGATGGCACCAGTCTGTTGTGGTCAAAAAAGAGATCCGAGGTAGATTCTCGGCCAGGCGAAAACTGAAAATGGAAATTCCGGCTTATGGTGCAACACCTTTGCAGTTTCGCCGTGCGAGGGGCCGAAACGCCTTTGAGTTGATAACTGAGGACTGAAAACTGATGAGTGCTTCCGAAGCACAGTAGGAGTCGGATATGAAAAGCAGGAAGTGAATATCATTTAGGCTTGCGTTCCGGGGATTGCGTGGTACGAATTGAGTTGTACGGCAGCAAAACTTATTCAAACCAAGGGTAGTACCGGCGAGGGGGAGATTCGAGCCGCACACCTTTGGCAAGGCAGCACAATGGGTTAATCCTGTTCTTAGCAAATCGCTACAGAATCAAAACCACGATCGGAGGAGACAAATGGCCAAGATAATCACTCAGACGCCCTATCGCTTCATCGTCATCGAAAACGATAACCTCATCAATCCGTATTTCGCGCACACCGCCTTGGAGGCGCTGGCGGAGATCGCGAGAAAGCCGGTTGGGAGATCGCTCCTTGACGCCACCTCCGCAGCGAACATCGCCCCCCACCCCCAACAGGGATTCAAGGTTAAGCTGATCCGCGGAATGGGTGTAGAGGCGGCGTCGATTGCGAACCCAGGCAAGGAAGGCGGCAGCCGGGCGGTGCCTTTCAACGAAATCTGGGCCCGCGGTGGCGCCGGTTCGAAGGCCGCCTGTTATTGGAACCCGAACATATTCAATACGCCCGCGTCCGGCAAACGGCCTGCGTTCATCGGTTTGGCACACGAACTGGTCCATTGCATGCACAGCGTAATGGGGACGATGAAGGCTACGTACGATGACGAGGAGAAGTGGACGATCGGTCTCGATCCCTACGCCGATGCCGCTATCTGCGAGAACACGATCCGCGAAGAACACGGGGAGGATAAGCGAACGCGTTACGACCCGCCACCAGTGTAATAGTAAAGCACTTTGTAGCTACGGAACCGTCTTCGAGGTGGTTCCGAAGTTGAGCGCGTAACCGCTCGTCCGTCACGGCCAGCAGCGGTGACCATACGCCGGTAGGGCGAGGTGCGCGAGGTTTGCGCTCCTTCGACGGCACTCTTAAGCAGGCCCTGGCCGGGCGCAGATTCCGGGCAGATCGGCCCGAATTTTGCCCACGAGAATCTCTCCACACCGCTCCGCAGGCTACTCAGGACAAGTGCCATGGATTCTACGAAGCATCTGAACGCCGCGCCACGCGAGTCCGAATAGCAGACAGCCACGCCGACGCCAAGGAATTCTTTTGAAAACGGGGGTATGCCCCGGGTTGATTTTGGCCAATGAAATTCCCCTACGGTGCTCTGCCGTGTGTTGGTCGATGGTGAGCGGAGCAAGACGCAGTGCTCCCTGTGTTCGGAGGTCACGGTGTGGGATGGTCAAGCGTGCGCGTGGCGTTGCGCTAAGGGATGGTCAGGCAGATGCGGAGCTGTCTCGTGAATGTGTACTTCACTGACGATCCGAGGACTCCGACCTCGGAAAGTGAATGGCTAACTGCAATCAAGGCGGTCAATCGAGAACTTCAACCAATAGGACGGCCTAGCTTGTTGCCTTTGCGTGAGAACCTTCTGGGGAAGTTACGAGCCGAACTCTTGCAGCCTGAAGTTGTGGACTTGGCAATCGAAAGCTTTGGGCGGCAGTTGCGCTCATCGCTCGCTGGCGTATCGAACGAATTAACCGAGATGCGATCACGGAAAGAAAGGCTGGAAAGCGAGATTCGCAACTTCACCCACGCCATCGCGGAGAACGGTCACTCCAAGTACATTCTCGAAGAAATCGTAGTTCGGGAGAAGGAGATTTCGGGGATAACCGACCGATTGCTTTCGTCCACCCCTAATTCAATCCAGAGTCAGATCGAAGAAGTGAGACGACCGGTTGAAGACGGCATTCAGAACTTGCACCAGCTTTTTAGCGAGGAATCGCCCGCAGCCAAGGAAGAATTGCACAAGCATCTGAGCGCCGTGCGTATGTTCCCCTTGGAAGACGGAGAGGGCTGGTACTACGTCGCGGAGGGGACGTGTGATTTGCTGGGTACTGACCCCCTCGCGCCCGACATGCGGGCTCGCGAGGAGGGGCGTATTCAGATGGTTGCGGGGGGTGGATTTGAACCACCGACCTTTGGGTTATGAGTCGAAATCCGTTCTCTAAGCCATACCAAGCCCGCCTGTAAGATACTGAAAATGCTAGAAGGGAATCGGTGAAACTGTCGCTGGTTTCGGTCTGAATTGGACCCAGAACCCGCATAGTTTGTGCATAGTGCGTCAGGAACAGAAGGTGGCCAAATTCAAACACTCAGCTCGCCAGAACTGAGTCAATGAGCGTAGCCGCGACCCTCAGAAGTGGGGCGCTCTTTTATAATGCATCGACCCGGAGCGGGATCGGCCCATTCTCAACTGTGAAATCGTCCTGCGTGTGTTGAAAGACTCCTAGCCCGCAAACTTTCGCAAAATTAAGGTTGTGTGAGGATCGATTCTGTCGGATCGCCTGTGTCTTGGAATAACCCTCCCATCGGTTTTCCAGTCAAACGGCTAATTCTTCGGCAGGCGCGCCGTGATGAAATCCGAGGCGTGGCCAGCGGTCTGCGGATCGAGGTTTGCCAGAACGGCAATCACGTATCCGGTTTGCGGGCACACTTTTAAATCGCCGTTCATGCCTGGCGCGCCCCCACCGTGCCAAAAGTATCTTCAAGACCGAGTCGTTTAGCTACAAGCCCGAGCCTGCAGTGCAGCCATCCAAGACTCGAACCCGCCGAAGACCCAATCGCTCGGTGGACCCGGGTGGTAGTCTCTTTGGCGGGTGACGACACTGCCATCCTTTTCGGCTAGCAGAATGTGCAATTCCATGGGGATGTGTTCGAGCTTCACAATGGGGCCGTTTCGCCGCAACTCGAAGCGGGCGCAGTCGATCTCGAACTCGCCAAACTGGTACAAAGTCAGAGTCAAAGCAACCTCAATGCACCGGCGGCAGGCCTATCCTCTCTACCAGCGCCCGATAACGTGGCTCCGAATGCAGGAAGTCGAAGATTGGCTCCCTCTGGAGCATCACCAGCCACGGCGCCCGCTCGCGGTAAGCCGCTTCCAGAAAGTTCATGGTTTGTTCTTTGTCTCCGAGATAGGAATATTGCTCTGCTATGTGGTACGGCGAAACATATTGTTTGCGTGCCCGCGATTGGATGTCGTCCACTCCCAACTGTTCCACAGCCTTTTCGCCGCCTCGCTCAAACGCCTGGTGTTCCGCCTTTGCCAGGGCTCCGTCTCCGCTGAGGCGAAGTGCTTTTTCCAGTTCCTGTTCTGATTCCTTCCACATGCCTTTTAACCAGTAAGCCTTGGATAGATAGAAGGGCATTCCAGGTTCGTTTGGGTCTGCGTCCTCCCGCAATCGCAGGTCGTTGATGGCCGCGTCGTACTGCCGCAGAAGAATATACAAACGCCCCAACGACCACGGCTTTTCAAAGGGATCGATCTCGTTGGCCCGTTTCTCCTCCTGCAAGGCCTCATCGTCGCGGTTCGTTGCGAGAAGGACATAAGAGCGCATGTGGTGTCCATTGGCGAAGCCCGGTTCCAATTCGAGGGTACGCAGCGATTCCGCCTCGGCCCGGCGCCAGTCCCACGCGCTGAAAAGGTAGAGCATGGCCAGAGTGTTGTGGACCTCGGGGAGCGAATCATCCAGTTCCACCGCCTTGCGGGCCGCTGCTTCCGACTTCTCATTCGCCTCTTGCGGCGGCATCTCATGTCCCGATTTTACCTCGTACAAATCCGCGAGGCCGTCCCAGGCAAGGGCGTAATCGGGTTGCAGGTGAAGGGCTTTCTCAAAATATTCCCCGCTTCGCACATTATTTCCCCTGAACCAGAAGTAACGGCCCAGCAAGTAGTCATCGTGCGCCTCCGGATTGACGTAGCGTTGCGGCTTGGCCGGAGAAGCCCCAACCCCGGCCGCCCTCGCGATCGTCTGCGCGAGTTCCTGAGGAAGCGATAAGGCGCCATTCAAGTCACGGTCATAACTTTGCGCCCAGACGTGTGTGTCGGTAGGGGCGTAGAGAAGCTGCAGGTTTATATGGACATGATCTGTGGAACGATT
>Ga0302325_10016902_pt1 | contig 15437 bp, 17 predicted proteins | sample Palsa_T0_2_FD_201948 | JGI IMG/M metagenome (GOLD analysis project Ga0302325, IMG submission 201948) | Peat permafrost microbial communities from Stordalen Mire near Abisko, Sweden - Palsa_T0_2 | ecosystem: Environmental > Terrestrial > Soil > Palsa > Peat permafrost | place: Sweden: Abisko...
AACAACCTCGCCGACCTGATCTTCACCGACGTGCCTGGCCGGGTCGCCAAGCAGCTGCTGCAACTCGCTCAGCGGTTCGGCACCCAAGAGGGCGGCGCGATGCGGGTGACCCACGACCTGACTCAGGAAGAGATCGCTCAGCTGGTCGGCGCCTCGCGTGAGACGGTGAACAAGGCGCTGGCCGACTTCGCCCACCGCGGCTGGATTCGCCTGGAGGGCAAGAGCGTGCTGATCTCGGACTCCGAGCGGCTGGCCAGGCGCGCGCGCTAGCGACGCAGATAGTCCAGCTGGGCCTGCACCGACCACTCCGCTACATCCCACAGCTCCTCGTCGACGTCGATGTAGACGTGCTCGACGACCTGACGCGTCGTGGCCTCATCGCCGAGTGTGCGTAACGCCGACCGGACCTGCTCCAGCCGCTGCTCCCGATGGGCCAGGTATCCCGCCGCCACCGCTTCCACGTTGGCCAGGTCGGGGCCATGTCCGGGCAGCACGGTGCGCTGACCCAGCCCACGCAGCCGCTGCAGCGACTCCAGATAGTCCGCCAGGCTGCCGTCCTCGTTGTCGATGACGGTCGTTCCCCGGCCCAGCACGGTGTCCGCGGTCAGCACCGCATCGTCGAGGACGAACGACAACGAGTCGGCGGTGTGGCCGGGTGTCGCCCACACCGTGATGCGTAGGCCCGCAGCGTCGATCACCTCGCCGTCGGTGAGCTCGCCGGACAGGCCACGCAGAAATCCGCTGCCGGCCGAGCGGACCGGCGCGCCGGTCAGGTCCACCAGCTTGTCGATCGCGTCGGTATGGTCGCCGTGCCGATGGCTGATCAGGACCAGCGCGATGGGGCCCACCCCGGCCAGTTTCGCGATGTGCTCATCGTCGTCGGGTCCGGGATCGACCACCACCACCTCGTCGCTGCCCGGACCACGCAGCACCCAGGTGTTGGTGCCCTCCAGCGTCATCAGGCCCGGATTATTGGCCAGCAGCACCGACGCGGTATCGGTGACCGGGCGCAACTCGCCGTAAGCGGGATGCGTCAGCGCCTCAGCGGTTCCCGTCACGGCCGCTACCCGACCTCGACCACCAGTTCGACCTCGACCGGGGCGTCCAACGGCAATTCGGCGACGCCGACCGCCGAGCGCGCATGCACGCCGCTGTCGCCGAACACGTCGGCCAACAGATCCGAGGCCCCGTTGACCACGCCCGGCTGACCGTTGAATCCCGGTCCGGATGCGACGAATCCGACCACCTTCACCACCTGGGTCACCGAGTCGATACCCACCAGCGAATGGATGGCTGCCAGGGCGTTGAGCGCGCAGATCCGCGCTAGTTCCTTGCCCCGTTCGGGGGCCACGTCGACGCCGACCTTGCCCGCCTGCACCAGCTTGCCGTCCTGCATCGGCAGCTGGCCCGAGGTGTAGACAAAGTTGCCGCTGCGCACCGCGGGGACATACGAGCCCAACGGCTTCACGACGACCGGCAAGTCGACTCCGAGTTCGGCGAGCCGGGCCGATGCGCTCACTTCGGGCGCTTCAGATACGCGACGTGCTGCTCACCGGTCGGGCCTTGCAGCACGGAGACCAGCTCCCATCCGTCGGCGCCCCATTGATCGAGGATTTGCTTGGTGGCGTGGGTCAGCAGCGGGACCGTTGCGTATTCCCAGGTTGTGGGTTGGCTCATATCCCGAGCTTATCGGCAGGCCCGTCGCGCGATCTGGTTAGCATGCAGGGGTGGCGACCACATCGAGCGGCGGCAGCAACGTCGGCTGGCCATCGCGATTGTCGAAGACCCGTCTGCATTTCGTGACCGGCAAAGGCGGCACCGGTAAATCGACGGTTGCGGCCGCGCTGGCGCTGACCCTGGCGTCTGGCGGGCGCAAGGTGTTGCTCGTCGAAGTCGAAGGGCGCCAAGGGATTGCGCAACTCTTCGATGTACCGCCGCTGCCCTACAAAGAGCTCAAGATCGCGACGGCCGAACACGGTGGCCAGGTCAACGCGCTGGCGATCGACATCGAGGCCGCCTTCCTGGAATACCTCGACATGTTCTACAACCTCGGCATCGCCGGCAAAGCGATGCGCCGCGTCGGCGCGATCGAGTTCGCGACGACGATCGCTCCGGGTCTGCGGGATGTCCTGCTCACCGGGAAGATCAAGGAATCGGTGATCCGGACGGAAAAAGGGACCAAGAACCCGGTTTATGACGCGATCGTCGTCGACGCGCCGCCGACCGGTCGCATCGCGCGTTTCCTGGACGTCACCCGGGCGGTGTCCGACCTGGCCAAGGGCGGCCCGGTCTACTCACAGGCCGAGGGCGTGGTGAAGATCCTGCACTCCGACCAGACGGCCATCCACCTGGTCACCCTGCTGGAGGCGCTGCCGATGCAGGAGACCAAGGAAGCCATCGACGAGTTGCAGGAGATGGGGCTGCCGATCGGATCGGTCATCGTCAACCAAAACATCCCGATTTACCTCCAGCCCGACGATCTCGTCAAAGCCGCCGACGGCGACGTCGACGCCGACGCGGTGCGGGCGGGCCTGTCGGCCGCGGGGATCAAACTGAGCGACACGGACTTCGCGGGCTTGCTCACTGAGACCATCCAGCACGCCACCCGCATCACCGCGCGAGCGGCGACCGCGGAGCAGCTCGACGAGCTGAAGGTGTCACGGCTGGAACTTCCGACCATCGCCGATGGTGTCGATCTCGGCAGCCTCTACGAGCTGTCGGAATGTCTTGCGCAGCAGGGAGTTCGATGAGCGCCACACCGCCCACTCTGGATATCGCCGGCATTCTCGAGGACACCGCCAACCGTGTCGTGGTGTGCTGCGGCGCGGGTGGGGTCGGTAAGACCACCACCGCCGCGGCGATGGCGCTGCGCGCGGCGGAGTACGGGCGCACCGTGGTTGTTCTGACGATCGACCCGGCCAAGCGGCTGGCGCAGGCGCTGGGGATCAGCGACCTCGGCAACTCTCCGCAGCGCGTGCCGCTTGCTCCTGAGGTACCCGGCCAGCTCTACGCGATGATGCTCGACATGCGCCGCACGTTCGACGAGATGGTGATCCAGTACTCCGGACCCGAACGCGCACAGGCGATTCTGGACAACCAGTTTTATCAAACGGTTGCCACGTCGCTGGCCGGCACGCAGGAGTACATGGCAATGGAGAAGCTCGGCCAACTGCTGGCCGAAGACCGGTGGGATCTGGTGGTGGTGGACACCCCGCCGTCGCGCAACGCGCTGGACTTCCTGGATGCGCCGCAGCGGCTGGGCAGCTTCATGGACAGCCGGCTGTGGCGACTGCTGCTAGGGCCCGGCCGTGGGATCGGGCGGCTGGTAACCGGTGCGGTCGGCTTGGCGATGAAAGCGCTGTCGACCGTCCTCGGTTCGCAGATGCTGGGCGACGCGGCGGCCTTCGTTCAATCGCTGGACGCCACCTTCGGCGGTTTCCGGGAGAAGGCCGACCGCACCTACTCGCTGCTCAAGCGGCGGGGTACGCAATTCGTCGTGGTGTCGGCCGCCGCACCGGATGCGCTGCGAGAGGCGGCGTTTTTCGTGGATCGGCTGTCCGAGGAACATATGCCGCTGGCCGGGCTCATCCTGAACCGAACCCATCCGATGCTGTGTTCGTTGCCCGTCGAGCGCGCCATCGACGGCGTCGCGACATTCACAATCGGCCCGGAAGCCACCGACACCACCGGCGAGAACGTCTTGACCAAAGCCGTCTTGCAGATCCACGCCGACCGCGCTGCGACGTCGAAGCGAGAGATCCGGCTGCTGTCGCGATTCACCGGGGCCAACCCCCACGTGGCGATCGTCGGCGTGCCATCACTGCCATTCGACGTCTCCGATCTGGAGGCGCTGCGGGCGATCGCCGACCAAATGACTTTGGTCGGTTGACGATGCGGGCCGGAACGGCCCGCTGAGGAGACCGCCGATCAAACTTTGGTCGGTTGACGATGCGGGCCGGAACGGCCCGCTGAGGAGACCGCCGATCAAACTTTGGTCGGTTGACGATGCGGGCCGGAACGGCCCGCTGAGGAGACCGCCGATCAAATTTCGACCGGCGAGGAGTTGCAGGCTGTTAGCCGACGCTGCGGTGCTTGCGCTGGGTACTGAAGAACTCCGCCCAGGACACCACCTCGGGGTGCTGCTTGAGCAGCGCCCGACGCTGACGTTCGGTCATCCCACCCCAGACGCCGAACTCGACACGGTTGTCCAGCGCATCCGCGCCGCACTCCAACATCACCGGGCAGTGCCGGCAGATGACCGCGGCCTTGCGTTGTGCAGCCCCCCGGACAAACAGCTCATCGGGGTCAGCAGCCCGGCACAGCGCCTTGGAAACCCAAGCGATCCTCGACTCCGCCTCAGCCCCAAACGGAATGGTGACTGCAGGTGCTGCTGCGTTAGTCTGACGCGGCGCGGTTCGAATACCTGACACCAGCGATTCCCCTTCGCTCTTGCCACCGGTGTGGCGCCCACTGCGTGATCCAGTAACCCGATGCGACCTGTGCCACACTGTGCCGGTCGGTGTTACCTGTATCTCATTGTGTGGATAAGCTACGTGGTCAGGTACCAATTACGCAACATTCTTTGAACCCCTTTTTTGGGACGACCGTGCAATCCGATCATGAAGGGGACTCCGGACCCGGCGAATGAGGCTAGTAATAGCCTCCTGAGCTGCGGCTGAGAGAAACCTGAGGCGCGGCGGTGGGGGAGGATGTCCTCGTCGACCACGCGCGCAGACTTCGGTTGCAGCGCCGCTAGTGTAGTTGCCATGTCGGAGCGCCCCGCGACCGCGGTCACCATCGCCAAGCTCGCCGGGTGCTGCCTGCTCGCCAGTATCATCGTCGCCGCCCTTCTGTTCCCCGTCGCCGGTGGCATCGGGCTGGTGTCCAACCGGGCCTCCGAAGTCGTCGGCAACGCATCGGCGCAACTTCTCGAGGGCGATGTACCGGCGGTGACCACGATGGTGGACGCGAAGGGCAACACCATCGCTTGGTTGTACTCGCAGCGCCGATTCGAGGTGCCCAGCGACAAGATCGCGAACACCATGAAGCTGGCCATCGTCTCGATCGAGGACAAGCGGTTCGCCGAGCACAACGGCGTCGACTGGAAGGGCACACTGACCGGCCTGGCCGGCTACGCCTCGGGCGACGCCGACACCCGCGGTGGCTCGACGATCGAGCAGCAGTACGTAAAGAACTACCAATTACTGGTGATCGCGCAGACCGACGCCGAAAAGCGTGCGGCGATCGAAACCACCCCGGCGCGCAAATTGCGCGAGATCCGGATGGCGCTCACTTTGGACAAGACCTTCACCAAGCCGGAGATCCTGACCCGCTACCTCAATCTGGTGTCGTTCGGTAACAACGCTTTCGGCGTGCAGGACGCGGCGCAGACGTATTTCGGCGCCAACGCCTCGGACCTGAACTGGCAGCAGGCCGCCCTGCTCGCCGGACTCGTCCAGTCGACCAGTGCGCTCAATCCTTACATCAACCCGGACGGCGCGCTGGCCCGCCGAAATCTGGTCCTGGACACCATGATCCAGAACATTCCCAACGAGGCCGACGCGATACGCGCCGCCAAGGCCGAGCCGCTGGGAATCCTGCCGCAGCCCAACGAGTTACCGCGCGGCTGCATCGCGGCTGGCGATCGCGCGTTCTTCTGCGACTACGTGCAGGCGTACCTGTCGCGCGCCGGCATCAACAAGGAACAGCTGGCTCGCGGCGGCTATTTGATCCGCACCAACCTGGATCCGGATGTGCAGGAACCGGTCAAGCACGCGATCGACACCTATGCCAGTCCCACCCTCGAGGGCATCGCCAGCGTGATGAGCGTGATTCGGCCCGGTAAGAACTCGCACAAGGTTGTGGCGATGGCCAGCAACCGCACCTACGGGTTGAACAGCGAGGCCGGCGAGACCATGCGATCGCAGCCGTTCTCACTCGTCGGCGACGGCGCGGGCTCGATCTTCAAGATCTTCACGACGGCCGCTGCGATGCAGATGGGTATGGGGATCAACACCAACCTCGATGTGCCGGGCAGATTCCAGGCCAAGGGCATGGGCAATGGCGGCGCCAAGGGCTGCCCCAAGGAACAGTGGTGTGTGATCAACGCCGGCAACTATCGCGGCTCGATGAATGTCACCGACGCGCTGGCCACCTCACCCAACACCGCGTTCGCCCGGCTGATCCAACTCGTCGGTGTCCAGCGTGCGGTTGACATGGCGGTCAAGCTCGGGCTGAGGTCCTACGCCGAGCCCGGCAGCGCCCGCGACTACGACCCGGAGAGCAACGAGAGCTTGGCCGACTTCATCAAGCGGCAGAACCTGGGCTCGTTCACGCTGGGGCCGTTCGCGCTCAACGCGCTAGAGCTGTCCAACGTCGCAGCGACGTTGGCATCCGGCGGCATGTGGTGCCCAGCCAACCCGATCGACAAGCTGATCGACCGCAACGGCAATCAGGTCGCCGTCACTACCGAAGCCTGTGACCAGGTGGTCCCCGAAGGGCTGGCCAACACACTGGCCAATGCGATGAGTAAGGATGCGCTCGGCGGCGGCACCGCGTCTGGATCCGCCGGAGCAGCCGGCTGGAATCTGCCGGTGTCGGGAAAGACCGGCACCACCGAGGCGCACCGGTCGTCGGGCTTTGTCGGCTTCACCAACCAGTTGGCGGCCGCCAACTACATCTACGACGACTCCACGTCACCGTCCGACTTGTGCTCGTCGCCGCTGCGGCGTTGCGGCGACGGGAACCTGTACGGCGGTAACGAGCCGGCCCGCACCTGGTTCACCGCGATGAAACCGATCGCCACCCTTTTCGGTGACGTGAAGATGCCGCCGACGGATCGCGAGTACGTCGAAGGCGGGCCCGGTTCCCACGTGCCGAGCGTCGCGGGTCTCGACGTCGACGCCGCGCGTCAGCGCTTGAAGGATTCCGGCTTCCAGGTCGCCGAGCAGCCCAACTCAGTCAACAGCAGCGCGAAGTATGGCGAGGTGGTCGGAACCTCACCCAACGGCCAAACGATCCCGGGTGCGGTCATCACCATCCAGACCAGTAACGGCATTGCGCCCGCGCCACCCCCGCCGCCGGAAGGCTTCCCCGGAGGTCCGCCGCCGGTGGGCTCTCAAGTGATCGAGATCCCGGGTCTTCCGCCGATCACCATTCCGATCCTGGCGCCGCCGCCTCCATAGCAAGTCTGCTGGTGTGTGACGCGCCGCTGTCTGGCGAGCGGCAGTACGCTGGCCTGCATGCCCTCCGCCATGCCCGCTCTGAAAAGTACCGGTGCCGTCGCGCTTGGATCGGCTGTTGCCGGAATCGGTTACGCCTCGCTCATCGAGCGCAATGCGTTCGTGCTGCGCGAGCTGACCATCCCGGTGCTGGACCCGGGTTCATCGCCGTTGCGGGTGCTGCACATCAGCGACCTGCACATGCGGCCCGGACAGCGCCGCAAGCAGGCGTGGCTGCGTGAACTCGCCAGCTTGGAGCCCGACCTGGTGGTCAACACCGGCGACAATCTGGCCCACCCCCGGGCGGTGCCGGCAGTCGTGCAGAGCCTGGGCGACCTGCTTTCGGTGCCCGGCGTCTTCGTCTTCGGCAGCAACGACTACTTCGGTCCGCGGCCGAAGAACCCGTTGAACTACCTGACCAACCGCGGCCACCGTGTGCACGGTCAGCCGCTGCCCTGGCAGGACCTGCGGGCGGCATTCACCGAGCGCGGCTGGTTGGACCTGACTCATAATCGTCGCGAATTCGAAGTGGGGGGCCTGCACATCGCGGCCGCGGGTGTGGACGATCCGCACATCGCCCGGGATCGGTACGACGCGATCGCCGGTCCGGCGAGCCCCGCCGCCGACCTGCGGCTGGGAGTGACTCATTCGCCGGAGCCCCGGGTGCTGGACCGCTTCGCCGCCGACGGCTACCAAATGGTGATGGCCGGCCACACCCACGGCGGACAGCTGTGCCTGCCGTTCTACGGGGCTCTGGTGACGAACTCCGGTCTGGATCGGTCGCGGGCCAAAGGCCCATCACGATGGGGCGCCAACATGCGGCTGCACGTGTCCGCTGGGATCGGCACGTCTCCGTACGCGCCGGTGCGGTTCTGCTGCCGGCCCGAAGCCACCTTGCTGACCTTGATTTCGGCGCCCATCGGCGGGCGTGACGCGCAGCGCGACCATAGCCGGTCGCAGCCCACGTATTCAGTGGGCTAAGTCGCTATTCCTGTGATGAGTTGATCAGGACCCGTGAATTTGTTGCCGAGCTCACTGAATCCGGGTGCTTCGTCCACTCGGGTTCATTCCATGCCTGATCGATATCGCTGTCTGGAGCGGTAACCAGCAGCCACAGCACCCCAAGGGCCAGAAATCCGCCGAACACCACGGCGCCTAACACCGTCATGATTTACCCGCTTCCGTCGCACATTGTGCTTTCTTAGTTTATTGAATGGCTCCGACATCCCGGTTATTCCACGCCGGAGTGTGTTGCAAATCCCCGACCGGAACGGATGTGATCTGCCCAGCGGCCGCGAACTGCTGCTGCCGGCCGGCGTGGTTGCCGAGGCAATGCTCTTTGGCGGGGCGCGGGGGCGGTGCGATACGCTGTCGTGGCTTCACGCGGGGTGTGGCGCAGCTTGGTAGCGCGCTTCGTTCGGGACGAAGAGGTCGTGGGTTCGAATCCCGCCACCCCGACTCGTGAAATTCGCTGGTAGCAGGCCCGGCGAGCTTGCTACGCAGATTGCTGCACCGTACCCACTACGTTTGCCTGGTCAGTTTCACTGTCGCCGTTGGCAATTGACGGTCGCAGTGCGGTGAGTCGGTTACCGCGCTCGCAACGGAATACGGCGTGAGCCGACAGACCGTCTACAACTACAAGGGCGCCTGACTTGGACCAGTAACGGGACGGCTGACCGCGTCAAGCAAATCGAATCCGCGCTCGTATGCGGCCTCATGGGCTTGTGCCGACCGCCCTCCGCTGGCGATCCTCTAATTCCGACGACGGACACAGGGAAGAAAGGTATGACCGTGACAGAGCAACTGCCCGCCATGGGCCGACGTCAACTCCTCGGGACCTCGATATCGGCAGCGGGTGTGATCGCCCTATCGGCATGCGGCAACCCGCAACCCAAGGCAGGCCAGACCGGCGCACCCCCGCAAGAGGACGTGCCCGTCACTCCACCCGAAGATTTGATGCGCGAGCACGGAGTGCTCAAGCGCATCTTGCTGATCTATCGAGAAGGGATCCGCCGCCTCCAGGTCGGCGATCAGGCTCCTGCGCAGCCGCTCAACGCAAGCGCGGGGATCATTCGAACCTTCGTCGAGGACTACCACGAACACCTGGAGGAACAGCACGTCTTCCCCAAGCTGGAACAGGCAGCCAAACTCACCGATCTCGCGACCGTGTTGCGCACCCAGCACCAGCACGGCCGCGTGCTCACGGACCGGGTGCTCGCCGCCACCGTCGCAGCGGCTCCGTCCGATCAGCTTGCGCGAGAAACCCTGGTGCAAGACATGTCGGCGTTCATCCGGATGTACGAGCCGCACGAGGCTCGCGAAGACACGATTGTTTTTCCCGCATTACGCGATGTGATGCCCGCTGCGCAGTTTCGCGACATGGCGGAGACATTTGAAGACGAGGAGCATCGGCGCTTCGGCCAGAGCGGCTTCCAAGGGGTGGTCGACAAAGTCGCCGATATCGAAAAAAGCCTCGGCATCTACGATCTGAGCCAGTTCACCCCGACCTAGTAGCCTCATCGGCCAAAATCGCCGCGTTCCTCCGACAGCACGGCGCCCGGATGGTGTTCGCCACCTACCAGTTCCCCCCGCAAGTCGCGCACCGCTGCGCCGGACCGGTCTTGTCAGACTTCGCCGAGGTCTATGTGCCAGGTGCATAACGTGTTCGTCGTTCTTGACGCGAGTTGGTCGCTAGCAGATCTTGCGGGTTGATTCGATGGATGTTTATATAGACAGATGTCGAATCAAGCGGGGACGGGATGTTGCCCGGCCTTGGGCGTGGCCGCCCTGGCTGAGGCGCAGGCGTCCGAGTTGGCGGCGATGTTCAAGGCGCTGGGCGACCCGGTGCGCCTGCGGCTATTGAGCCTGATCGCTAGCCATCCCGGCGGTCAGGCTTGCGTATGCGAGATCTCGCCGACCTTCGACGTCTCCCAGCCAACGATTTCCCATCACCTCAAGCTGTTGCGCTCAGCCGGGCTGCTGGACTGCGAGCGGCGAGGCACCTGGGTGTACTACTGGGTGGTTCCCTCTGCGCTGCAGCAGCTTTCATCGGTGCTACATGTCGACGACCAACCCGTGGCGACCACATCGGAGCGGGGATCGTGACCAACACCCCCACGTCGGTGTCCGCGCCGGACACAGTAGCGACCCGGCTCTCGACGCTAGACCGGTTCTTGCCGGTGTGGATCGGGGTGGCGATGGCCGCCGGTCTCCTGTTGGGCCGACTTGTTCCCGGCCTGGGATCGGCTTTGAGTGCCGTTGAGGTCGAAGGCATTTCGCTGCCTATCGCGATGGGCCTGCTGGTCATGATGTATCCGGTGCTGGCCAAAGTCCGCTACGACCAGCTCGACGAGGTCACCGCCGACCGCAAGCTGATGGTGTCCTCGTTGCTGCTCAATTGGCTGATCGGGCCTGCGGTGATGTTCACACTGGCCTGGCTGCTGCTAGCGGATCTGCCCGAGTACCGCACGGGGCTGATCATCGTCGGGCTGGCCCGCTGCATCGCCATGGTCATCATCTGGAATGACCTGGCCTGCGGGGACCGCGAAGCCGCCGCCGTGCTGGTCGCGCTGAACTCCTTATTCCAGGTCGTCATGTTCGCGGTGCTGGGCTGGTTCTACCTGTCGGTGCTGCCCGGCTGGCTGGGCCTGCCTCAGACCGGCATCGATGTCTCCCCGTGGCAGATTGCGAAATCCGTGCTTATCTTTCTCGGCATTCCGTTGTTGGCCGGGTACCTCTCGCGCCGACTAGGCGAACGGGCTAAGAGCCGCCACTGGTACGAGACGACGTTCCTGCCCCGCATCGGGCCGTGGGCCTTGTATGGATTGCTCTTCACCATCGTCATCCTGTTCGCCCTGCAAGGCCACCAAATCACCTCCCGGCCATGCGATGTCGCCCGGATAGCCGTCCCGCTGCTGGCCTACTTCGCGATCATGTGGGCGGGCGGATACGCCCTTGGATTCATACTGCGGCTCGGCTATGCCCGCACCACCACACTGGCGTTCACCGCCGCTGGCAACAACTTTGAACTCGCCATCGCGGTGGCGATTGCCACCTACGGCGTTACGTCCGGGCAAGCCCTGGCGGGGGTCGTCGGGCCACTGATCGAAGTGCCCGTCCTGATCGGGCTGGTCTACGTGTCACTGGCGGTGCGTAACCCGCTGTTCCGAACCGAGCCGACTAAGGAGCTGTAGGTGATGGCCCACAAGCCCAGTGTGCTGTTCGTCTGCGTGCATAACGCCGGACGCTCGCAGATGGCCGCCGCCTTGCTGAGCCACCTGGCTGGAGACCGCATCGAAGTTGGCTCCGCTGGAACCGAACCCGCCGATCAGATCAACCCGGTCGCCATCGCCGCTATGGCGGAACTGGGCATCGACATCACCAACGCCACCCCCAAGATCCTCACTGGCGACGCGGTCCAGACCAGCGATGTCGTGATCACCATGGGCTGTGGTGACGCCTGCCCCTACTTCCCAGGAGTTTCCTATCGGGACTGGAAACTCCTTGACCCGGCTGGCCAACCCCTGGCCACCGTTCGCACTATCCGCGACAACATCTCCGACCGAGTCCACGACTTGATCATTGAACTCCTGCCCAGCGCCCCGACCGCATGAACCGTGTCCAGAGAAGGGAACCGCCATGTCGAGAGTGCAGCTAGCCCTCAACGTCGACGACCTCGGCGAGGCCATCACGTTCTACTCCAAGCTGTTCAAAACCGAACCGGCCAAGGTCAAACCCGGCTACGCCAACTTCGTGATTACCGAACCCCCACTGAAACTGGTGCTACTTGAGAACCCCGGCCACGGCGGCACTCTCAACCACCTCGGCGTCGAAGTCCAGTCCAGCGAGACCGTGCACGCCGAAATCATTCGCCTCGCCGAGGCCGGGTTGTTCACCGACGAAGAGATCAACACGACCTGCTGCTTCGCCAACCAAGACAAAGTCTGGGTCACCGGCCCCAGCGGTGAGAGGTGGGAGGTCTACACCGTTTTGGCTGACTCCGACACCTTCGGACCGAATACCGATCAACCGCAACGGACTTGCTGCAACTAGAAGCGTCTACACGCCACCTCCGGGCGGTTACCGTTCAAGGCATGCGTAACCACGTCTGCGGGATGTGCAAGAGCAATAGCCCATCATATGGTCAAAGTTCCGATGTGGATCAACACGGCTGAGACTACGGCCTTCGGTGAGGATGCGGAGTACAGAGCCGCCATTGCCGCCCACCAGTGCGCGGTGTGCGGCGTCATTTCTGTTGCAATCGCCAGCGTTCCCCCGGAGCCTGATGGCCGGTCAGCAGGTCAGAACTCGCTTTGGGAGTTTGTCCGACGGCGACTTCACCTGGCGACCTATGGCCAACGACACCAAGGACTATCCAGACGTGCCAACGCTGCGGCTCGAAATCGTCACGCCCGTTGGGGTCTAGTTATTTTCGGCTGGACGGGGACGTATTCCACGCGCGTTGGGCGAGAAGTCGCATGCCGTTGAGTCCGACGATGACGGTGGATCCTTCATGCCCGGCGACGCCGAGTGGCAGGGGAAGGTGTCCTAGTAGGTCCCAGAGGACGAGTCCGGTGATGAAGGTGGTCGCGATGACCAAGTTGGCGATCACGATGCGGCGGGCCCGACGCGATAGGGCGATCACGGCTGGCAGGGTGGCGAGGTCGTCCCGGACGATGACGGCGTCGGCGGTCTCAAGGGCCAGGTCGGACCCGGCGCGGCCCATCGCCACGCCCGTGTGCGCCGCAGCCAAGGCGGGGGCGTCGTTAACCCCGTCCCCGACGAGAAGCACACGCCGTCCGGTGTCCTCAAGCTCGCGCACAGCGGAGACTTTGTCTTGTGGCAGCAGCCCGGCGCGGATGTCGGTAATTCCGATGTGCGTCGCGAGTGTGGTTGCGGCGCGGGCGTTGTCGCCGGTGAGTAGGATCGATGGGGTGCCAGTGAGTGCAGTCAGTTTGGCGACGGTGTCGCCCGCACCGGGACGCAGTTGATCAGCTAGGGCGAGGATGCCGGCTGGGACACCATCGGCGGCAACGATTACTACGGTCTTACCGGCAGCTTCCAAGTTGGCGACCGCGGCGGTTATCTGGGCCGAAGTCTGACCGTCGGATAGTAGATGCCGAGGGCTGCCCACTTCGACGCGATGACCGTCGACGGTGGCACGGACACCGCGTCCGGGGGCAGAGTCGAAATCCTCGGCCGCAGGCAACCGCAGGCCACGTTCGGTGGCCGCGGCCACGGTCGCCTGAGCCAGCGGATGTTCGCTGGGGTGTTCGGCTGCCGCAGCCCAGGTAAGGATGGTGTCGGCGTCGTAGCGAGTCTCGTCGAGTGCCTCAACATCGGTGAGGTGGGGTGCGCCCTGGGTGAGTGTGCCGGTCTTGTCGAACGCCACGGCGGTAATCGAGCCGAGTTGTTCCATCACGACGGCGGACTTGACCAGGACGCCGTTGCGTCCGGCGGTGGCCATCGCGGCCAGCAGCGGCGGCATGGTCGCCAGCACCACCGCGCACGGGGATGCGACGATCATGAAGGTCATCGCCCGCAGCAGCGCGGGCTGCAACGCAGCGCCCACGGCTAGCGGGATGAAGAACACCGCCAAGGTCGCTGCCACGACCCCGATCGAGTAGTACTGCTCGACCTTCTCGATGAACAACTGGGCTTTGGCTTTGGTGGCCGACGCTTCCTGCACCATGGTCACGATGCGGGCGACGACGGTGTCTGCGGCGGCCCGGTCGACTCGAATCCGAAGCACCCCGGTGCCATTGAGCGTGCCAGCGAACACCTCGTCGCCGGGGCTTTTCGCGACCGGTAGTGGTTCACCGGTAATTGATGCCTGATCCACGTCGCTGGCACCGGAGACGACCTGCCCGTCGCCGCCGATCCGCTCACCGGGGCGCACCACGATCACGTCCCCGACTGAGAGAGTGGCCGCATCGACCACCATCTCGTGTCCGGATTCGCTGATCACGGTGGCACTTTCGGGGGCCAGATCAAGCAGGCTACGCACTGAGTCGGCGGTTCGCTGAGTCAGAAACGCTTCCAGCGCACCGGATGTGGCGAAGATGACGATCAACAGTCCGCCGTCGAGGACCTGGCCGATGGCGGCGGCCCCGATCGCGGCCACGATCATCAACAGATCGACATCCAGGGACTTTTCGCGCAAAGCTTTCAGCCCGGCCAGCGCGGGTTCCCAGCCGCCGGTGACATAGCAAGCCATATACAGCGCCCACCACACCGATGCTGGCGCTCCACCGAACTGGGCGGCCAACCCCAACACGAACAGGACTGTCGCCACAGACGCCCACCGGACCTCGGGCAGCGCGAAAGGCCTTGTCCGGGTTCGCGGTTGGCGATCGGGGGCAACGGCGGCGCGGGAGCGGTCCAAGACCGGACGCGACATAGGGAACTCCAGGTAGGGAAGGCGGCAGGACACCGACACCATACAGGAACATATGAACACATCTTCATAAGATCATTAGGTAGGATTTCTCTATGGGTCACGGCATCGAGGGTAAAAACACCCCGCCCGCGCAACTCGACGCCGACTCCGCGGCATCGGTCGCGGCCACGCTGCAAGCACTGGCGACACCTAGCCGACTGCGGATCCTGACCCGCCTACGCCACGGCGCATGCTCGGTCAACGACCTCTCCGCCGCTGTGGAGATGGAACAGTCCGCGGTCTCCCACCAGTTGCGCCTACTACGCGCAATGGGGTTGGTCACAGGAGCCCGCAACGGACGCAGCGTCATCTACGCGCTGTATGACAACCACGTCGCCATGCTGCTCGATGAGGCCGTTTACCACATCGAACACCTCGGACTTGGCGTCCCCGACGAACCGTCCGCTACCGCCTAAAATGCAGGTAGTGGTCGGGGCCGCCATTCGCCGTCTCAGGTACGCAGATGGGTACGCTTCCCCTTTCTACGGCTATCGCCAACGACTGCGGGATAACGCTGGAAACGTGCTGTTTAGCAGCAAATTACCCGCAAAGCCCATCGCCAGCCCACAGTAGCCATGCCCCACGGTGGCCGTCGTTCGGGACGAAGAGGTCGTGGGTTCGAATCCCGCCACCCCGACTCGTGAAATTCGCTGGTATGTCAGCTATCCGAGTGCACCGCAGCATGTCCGGCTCAATTGCGGCTGAGGACGAAGGCTTCTATGTGGCGTTCACCCGCTCGCGCTTCGTACTTTCTCCAGCCGGGGTAGACCTCGACGCCG
>Ga0302325_10016903_pt1 | contig 15436 bp, 8 predicted proteins | sample Palsa_T0_2_FD_201948 | JGI IMG/M metagenome (GOLD analysis project Ga0302325, IMG submission 201948) | Peat permafrost microbial communities from Stordalen Mire near Abisko, Sweden - Palsa_T0_2 | ecosystem: Environmental > Terrestrial > Soil > Palsa > Peat permafrost | place: Sweden: Abisko...
TCTGCACCGGGGCGTTCGCTGACTTCACGCTGTTGGCCTGCGGATCGTCGGTCTGGTACATGCCGTAGCCGAGGTCGTAGTAGACGGTGTCGCACGACTGGATGAGCGCCTCGGCGAAGGTCATGTCGCCGAGGTTCGGCTCGCCGTCGTTCTTGAACGTCTGGCCGTCGATGCTGACCGAGGCGGGGCAGTCGTACAGGCCGTCGAGCGGGTAGCCGTCCGCCACCGCAGCCGCGGTCGAGGTGATCTTGAAGGTGGAGCCGGGGGCGTACTGGCCCTGGGTAGACCAGTTGATGATCGGCTCGCCGTCCTTGGTGCCGAACAGGTCGTTGAACTCGGTCTGGGAGATGCCGCCGGTCCACACGCCCGGGTTGTAGTCCGGGTAGCTGGCCATCGCGACTACCCGGCCGGTGGTCGTCATCACGATCGCCGCGCCCTGGTCGGAGTTGTTGCCCTCGGCCCGCGCTTTGGCCACCGCATCGGCGAGTACGTTCTGGACATCGGCTTGCAGCGGAGCGTTGAGGCTGGTCACGAGGTCATCGCCGTTGACAGGCGCTTTCTGGCTGACGGTGCCCGTGACGTCCCCGGCGGCGTTGACCGACACCACCTGGGTGCCCACCTGGCCGCGGAGCTGGCTGTCGTACTGGGCCTCCAGGCCCGCCTGGCCGACCAGGTCCTCGCCGGAAAAGCCGGTCCGGGGCAGGTGCTCGCTCGTGACCTCCTGCTGGGTAGCCGGCTGCAGGTAGCCGAGCACCTGGGCCGGGTTGGCCCCGTCCGGCTCCGGATAGTCCACGACCGGCTGCACCTGCGCGGTCACGTCGGGAAACTCCTTCTGCTCCTCCATGACCTGAAGCGCTACCTGGTCCGAGACGTTCTGGTCGACCGGGATGGGCTGGTAGGGCGAGCCGTCCCAGCAGGGCTGGGAGACGGTCTTGGTGCACAGCCGGGTTTTCTCGGTCAGCAGCTTGTCCGACGTGCCGAGCAACGTGGCCAGCCGGCGCAGCACCGGCGCGGCCCCGCCTGGCTGCTGGGACAGGTCCATCATGTCCACCGACACGACCAGGGCCGTCTGATTGGTGACCAGGCGGTTGCCCACGTCATCGAGGATCTGGCCGCGGACTGCGGGCACGATTACGTCCCTGGTCTGGTTCGCGGCGGCGAGCTTGGTGAAAGCGGTGTTGTTCATCACCTGCAGGTACCAGAGCCTGCCGCCCAGCGAGATCAGCATCGCGGCGGCGACCACGTAGAGCACAAGCAGCCGGCGGCGGGACGCCGTGTTCATCGGTAACCCCCTGTCCGCCAGCTCCGTTTGGCCTTCGACTTCCCGGGTCGGGGCATGCGCAGCCGGACCGGACCCCGTGATCCCTTAAACCCCCTCGAGGCGGACCGCAGCCTCGTCGTGCTGGCACCCGTCCAACCGCGCCCGAGCGACGTACGGCGGCCGGAGGTGTGACGCAGCCAGCCCTTGCCTGGCGACCTCTGCCGGGCTGGCCGCCGCGCGGGGCCGAACAGCAGCCGAGCGAGTCCGCGGCCGCGGGAAAGGCGGGCCAAGCGGGGAGCGCGTCCGGAAAGCCCGCCCGGCGCCCGCATCATGTTGTCCCGGTGCCGGAGCGGGGAGGACCGGCCGAACGTTGAGCTTCGAGGAGTACGGAGGGAAGACGACGAACGGCTGAAGAGCGAGCCGCCGAGCAGCGACCGGCCGGTGCCCGAGCTGGTGAACCTGACCCGGGATGAGCCGCCGGGTCCGACCCGAGAACCCCGAAAATCCCGGAAACCGGTCCCGAAGGCCGTGCCGAGTCCGACCCGAGAACCCCGAAAACCCCGAAGGCCCGTGAACGAACTCGCCCGGCCCAGCTTGAGGCGCGGCTCACGGCCCAGGCCCAGGCTACGGCTGGCCCCGGCCGCACGCGGCCCGGCCCACGAGCCCTGGCCCCTTCCGCCGTCCGATAGCCGCAGCCGAGGGACGCTACCGCCGCCCGGCCGCCCGACCGCTCCCCGGCTCGCGCCGGGGAGTGCCGGCCCGGAGGGGCGAACCGAAAAGCCCCGCGGAACTCCCCGCGCCTGGGCGGCTCCCTCCCCCCGGAGTCCCCTGGGCGCGCCGGCCAGGCGCAATGCCGCTGCGGTGGCGTACAGCACGAACGGGCACAGCAGGACGTCGTAGACCACGGCGACCGGAAGCACGTTGGTTATCGCGGACCAGGTGACCCGGGGATCGCTCAGCATGACGCCGAGCAGGGCCAGTAGCGCCTCACCGCACATCGCACCCGCCGCCGTCACCAAGATTTCGAACAGCGCGGTATGCCCGCCTTCGCTCCCTCCGTCAGCGGAGGAGGCATCCGCCGCCAGCAGCCCGCAGACGTAGCCCACCAGGCAGAACACCAGCGCGTCCTGGCCGGTAAAATGGCTGCCCGGCGGCGCGACGTCCAGCGCCAGGCCGCCCCAGAACCCGGTCAGCGCGCCGGCCAGCGGCCCGCTGGCCAGGGCCAGCGCCGCCACTTCGACCAGCACCAGATCCGGTCCTGAGCCGCCGGGGAACACGATCCGGTCAACGACGGTCAGCTGGAAGATGACCGTGACCGCGACGAGCACGAAGGAGATAAGCCCGCGCACCTCAGCCCCCCGCCGAGCGCGAGGCCGATGGCGCCGGCGACCCCGAGGTGGGCAGGCCATCCGAAGACGGGTACACCTGCGGGGCCACCGTGCTGGACGTCGCCGGGTGCGGGGTGGTCGTGACGGTAACCGTCGGCGCCGGCCGCGGGAGGACCGATACCCGCGGGTTGTGCGCGGGCACCTCCACCACGACGCCGACGACACCGAGGGCGGTGAAGTTGACGACCGGCCGGACCAGCGCGGTCTGGGTCAGCGACCCGCCGCTCGCGGTCACTGAGGTGATCGTGCCGACGGGCACGCCGGGAACCTCGGGCTGGTCGCCCACCGAGGCGTAGGTGATGACCTGCTGGCCGGGTTTCAGCACCGCGTTCGCGGCGAACAAGTTCAGCCGCAGCAGGCCGGAGCCGGACATGGACCTGCCCGTTCCTGTGACATCGCCGATCTGTCCGCTCCCCGTCATCTGCACGCCGACCACGGAAGACGCGTCGTCGGCCAGTAGGACAGTCGAGGTGTCCGCGCTCACTCCGGTGACGGTGCCGACGAAGCCGGAACCGTTGAGCACAGTCTCGTTCGGCTTAATTCCTTCCTTGCTGCCCGCGTCCAACGTGACCGTGTCGGAGTAATCGCCCCCGGCCGCGATGACGCTCGCGGCGACGATCCGGTAGCCGCCGGCATCGAGCTGCAGCAACTGCGACAGCTGCTTGCTGTCGGCCCTGCTCAGCTGAGCCTGGCTGAGTTCGGCCCGCAGCTCAGCGTTCTCCCGCTGCAGGCTGGCGATCGTGCCCTGCGCCGACGGGCCGCCCGTGATCGAGTCGAACAGGCTCGACACCGGGTCGGTCACGTCGTGCGTGACCGATTCGATCGGCCCGAAAATGTCCGCGCCCGCATTCCGGGCCGGCGACGCGCCGCCGTCCCGGAAGTCCAGCGTGATCAGGATGATCGCGACGACCACGAGCACGCCGAGAACCAGGCGGGTACGCCGGTTGTCGTGCACGGCAACTCCTGATCCACCCGGGGGCCGGTTCGGCGGGTCGGTAAGGGTCTTGCGGTACGAGTGCCTGGGATCAGCGCCTGGTGTCAGGCACCAGGACCTGACGCAGGGTCTCGAAATCCTCGACACACTTGCCGGTGCCGAGCACCACGGAGTCCAGGGGATTGTCCGCGACCTCCACCGGCATTCCGGTCTCCTCCCGGATTCGTGACTCTAGCCCGCGCAGCAGGGCGCCGCCGCCCGTCAGCGCGATACCCCGGTCCATGACGTCACCCGCCAGCTCCGGCGGGCACTTGTCCAGCGTGTTCTTGACCGCGTCGATGATCAGGTTGACCGGCTCCTCAATCGCGCGGCGCACCTCGGCGGCTGAGATCACGACGGTCTTCGGCAGGCCGCTGACCAGGTCCCGGCCCCGGATCTCCGCGTGCGGCTCGTCGGCGGCGGGGAATGCGGAGCCGATGGCCATCTTGATCTCCTCGGCGGTCCGCTCGCCGAGCATCAGCGAGTATTCCTTCTTGGCGAACGTGATGATCGCCTGGTCGAGCTCGTCGCCGCCGATCCTGATGGACTGCGAGGTGACGATGCCGCCCAGTGAGATGACCGCGACCTCGGTGGTGCCGCCGCCAATGTCGACCACCATGTTGCCGGTCGGCTCGTGGACCGGGAGCCCGGCACCGATGGCCGCCGCCATCGGCTCCTCGATGATGTAGACCCGGCGCGCGCCGGCCTGATGCCCGGCCTCCTTCACCGCGCTCTGCTCCACCCCGGTGATGCCGCTCGGCACCGCCACCACGAGCCTCGGTTTGGCCAGGTGCGTGCGCCGGTGCACCTTCTGGATGAAGTAGCGCAGCATCCGCTCGGTGACGTCGAAGTCGGCGATGACGCCGTCCTTCAGCGGCCGCACCGCCACGATGTTGCCGGGGGTGCGGCCGATCATGCGTTTAGCTTCGACGCCCACCGCGACGATGTGGCCGTTATTGGTGTTGAGCGCCACCACCGACGGCTCGTTCAGCACGATGCCACGGCCACGCACGTACACCAGCGTGTTCGCAGTGCCGAGATCGACCGCCATGTCACGGCCGAGAAAAGTCAGGGCGTTGCTCATCAGGAACGGGGCCTTCCGGTCCGGGCTTTGATCTGGGAACTATCGATGATCTTCTGGACTCATCGTGTGAGTTGGACGCGCTTGGGGGCCGTGGGGTTCCTTCGGTCCTTATTAAGACAACGGTGGCGTCGGGACACCGAGTTCCGAGAACCGCACCTCGATCCCGCCCTGAATCTGTCTTTCTCATAGCGTCGGCGCGTCGAGTCTGATCAGGGCGAAATTGTGTTCCGACAACGACGCTCCTTCACCGGGGCACGGACAGCTGGGCGCAGGCAGCTCACCGAGGGTCGCAGCCTGCTACAGGTCGATGACACGATTCGCTATTTCCGCCAGCTTACCCATGATCGGGCGGATCGCCACTGCTCGCGGGCGGCGCGCCGCCCGCGAGTTCGCCGGGTTCGCGGCCTGTTTCCTGCCGGTTCACCGACCGTCCGGCCGGACGCGTGATGACCGGACCCGCGCCCCCTGGCGCCGGATATCCGCGACCGCCATGGCCAGTGCGATGGCAGCGGTGACCGCCGCCGCCAGGACGGCCCAGCGTCCGGTCGCTGTCACCAGCGCGCCGCGTGAGGCCAGCGGGGCCCGAGCGCGCAGCTGGATGGCGCCGGCCGCCAGGTATCCGACCACCGCGCCCGCCAGCAGGATCGCCACGCCCGCCATCGCTCCGGCCGCTCCGGTCGCGCGCAGCGAAGAGGTCAGGGCAGCAGCCAGGCCGCCTGCCACCGACACGGACAGCACCGTGAGCAGGCGACCCGGCACGTTACCCGGTCCCGCTACGTAGAGGGCGCCGAATCCGGCGGCGGTCGCGAACAGGCCAGCCACCGCGATAGTCCGGGTCAGGCCCCCAGTGCGACCCCTCGGCAGCAGCGCCAGGGCGGCCCCGCACAAGGCCGCCGCCAGCGCGGGACAGCCAGCTTTCACGGTGGGCGGGGTCAGTGCGGTCACGGCACTGGCCGTCGGTGCCACCGTGAATCCCGATACGGCACAGACCACGGCAAAGCGACCGGCGGTGCCGGCCCTGGCCGTGATGACGGTCAGGCCGCACAGCGCGATCACGCCTGCGATCGCGGCCGCGATCATCGCCTTGTCCCCTCGGTAGGTGACGGCCAGGGCGATCGCGCACACTCCGGCGACCGGCGGTACGAGCAGGGCCAGCTGCGATCGCTCCGCCACCGGGAAAGCGTTCCTCGCGGCCGCCGAAGCGCTTGCCCCAGCCAGCACCGTGTACAGGGCGGCCAACCCGAGTGCGGCGCCGGTGAGCCGGGGGCACGGCTGGAGGGCGGCGTGCCAGTCGCCCGAGGTCGCCAGGTCGCGCATCAGCCCGGCCGCGGCGGCCAGCCCGGCCACCGTGACCGCGGCCCACGCCCCGGCCAGTGACCGGGCCGCAGCGGGCGACCCGGAGACGATCGCGGCCACGGCCGCCATCGCGACTCCGGCACCCAGCCCGTGCAGTGACCGGTCCACGCCGATCAGTGCGACCGTGCGGGCACGACCGCCGAGCACGTCAGCGGCGGCGATGACACCCAGCCCGGCCAGCAGGACCGGCCCGGGCCGCAGCCTGCGCACCGCCAGCGCCCCGAGCGGCGCCGCGACGGCCATCGCGGTCAGCGCCAGACCGGATGCCCTGAGCAGGGCCGCCACCGCGTCCGGTCCGGGGCCGGCCACGCGGGGCGGCAGCGACCAGGCGAAAGCGTTGGGAATCTGCAGGACCGCGAGTGGGACCACGGCGACCACGATGGCCACCGCGCACAGTGCCACGGCCGACGATCGCACCGCGGCGTGCCCGCCGCCCCGCTCGCGTGGCACGGCCTTATCCGGCCGCGCTGACGCCTGACCCAAGTCCGTCGTCACCCGCAGCGCGAACGCTGTTACTTAAAGCCACCGGGGTAGACTAACCCGGCTGGCCATGATCATGTATGCCAAGGCTCCAGAATCACGGCAAAATCAGGGAATTCAGGGTGCTGGCGGCGTCCGGTGAGGCCCTGGTGGGTAGCCGACGGCATCCTAAGAAGTGGGGGAGCCCGGGGTCGGCGCGGCGGGGGTGCCGGAGCTTCCCCGGTGCTGGGCGGCGGTCCTGGGGGCCTCGTGCCTGCGGGCCAGCCAGATGCCGGTGACCCAGAGCGCGGCGAAGATCACGCCGAGGACGTACATGGCCGGCACCACGATTCCGGCGGCGATGACGGCGACCTGGAGCACGGTGCCGGCCTTCAGCGCCCAGCCCATCCGCGGCCGCCCTACCACCCCGCTAAGCAGCAGGGCACAGATGGCCAGGCCGCCGCCGATGCCGCCGGCCAGCGGGCGATCGGCGTGCTCGAGGACGATGGCGGGCACGATGGCGAGCCCGAGGATGATCGCCTCCATCATCAGCACCGTGCCGCACAACTGCCTCATCCGCTCGCCTCCTGCGACGCTAGGCCCCTCATGAGAGTTCCGCAGCCGTGAACGAATGCCGCGAGGGCTGGCTGACCGGCGGCTCAGGCGGAAGCTCGCCGCCGTTCGGTCCGAGCAGCTTGCGGGCGTCACCCGCGGTGATCACCGATCCGGTGACGAGCACGCCGCCGCTGCCCGGCAGGCCCGCTCCCACGGCCTCATCGGCCAGCGTCACCGCGGCCTCTATGGCTTCGTCGAGCCGGTCGGCGGAGGTAACCCGGTCTTCGCCGAAGATCTCGGCCGCCAGCTCCGCGACCTCCGCCGCCCCCATCGACCGGTCGGAGGAATTACGAGTTACCACGATCTCATCGAGCAGCGGTTCGAGTTCGGCGAGCATGCCGGCTACGTCCTTGTCCCCGCTGGCCGCGAAGACGCCGTACAGGTGGGTGAAGGTGAACGTCTCCTGAACGGCGGCGACGGTCGCCGCCACGCCAGCCGGGTTGTGCGAGGCGTCGATGATGATGGTGGGGCTGCGCCTGATGATCTCCAGCCGCCCAGGCGAGCTGACCTTGGCGAACGCCTCGCGCACCAAATCGCCGTCGAGCGCCTCGCCTGCCTCGCCCGCCACGCCGGCGAACGCCTCGGTGGCCGCGAGCGCGCAGGCCGCGTTGCCCGCCTGGTAAGCGCCGAACAGCGGGAGGAAGATGTCCTCGTAGGTGCCGCGCAGGCCGCGCAGCGCGAGTTGCTGACCGCCCACGGCCTGCTCGTGGCTCAGCACGCCGAACTCCACGCCTTCCCTGGCCACCGTGGCGCCAACCTCCGCGGCGCGCCTGAGCAGCGCGTCGGCCGCGGGCAGGGACTGCTGCGCGAGCACCGCGACCGCCCCAGGCTTGATGATGCCGGCCTTCTCCCCCGCGATCTCCTCGATCGTGTGGCCGAGCAGCCTGGTGTGGTCGATCGCGACGGGGGTGATCACCGCCACCGCACCATCCGCGACGTTGGTGCAGTCGAGCCTGCCGCCCACGCCGACCTCGAGGACCATCACGTCCACCGGCGTATCGGCGAAGATCGCGAAGGCCATCCCGGTCAGTACCTCGAAGAAGGACATCGCCACCGGATGCTTGTCATCAACCAGCGCGACGAACGGGAGGATCTCCTCGTAGGCCTCGACGAAGCGCTCCGGCGTCACCGCCGCGCCGTCCACGCAGATCCGCTCCCTGATCGAGACCAGGTGGGGGCTGGTGAACCGGCCGGTCCGCAAGCCGCGGCTGCGCAGCAACGCGTCGATCATCCTGGCGGTCGACGTCTTGCCGTTAGTGCCCGTGATGTGGACGACCGGGCAAGCGCGCTGCGGATCACCGAGCAGCCCGACCAGGTCGGCCATCCGGTCCAGGGCAAGATCAACGGAGTGTTCGGGCCGGCGGGAGAAGATCTCCTGCTCGACCTCGCGCATCCGAACCTCGATATCCACAGATCCAGCCTACTGGGCGCCCCCAGCAGGCCTGCCCGCACCGCCGGCTCACGGCCCCGCCAGTTCCAGAACGCGAGCGGTTACCGGCTTGTTGTGCGGGCCCGCGAGTGCCGGCCCGCCGCGCGGACATTAGGTGCATATCGCCTTCGCTTACCGGGCGCGCAAAGATCGTGGATCGTTACCATCTCCACAAGACGGTAACGATCCGCAATAATCTCGACGGGCGTCGCACAGACCGACAAAGGAATATTTCGTCCTGGTGTCAGCTGCGGGGGTGAGCGGCGCGGCGGGCTTGGTGGGGGTGGCGTCAGATCGTGGCTAGGCGCTGCTCGATGCGGGTGATGTCTGCAGTGGCAGCGGCGAGGCGCTGGCGGGTCTTCTCCACCACGGCGGCGGGAGCCTTCGCGGTGAAGTCGGCGTTGGCCAGCTTTCTGGCTGCCTGCTCGGCCTCGTTTCTGGCCGCCGCGAGATCTTTCTCCATCCGGCGGCGTTCGGCCGCCACGTCGATGGCTCCGGCCACGTCGAGCTCGACCGTGACGCCCTCCACCTCCAGGGCCGCGGACGCGGTGAAGCCGTCCGCAGGCGGGTTGAGCCGCAGCAGTGAGCGGATCCGCTCCTCGTGCCAGGCCAGCGGCGTGCCCTCGATGCCCGCCAGCCTGGCCGCCACGCGCTGTCCCGGGCGCAAACCCTGGTCCGAGCGGAACCGCCGGACCTCGGTCACCAGCCGCATCATCGACGAGATCTCCGCCTCGGCGGCCGGGTCCTGATAGGAGAAGACCGGCCAGGCGGACACCATGACCGACTCCTCGCCGGTCAACGCCGTCCACAGCTCCTCGGTGACGAACGGCGTGACCGGGTGCAGCAGCCGGAGCAGCTGGTCGAGCACGAAGCCCAGAACACCCCTGGTCGTCTCGACCGCATCGGCGTCAGCTGAGGCCAGCGGGACCTTGGCCAGCTCCAGGTACCAGTCGCAGACCTCGTCCCAGGCGAAGTGGTACAACACGTCGCAGATCTTGCCGAACTCGAAGGCCTCGAACAGCCGGTCCACCTCGGCGATCACGGCCGACAGCCGGGACAGGATCCACCGGTCGGGGACGGCATAAGAGCTGGGCTCGGGCCGGACCGCCGGGACGCGCGCGCCGTTGAGCAGGGCGAAGCGGACGGCGTTCCATAGCTTGTTGCAGAAGTTGCGGGAGCCCGCCGCCCACTCCTCGCTGATGGCGATGTCACCGCCCGGGTTGGCCCCGCGGGCCAGGGTGAACCTGGTCGCGTCGGCCCCGAACCGGTCCACCCAGTCCAGCGGGTCCACCGTGTTCCCGCGCGACTTGGACATCTTCTTGCCGAACTGGTCCCGGACCAGGCCGTGCAGGGCCACGACGCGGAACGGCACAGCCTCGTCCGGCTCGGCATCGCGCATCGCGTACAGGCCGAACATCATCATCCGGGCCACCCAGAAGAACAAGATGTCGTACCCGGTGACCAGCACGCTGGTCGGGTAGAACGTGCGCAGGTCGGGCGTGTCGTCGGGCCAGCCGAGGGTGGAGAACGGCCACAGGGCCGAGGAGAACCAGGTGTCGAGCACGTCGGGGTCCTGCGTCCAGCCCTCCGGGACTTGCTCGTCCGGGCCGACGCAGCGCTCCTGCCCGTTCGGTCCGTAAAAAACTGGAATGCGGTGGCCCCACCACAGCTGACGGCTGATGCACCAGTCGTGCATGTCATCCACCCAGCCGAAGTAACGCGGGTTCATCTCCGGCGGGTGCAGCCGGACCCGGCCGTCGCGGACCGCGTCGCCGGCCGCCTGGGCGAGGGGGGCGACGCGGACGAACCACTGCAGCGACTGCCGCGGCTCCACCGTGGTGCCGCAGCGGCTGCAGTGGCCGACCGAGTGCACGTACGGCCGGACCTCGGCGAGGATCCGGCCGTCCTCCCGCAGCGCGGCCACCACGGCGGGCCTGGCCTCGAACCGGTCCAGGCCCTGGAACGGGCCGTGCACGGTGACCACGCCGTGCTCGTCAAGCACCGTGATGCTGGGCAGGTGGTGACGGCGGCCGATCTCGAAGTCGTTCGGGTCATGGGCCGGAGTCACCTTGACCGCGCCGGTGCCGAAGGCCGGGTCGACATGGTCATCGGCGACCACCGGGATGCGCCGGCCGGTCAGCGGCAGCTCAACGGTGCGGCCGACCAGGTGGGTGTAACGCTCGTCGTCGGGGTGCACGGCCACGGCGGTGTCGCCGAGCATCGTCTCGGCCCGGGTGGTGGCGACCACGATGGACTCGTCATCCCCGTCCTGGTTGACCCCGCCGTAGCGGATCGAGACGAGCTCGCCTTCGTCGTCGCTATGCTCGACCTCGATGTCGGACAGCGCTGTCAGGCAGCGCGGGCACCAGTTGATGATGCGTTCGGCCCGGTAGATCAGGCCGTCGTCGAAGAGCCGCTTGAAGATCGTCTGGACCGCACGGGACAGGCCCTCGTCCATGGTGAACCGCTCGCGTGACCAGTCCACGCTGTCGCCGAGGCGGCGCATCTGCCCGAGGATCTTGCCGCCGGATTCCGCCTTCCACTGCCAGACGCGCTCGACGAAGGCCTCGCGGCCGAGGTCGTGACGGCTCAGGCCTTCCTTGGCCAGCTCGCGCTCCACCACGTTCTGGGTGGCGATCCCGGCGTGATCGGTGCCCGGCAGCCACAGGGCGTTGTAGCCCTGCATGCGGCGCCGCCTGACCAGCGCGTCCATCAGCGTATGGTCCAGCGCATGGCCGATGTGCAGGGAACCTGTCACGTTCGGCGGCGGGATGACGATGCAGTAGGCGGGCGCTTGCGACTGCGCGTCCGCGGCGAAGTAACCTGCCTTCTCCCAGCGTGCGTAGCGCGGGCCTTCCACCTCGGCGGGCGCGTACTGGGAGGGCAGCTCGACGGGGTCCTCGGGGTCGGGTCTGCTCACGACAGGTGAGTCTACGGCCCAGAATCACCCGGCGTGGACCTCCATGGCGTTCCTGACCTCAAGAGCGAGCGTGGAGATACCCGCGTATTTCGACGGGTCCGCCGCCTCGAGGTACTGGACTTCACCGAGGGTGGTCGGGGTGACCCACACGCACTCGCTGGCGTCGGTGCCGGTCGAGGTGCTGTAGCCGCACACCATGTCGCCGCCGTGCGGGCCCGCGCTCACCACGCTTGAGGACACGAGCTCGGACTGCGCGGCCTTGATCACGGCCGCCGGGTTGAACGTGCCGTTGAAGCCGACGAACAGGATGCCCCTGAAATCGCTGGACGATACCGACGTGACCGGCCCGATGGTGTAGATACCGACCACAGATGCGCCCGGCTGGCCCGCGCCCTTGGCCTTGATCTGCGCGGCCGATGGGGCTGCCTTGTTCACCGCGATCGTGCCGTATTCCTTGGTCGCCGCCGTGTTCAGCGGGTAAGTGCCGATGTCGGCCGCCTGGGTGAGAGCGAAGCTGGAGCTACTAGCGCCCGCCGTAGCCGTGGTCCGCGCGGTTGGCGTGGAGGAGCCGGCCGCCGGCGGGCTGTTCCCGCCGCTCTTGGTCAGGTGCAGGACGAGCAGCACGATCAGCACCACGCCGATGACGGACGCCGCAAGATAAAGGACCATCCGGGTATTGCCGAGCCGATGCGGCGAACCCTGCTGTGGGCCCCGCCGCCCCGGCCCGGACAGGCCCGACCGTGGCGGACGACCGCGCGAGACGAAATCATCGTCGCCGTAAGCCTGCCCGCCGGGCGGCTCGAAGCCCGGCGGGGCGTAAGAATCCTGACCGTAGCCGCCCTGCCCGTGGGCCTCCTGCGGATAGCCGGCCTGGGGGGCGCCGGGTGGCCCGGCAGGCTGGCCGAAATCGCCCGGAGCATAGCCGGCCTGGCCGTACCCGTCCTGGTCGTAACCAGCCGGTGCGTAACCATCTTGGGTGTAGGCGCCCTGGCTGTAGCTGTCCTGAGGGTATCCACCGGAGCCAGAGGCCTGGCTAAAGCTGTCCTGGGCCGGGACGTCCTGGCCGACATCGTGGCTGGCGCCGTTGGGACTAAAACCGTTCGGGCTGAAGTCGCTCTGGCCGTAACCAGCCTGGCCGAAGCCGTTCTGGCCGACGGCGGGCGGCTCGGAGTCCGGCAGCTTGTACGGCTCCGCCTGGTAGTCCGAGGCTGGATAGGACTGCTCGGCCGCCCCAGTGCCACCGGGCAGGAAGCCGCCCGGCCCTGAGGTCTGCTGGCCATAGCTGTCCCATGCCCCGGGCCCCGGGCTGTCTTGGCGCGGGCTAGGCGGCTCAGACCCGGGCCGCGTGGCGTCCGCCGCATCCTGGCCGGACTCGTCCGGCCAGGAGCCCTGCTGCCCGAAGCCGCTCTGAGGAAAGCCGGACTGCGGGTAGCCGGACTCGGGGTAACCAGGCTGTTGGTAGTCCGACCGGGGGTAGCCGGACTCGGGGTAACCAGGCTGTTGGTAGTCCGACCGGGGGTAGCCGGACTCGGGGTAACCAGGCTGAGGGTAGTCCGATTGCGGGTAACCGGACTGGGGGAAACCGTGCTGGGAATCGGACTGAGGGTAGTCGGATCGGTCGAAGCCCTGCGGCGGATATACCTGCGTGTGGTAGTCCTGATCCGGCTCCGGCTGATCTGCGTGGCCGACACCGGCGGGCAGGAAACCGCCCTGAGCCGGTGCCTGCTGGGGGTAACCCGGCTCGCCGCCGAACCCTTCCGGGCCGTAACCTGGCCGCGCGCCACGCTGAGTCTGGTAGTCCTGATCGGCACCGTAGTCGCGGTCGGCACCGTAGTCGCGGTCGGCACCGTAGTCGCGGTCGGCACCGTAGTCGCGGTCGGCACCGTAGCCCTGCTGGGAGGTGTAACTCGGCGGGCTGAGGTAACCCCGCTGATCATTGGTATCTGACCAACTTGGGGGGTTACCCTCGGCCGAGCCGTATCCAGGGAACGGGCCGGTTCGGGACTCCTCGTAGCCCATGGCAGCCGAAGGTCCCGGGCCGAGGGCAGCCTGCGGGCGCTGCGGGCCCGGAGCGATCGCACGCCGCGGAGCTGAGCTCGGAGTGTCCGCAGGAGTGCTCGGAGCCCGCGGGCCGGACCCGAAACTCGGCTGCTGTCCGCTGCCCGTTACCGGCTCGTAGGCTGGCTGCTGGCCGTAACCTGGTCCTGGTCCTGGTCCTGGTCCTGGTCCTGGCCCGTAGCCGGACCCGCTGTCGTAGCCAGATGCGCTGCCGTAGTCCTCTGCCTGGTCGTAGGCCTCTGCCTGGTCGTAGGCCTCGGCCTGGTCGTACCCCGGTAGGCCTCGTCGTCCGGCCCGAAGTGGACGCTCGCTGCCGCGCGGGGCCCGGTGACCGGCTGTCGACTGATCTTGCTGGTAGCCCTGCTCGCCCGGCCCGTTAGGTTCCTCGGGCTCCTCGCGTGCGTCCCAGCTCCCCGTGGGGGCATCCCAACCACTCATCTGTGCTCAATTCCCCGTCGCTATGGAAGACGGCTGCCTTGTCAGCGTCCGAGATGCTGGCGTGAGCGGGAACCCCGCCAGAGGTAACGGCATTACGCAGGAGGCTACACATCGATCGCAAAGATCGAGGGCAATACCGTCAAAGTCGACATCAGGCAGAGGCCACCCTCGCCAAGAAAAAACGCTGGCCAGTCTACTTTTAGCGAATACTTGCACATAAGGACAACTCAGGCCAGATCCAGGACCTTCCGGGCTTCCCGCGATGGGCGAAGGACCGGCGAACAGACCGGTTCAGGCTGATTTCTCGCGCGGCGTGCGCCGCGTGACGTCCCTCGGAACGATCGTCGGGTTGACATTCTCCAGCACAGCTTCGCGGGTGATCACGACGCGCTCCACGTCCTTGCGGCTCGGCACCTCATACATGACCGACTGCAGGACCTCTTCCAGAATCGCTCGCAGGCCACGGGCCCCGGTGCCACGAAGGTTCGCCTGGTCGGCGATGGCCTCCAGCGAGTCTGGCGTGAATTCCAGGTCCACGCCGTCGAGTTCGAACAGCCGCCGATACTGCTTCACCAGCGCGTTACGCGGCTCAGTCAGGATCTGGATGAGCGCGTCCCGGTCCAGGTTGTGCACGCTGGTGATCACCGGCAGGCGGCCGACGAACTCGGGGATCATCCCGAATTTCAGCAGGTCTTCTGGCATGACCTCGCCGAATTGATCGGTGTTAACGTTCCTGACCCGGAGCTTGGCGTTGAAGCCCATCCCGTTGTGGCCAGAACGCTGTTCGATGATCTTCTCGAGTCCGGCGAACGCTCCGCCGCAGATGAACAGCACGTTAGTGGTGTCGATCTGGATGAACTCCTGGTGCGGGTGCTTGCGGCCACCCTGCGGCGGCACCGAGGCCGTGGTGCCCTCGAGGATCTTCAGCAGCGCCTGCTGAACGCCCTCCCCCGAGACGTCCCGGGTAATCGACGGGTTCTCGCTCTTGCGGGCGATCTTGTCGATCTCATCGATGTAGATGATGCCCGTCTCGGCCTTCTTGACGTCGTAGTCCGCCGCTTGGATCAGCTTGAGCAGGATGTTTTCGACGTCTTCACCGACGTAGCCGGCCTCGGTCAGGGCGGTCGCATCAGCGATGGCGAACGGTACGTTGAGCAGCCGGGCCAGCGTCTGAGCCAGCAGCGTCTTGCCCGAGCCGGTCGGGCCGAGCAGCAAGATGTTGGACTTGGCCAGCTCCACGCCCTCATCGCCGGGCCGGTCTTCCCCTGACTGGACGCGCTTGTAGTGGTTGTACACGGCCACGGACAGGGCCTTCTTGGCCTTGTCCTGGCCGATCACGTAGGCGTCGAGGAACTCGTAGATCTCCCGGGGCTTTGGCAGGCTGTCCCACTTGAACTCGGTGGGCTCAGCGAGCTCTTCCTCGATGATCTCGTTGCAGAGGTCAATGCACTCGTC
>Ga0302325_10016905_pt1 | contig 15436 bp, 10 predicted proteins | sample Palsa_T0_2_FD_201948 | JGI IMG/M metagenome (GOLD analysis project Ga0302325, IMG submission 201948) | Peat permafrost microbial communities from Stordalen Mire near Abisko, Sweden - Palsa_T0_2 | ecosystem: Environmental > Terrestrial > Soil > Palsa > Peat permafrost | place: Sweden: Abisko...
CTCCGTCCCGGCGGCCCGGCAGAATCCGCGTCCGCCGCCACTGTCCTCTCGTACGGCAAGAGCAACCTGTAACCGATTCACATTCGTAAAAACCCAGGATTTAATGTGCGGCCGTCCCAATTTTCCGCCCATAAACCGCGAACGCCAGGCCGCCTTCCAACTGTCTCCACTTGGAAAATCGGCCACTACTCTCGCTGACGCCCCACGCACAAGCCGGCCCGGTTTCGATCAAGGAATGAGCTTTCGACCCGGTGGTAAGAACTCTCCTTCCGCCGGTTTCGGTGAAGACGCCCGTGGCGATCCCGCGATTGTGCGAAATCAGATAGGTCACGCCAATTCCGATACCTACCCCAGTGATCACCATTCCCGCCACTATACCCGCCTCGCCGCGCGAGAAAATTTGGCCTTGCAGGTTCTCTGTCGAAACGAGGCCCAACAACATGAGAACCAGACAGCCCACAGAGGCGCGGGCGCGCCTCGAAGAGGAAAATAAGCCCGCTAGCGCCTTCGTTGTGGGCGACTTACTTAGACAGGCGAAAGCGTTGTAATTGCCTGACAAAGACAACGACCAAGGGAAAAAAGTTTGGAATCGATGGGGCCCGAGTCGGTGACTGAACTGCTCCTCCGGTGGAGGGCCGGAGACAAAGATTGTCCGAACAAATTGGTCCCACTGGTCGAGGCGAATTGCGGCGAGGTTGGGAACAGTTGGAGCAAGCGACCACTGGACTCGCGGCTTCCACTGCCGAACTATTCCTGGAGGGCGCGCGCTCTACGGCATCGACGGAATCACCTTCCTGAACGGCAGGCTGTATGTGAACAACGTGTTTTCGAGCAATCTCTACCGCATCCCAGTAGACGCCGCGGGAAAGCCCGTAGCCGGCTGGCGACACGATTTGGATCGCCGAGCGCGGCGCCGGCAAGTCGGGCGCTTGAGAAGCGAGCGCGATCTAGCATCTAGCGGGCTACAATTTTAAAGCTACTCACCCCAGGAGCGTTCCAGCATCCGCGAGTATTCGCCCGAAGAATAAAGCTCGAAATTGAACTCGCGCGCGCTGAGCGGCGTGAACTCGCGCTCGCTCTGCTTGTTCTGGAAGATCTGATCGGCGAAGCGGAAATAGGAACGCACGAACTCGTCGGAGAGAATCTCGCGCGGCGGAGCGGCCGCAAACAACGTATGTAATCCAAGCGCGCGGCCGAAGATGGACTTGTAGTCGCCGACGCCCCACTTGCGGAGCTTGGCTTGGACCGCGGCGGGCGGATCCTGAATCAGAAATCCGGCAAAACTTTGGAAGCAGACGTCTGGGGGCAGCGCGGGTTGATTGCGCTCGGCGAATTCCAGGCACTGCTCGATCCAGCGCGCCAGATCCTTTCCGACGTAGAAGAGCATACGAAGCTCGGAGTAGCGTCCGTCCAACAGAGCGCGGTCCAGGTCCTCGCGGGAGGCCTCGCCTTGGGGCAGCAAGCCCTGCAGCTTCAAATTGGCGCGGGAGCTTTCCACCAGCTTGCTGGGGCCGCCGGCGTCGGCGAAAGGATGCAGGATCAGGGGCGGCAAGGTCCGCAAAATGCCTTGCGCCAGCGACGGCGCGGTTCCGAAGGATTCAGGTGCCATGACCAAAGTATGCGGAGTTACTTCCGTTCGGTCAGTAGTACCTTGGCTTCAATTGTTTGGGTCCCCCGGAGCACCTTGACAAGTACTTCTTGGCCAGGATGACTGGCCCGTAGCGCGTACGTGAAATCGTACAAGTTTTGGATGGGTTTTCCGTCAAACTGGGTCAATATATCGCCGCCTTTGAGGCCTGCTTTGGCGGCCGGCGAGCCGGGCCGGACGTCGGCGAACCTCACGCCATTGGGCAGTTCGGTGAAATCGGGGATGCTGCCGAAATCGGGTCCGTATCCGCCCCCGGATACCTTACCGGAGTGGGGATTGGCCACTTCTCCGGGAGGCTGGGGCTCGGCAACCCTTACGAACTGCGGCCGCGGCGAGCTGTCAATCAAATGGCCGGTGACATCGGCCACCAGATCCAGCAGCCGGACGGCGTCGGGGGCGTCGATCTTGTCCCAGGTGTCGCTGGGCTTGTGATAGTCGGCGTGCAGGCCGGAGAAAAAGAACAATACCGGCACCTGCTTGGTGGTGAACGAGGTGTGATCGCTCGATCCATAGCCGGCTTTTTCGGTGAGGTCGGCGTCGAAATCGTGCTGCGGAGCCAGTTGCTTGAGCAGCGCGCCGAAAGTGGTTCCGGTGCCGACGCCGCCGATGTACACCTTACGGTCCCGAATGCGGCCGATCATGTCCATGTTGATCATGGCGACATCGTCTTTGAGGGGCAGCAGGGGATGGTTGACGTAGTAACTGGAGCCGAGCAGGCCCAACTCCTCGCCCGCGAAGGTGAGGAACAGAATGCCGCGCTGTGGTTTGGGCTGATGCGAGAACCAGCGCGCCAGTTCGATGACGCCAGCGGTGCCGGAGGCGTTATCGTCGGCGCCGGGATGCACGGTGCCGGCCAGCGACGGCGCCATGGAGAACTGCTCGCCCAGTCCGAGATGATCGTAATGGGCGCCGATGACGACGTACTCGCCGGTTTCACCGGGCAGGTACGCGGCCACATTGTGAACGGTTTTAACTTCGCGTCCGATATCGACATCCAGATCGAGACGCAGCGTCTCGGGGAGAGCGAACGATTCCGGATGCAGATCCTTATCGATACCGCTTTCTATGGCTTCCAGGTTTTTGCCGCTGAGCGCGAGCCATTTGCTTACGACACTCGCCTTTACCTGCACGAACTCGATTCCGGAGTTGTCGGGACCGGCGGTGGCTCCGAATTTTTCCAGGTCGTCGGCGTCGCCGGAATGCGTGCCGACATCGTTGACCAGCAGCACAGCCTTGGCGCCGTGAATTTTGGCGTTAGCGGCCTTGCTGAAAATCTGCGAGTGCGCGGTGTAAACTTTGCCTTCAAAGACGCTCTTGTCGTCGAACTCCTGCGGCTCATGGCGCAGCAGCAAGACGATCTTGCCTTTCACATCCAGGCCCGAATAATCGTCGTAGTTGTATTCGGGCGCGGTGATTCCGAAGCCCGCGAACACCACGTTGCCGGACACTTCGCCCGCTGCGGAAAGATTCAGGGGAACGAAGTCCTGCTGGAATCGCAGCGTTTCGGATTGCGGACCGGTGCTGTAGGTAAGCTGGTTCTTTTTCCCAAGACGGGCGCTGGTGGTGACGTCAAAATCCTGATAATAACTGCCGCCCGAAAGCGGCTTCAGGTTCATGGCGCGAAACTGATCGCGAATATACGCGGCGGCCTTTTCGAGCTCCGGCGATCCCGTGGCCCGGCCGCGCATTTGCGGCGAAGCCAGGAACTTGACGATGCCAAGGTATTCGTCGCTGCCGATGTTGGCGGCAAACAGGCCTGCTGTCAGTGCGATCGACAGCGCGAGCGGAAAACCGGTTCGCAGTCGCATGTTACTTGTCGAGTAGGGATGGGATCTTCACTTCGCAGCATTTGTCGTCCGGCTTATCGGACTTCGCGGCAGCGCTCGGGGCGCCCTTCTGATAGTTCAATTCGCCGTTGATAATCTGCTCGATATTCTGCCACGGATAGTTGCCGACTAAGCGGCGGCCGTTGATAAACAGCGTCGGTGTGGCATCCACATGCAGCGCACGCCCGTCGGCGAGCGAAGCATCCACCTCGGCTTCGGTAGCCTTGGTGTCGATGCATTTTGCGAGCTGCAAGGCTTCGACATCCGGCGCGGCCTTGGCGAAATCCATCACCTGGGTCTTCAGATTGTCCGGCGTAATTTCGGCCTGGTGCTCGTAAATCCAGTCATGATACTTCCAGAAAGCGGTCAGGCTTTGGCGTTCGATGCAGCGTCCCGCGATGGCCGCTGCCTTGGCCCAGGGATGGATTTGTTCCAGCGGGAAATCCTTGAAGTACAGGTGAACCTGGTTTGCAAAATGAGCCGGGACATTGTCGCGCAGCGTCTTGGCTTCTTCCCTGCAATTGGGACATTCGAAATCGCCGAACTCCACCAGCGTGACCGGGGCGCCGGCGGGGCCGAAACTGGGAGCGCCGTTGGTCTTCAACTTGTCGAGATCTTCCTGAAAGGGGTTCTGGCCGAGATTGTAAACCACGCCGCGAATGATGTGCTGGCCGTCTTTGGTGATATAGAAGATTTCGTCCTGCGAGCGGCCCTGGTAGTTGAAGTGAACGTCCACTTCCTGAAGGTCCGATGTGTCGGAAGGCTTGGGATCGTCGATCTTCACCTGCACCTCGGGAATCACGGCCAGCAGGTGCCGGACGTACGCCTCCATGTGAGTTTTGTCCAATGTTGAGGCGGGGGCGGACTTGGGCTTTTCCTGCGCGGGCAGAAGAGTGAGCAGGGATAGAGATAGAGACGCTAGAAGAGCGCAGCGCATAATTGATTGTAGCGCGGGAGTGGCCAGATCCGCTGTGCAGCGCTGGGACATTTCGTTCGTAGTGTCGCATGCGTACTGGTTTTGGCAGATGGCGCGGAATTGGCCGGCGCGACGTGGGATCGTCCGGCCGCGCGACCTCGTGGCGCCTGCACTTTCAGCTCACTTCTTCAGCATGACTTCGAACATTTCTGAGCCCGGCCATCGTTACCCAGCAGGGTGAATTTCGCTTGGCCTTCAAATCGCCCGGATTTTCTCCGGAGAAGTCGCTTTCGAAATGGAGGCGCGGTTTTGTTCCGGGCACTCCCACGGGGGCGCTCGCCAGCAAGCGGCGTCCTGGACGAAATCCGCTGTAAAACGTTGATTTACTAGGGGAGTTGCGCATCAGGGTGTTTTTTGTGTTTGCTGACGCATTTCATTTTTCGGCGGAAGTTTGTTTGGTGGAATTAACTAACGCGAAGGTGAGAGATTACTGAGAAGAACGGGAAGTCAGGCATCGTTTGGGATCAGAATATCGCTGTGAGGGAGTTTCTGGACGGATGCCGCAGGTACGTGATTGAAAGCAGAGGCAAGAAAAGGCTCAGGGCGTGGTGAATGCTTGTTCGACACCGCCTGAACGCCCGTCCGCTTGGGTCTCGAAGGATGCCGAGCTGAACCTGTGTAGATTCCTGGGCTCCTAGCTAGCAGGATGCTGAAAAAGGCCAAAATCCGCTTGCTGACACGCGCGGCTCATTGTCGCGAATGCGTGTTTGCAAGTGTTTACCGAGCCGCGACCGTGAGGGAGTCGGTTCCAAACGACTTTTTCAGCAGCCTGCTAGGGCAGGAAGAAAGGCGATCTCTCGAAATTCGTCGAGGATGCCGTTAACCGGCGCGTGCTTCAGTGCACCGTGCAGGACATCTGGGCGCGCAATTCCGACGCCGACCTCGATGAAATTCAGCGCATCGTCGACCGGGCCGTTAGCGAGGTCCGCGCGGAACGCCGCATCAAGGAAAAGGCTGACAAAGCCTGATGCGTGTGGTCCTCGATACCGAGATCAATCGTGTCCGCCCTGATCGTCCCGACCGGCGGGCCCGCCGCTGTCATCAGAATGTGGCTCGACGGGAAATTTACACTGCTGACCTTTGCACGGCCTCGTCGTCCCAGGGGTGCGAGACGATGTGTGCTGGCGCCGCACGCGGCAAATAGAGCACGTGGCTTCTGACGCTTATTCGCGGCTTTTGCGTGACGTAATCGCCCCACCGCGCCGGAGGAACTTTCGCGAAGTCCCAATAGTGCCCCAACAAATACCGCCCGATTTTTCGACCTGACGCCGCTCCGATGGTCAGGGTCACTGGAACGCCGTGTTTGGCTTGTTCGGATCGAAGGGCAGCGACGGCTGACAAGGAAGCACTGGCCGACATCGCCAACAGAAACTCAGCGCTCAGGGCCCCTCTCCTCAACTTACTCCTGCCGGGCGCCGTTAGGCGACGATTACAAACATGCCGTCCGCCGCACTTGCATTTACCCCCTCACTTGCGTCAAGCTGGATAGTTTTCCACGCTTTCAGGGACACGATTCATGCGGGTGAGAGTTCTCTACCACGATCACTGTTTCGACGGTGCGGCCTCGGCGGCGTATTTTAGCCGGTTTTACGAGGGAAAATACGCTCCGTCGCCGCAATTTGAGTTCACCGGGCTGGCCCATAAAGCGTCCCAGCTTTTTGAGGATGTGCTTTTTGACGGCGATGTGAATGCCATTGTCGATTTCAAATATTCGCCCAATCCGCGTCTGACCTGGTGGTTCGACCATCACCAAAGCGCGTTTCTGAGCCCGGAGGATGCCGAGCACTTCCGGCGCGACCATAGCGGCCAGAAACTTTACGATCCGTCCTATAGCTCCTGCACCATGTTCATCGCCGACGTTGCGCGCCAGCGGTTCGGATACGATGCGCCGGATCTGGCGGAGCTGGTGGAGTGGGCCGACATCATCGACGGCGCGCGCTACGCCAACGCCCAGGAGGCCGTGGAGCTGAAGGCGCCGGCCATGAAGCTGACGCTGGTGATCGAAGGCTCGAAAGGCTCCGAGATCATCCACAAGATCATCGGCTGGATGCGGTACTGCAAGCTGGGCGAGATTGTTCTGCAGCCCGAGATCCAGCAGCTTTACGCCCCGCTGTATGAGCGCCATGTGCGTTCCATCGATATCATCCAGGAGCGGGCGCAAACCAACGACGGCGTGGTGTTCTTCGATCTGATCGGAGACAATCTGGAAGGCTACAACAAGTTCATCCCGTATTACCTGTTCCCGAAGTCCATCTACACGGTGTCCTTGCTCACGTCCAGCTTCCGGACCAAGGTTTCGGTGGGTTCCAACCCCTGGGCGTCGGAGCCGGTGACGCACAACCTGGCCACCATCTGCGAACGCTATGGCGGCGGCGGGCACCCGCGCGTGGGCGCCATCAGCTTTGAGATCGGCGCCACGGACAAAGCGCGCGAAGTGGCCGAGGAGATCCGGCAGGAGCTGGGGACTTAAAGCGGCTACGCGACGGCGCGGCGGCTGACGGCGTCCTTGAATTGCGCCGTGTCGCAATATTGCTGGAAACTGGCGACCTTGCCGTCCTTGAACCGGAACACATGCACGAACTGGGCGTCTATTTTGACGCCGGTACCCTTAAAGACGCCGCCGTAACGTCCCATGGCGACGACGGTTTCACCGCCGTCGACGATCTCGTGCGGAACGGCTGAAAAACCATCCCACTCTCCCGCCAGCCGGGCAAAAAGGCCGGTAAGCAGAGCATCCACGCCAATGTAGGGGCTTTTGTCGGCGTAAACGAAGTTCTCGCCTTCATTCCAAACCACCTGCGGATCGAGGGTTCCGATGATGAACGGAATGTCTCCGCGTCCCATGGCTCCGTAGAAAGCTTCAACGGTCTTGCTGTTTTGTCCCATTGCGCTCCCGATTATGGCACGAGCGCACGACGCTGTATAGCAGCCTGGTATGGCAACCTGGGCGAATGCCCTAGCTCGAGAGTGGCCAGCATGCCAGCCTGACAGGTCTATTGCCGATGCCTCAGACCGTTCCTGGAGTGCTATACTCGTTTTTCCGAAGCCTCCGACGTAAGAATTGCATGCCGCATCGTCTTCGCTATATCTTGCCCGTTGTGGCATTTCTGATTTTCGCAGGGTGGGTGTACAGCGATGACATCCCCAAGCCGGACCTGGCGGCGGCGATCCAGAATCTTCAGAACACGCTTTCGCAGCTTCAAAGCCAGATCAAAGATCTGCAGTCTTCGGTTAAGGACCTGGCGCGCGAAGCCAGGGAAGCCAAGAAGCAGAAAACTCTGACGGCGAGCGCGCGTCCTGCTGGCTCGGCGGCCGGGACCGAGTCCGCCGCGCGGAATGGCGCCTCGGAATGGCAACGCGCCCAGGAAGCTTATGAACGGGGACGGCGGTCGGAGGATCTGAAGGCCTACGGATCGGCCATCGAATCCTTTACAGAGGCCATCGATCTGGACCCCAGGGACGACTCCGCGTACCTGCATCGCGGATATGCGCACTTCTATCTGAACGACTTCGCCATGGCGCTTTCGGACATCGGCCATTCGATCGAGCTGCAGCCCAACAATTCGCGAGCCTACGCAATGCGGGGCTCCGCGCTGGCTGCGAGCGGACGGACCAGCGAAGCGATCGACGACGCCACTCAGGCCATCCAGCGCGATCCGCGTAACGCGGAAAACTACCTGCTGCGCGCGAACTTTCAGCAGCAGGTGGGCCATGCGCAACAAGCGCTGGCGGACTATACGCAAGCCATCCAACTCGCTCCCGAATCCGCCAAGGGGTACTTGGGACGCGCCGCCATTCTTCGCACGCATGGGCAGCTTCCGCAAGCTCTCATCGATTGCAACAAGGCGATCGATCTGAACCCGGCGGATAGCTCGGCGTATGTTTGCCGGGCGCAATTTTATCTGGCCACCGGAGCGGCGCAACCGGCCATCGAAGATATCAACCGGGCCATGCTGATCGGCCAGAATCCAGCGGAAGCTGCCAGCTTGCTGGGCAGGGCGCAGAAAATGATCGACGCAAGACCTGCCGACGCCAAGCCTGTGGGCGCCGCGCCGCAGCCGCAGCCCGCCACCGTAGCCGTGGCACGTCCAGCGCCGGCTCCTGCGCCGCCTCCTACGCCTCCCGTTGCACCGGCCAAACAACCAGTGGCTGCGGCGACGGCTGCCGCAGCGCCTCCCGCCATCGCCCCGCCGCAAGTGACGCCGCCCCCGCGAGTTCCGGAGCAAGCCAGTCTGAAGCCGCCGCAAGTGCTGCCCTCGTCCGTTAATCTGCCTTCCAGCGCGGGCTCCGGCACAATGCGCGATGCGAACCGGTTCTATCGGCAGGGGCGTTATCTGGCTGAACAGGAAAATTTTGAGCAGGCAGTGGAGGCGTTCGATCAGGCCATCCAGATGGATCCGGCTCACGCCATGGCGCTCAACGCTCGAGGCTATGCGCGATTGCGCCTGCACAACTATCAGGGCGCCATCGACGATTGCAGCCAAGCCATCCGTGTGAATCCGAATTACGCGAACGCTTACATCAACCGGTCTGTCGCTAGAAAAGCGATGGGGGATACCGCGGGAGCGCGCGAGGACCAGCGCCGCGCTACGGAACTGCAAAGCGTGGCGCAAGCGAGCACCGCAAAGCCTTAAACTAAGCGCCTGTCAGGAACTAACAGGTTGTGTCGAAACCGGCTCCCTCACGGTCGCGGCTCGGTAACGCGCGGAATTTACTGCGCCGCGCGCCAGCAGCACACCCGGAGATGACCGGGAGTCGTGCACTGGGGAACATCGACTCGAAGAATACCGGACGGGTGGCGCGTGAGCAAGCGGTCTTTTCGGATTTTAGACACAGCCAACCCCGCGCGCCTTACTGGAGCGGCAGATCGCTCTGGCCGTTCCCGTTAGCGCCGCCCGCCTCTCCTTCGTCCGGAATCACGGTTGGAATCACGGACGCCGCAGCCACCTGATCGCCCTCGTCCATACGCACCAGGCGCACGCCCTGCGTGGACCGTCCGGCCTGCCGGATCTCGCCCGATTCCAGGCGAATGATCTTGCCGTCGCGCGTGATAATCATCAGGTCGGTATCTTCCTTGACGGAAAGGATCGCCACCACCTTGCCGATCCGGGGCGCGAGCTTCATATTGATGACGCCCTTGCCGCCGCGCGCAGTCAGCCGATAGTCTTCGAGCGGAGTGCGCTTGCCGAATCCGTTTTCGGAAATCGACAGGATCAGGCCTTCTTTTTCCACTACCTCGGCGCCAATGATGGCGTCGCCCTCGGCCAGATCCATCGCGCGGACACCGCGGGCCGGCCGGCCCATGGCGCGCACGTCGGTTTCATGGAAGCGGATAGCCTTGCCTTCGCGCGTACCCAGGAAGATGTAATTCTCGCCGTAGGTGAGCCGCGCGGCGAGCAATTCATCGCCTTCGTCCAGCGACAGGGCGATGATCCCGCGCGACATGGGATTGTCGAACTCGGTGAGCTCGCACTTCTTGATAACGCCCTGCTTGGTGACCATCACGATGTACTGGTTGGCCACAAAATCCTTCACCGGAAGGAAGGTTTTCACCGCTTCGTCCGGCTGCAGATTTATCAGGCCGGAGACATGCTTGCCCTTGCCCGTTGTGCCCGCGTCGGGAATTTCGTAGATCTTCAGCCAAAACACCCGGCCCTTGGTGGTGAAGACCAAAAGATAGGCGTGCGTGGACGCCACCACCAGGTGCTCCACGACGTCTTCGGTGCGGGTGCCCATCCCGATGCGCCCCTTGCCGCCGCGCGATTGACGCCGGTAAGTGTCGACGGCGGTGCGCTTCAAGTAACCACCGTGCGTGACAGTAACCGCCACGTCTTCCACCTGGATCAGATCTTCAAGGTGGATTTCTCCGGTGTCTTCGATAATCTGCGTGCGGCGTTCGTCGCCGAACTCCTTCTGCACGTCTTTCAGCTCCTGCACGATGATGCCGCGCAGCTTTTTGTCGGACCCCAGGATGTCGAGGTATTCGGCGATCTCCACCTGGATATCGGCCAGCTCTTTGAGGATCTTCTCGATCTCCATGCCGGTCAGGCGCTGCAACTGCATTTCGATGATGGCCTGCGCTTGCCGCTCGGTGAACTCGAACGTCCGGATCAGGCCGTCGCGCGCTTCGCGAGGGCTGGTGGAAGCGCGGATCAGTTTGATCACCGCGTCCAGGTTTTCGAGCGCTCGTTTGAAGCCGAGCAAAATGTGCTCGCGCTCGCGCGCCTTGCGCAGCAGGTAATCCGTGCGGCGGCGCACAACATCGATGCGATGATCGATAAAACGCTTCAGCACGTCCGCCAAGCCCAGCTCGCGCGGCTGCCCGTTGACGATGGACAGCATGATGACGCCAAAGTTGATTTGAAGCTGGGTGTGCTTGTAGAGATTGTTGAGAATTACTTCGGCCTGCTCGCCGCGCTTCAGCTCGAACACGACGCGCATGCCGTCGCGGTCGCTTTCATCGCGAATTTCGGAGATGCCTTCCAGCCGCTTCTCGTTTACCAGACCGGCGGTCGCTTCAATCAGGCGCGCCTTGTTGACCTGGTAAGGAATTTCGGTGACCACGATGGCCTCCCGGTCCTTGCCGAACTTTTCGATGGCGGCTTTGGCGCGCAGCTTCAGCGTGCCGCGGCCTTTGGTGAAATAGTCGAGAATGCCCTGGCGCCCCAGAATGAATCCGCCGGTGGGGAAATCCGGGCCTTGCACCAGATTCACGATCTCGCTCAGATGGGTGTCCGGCTTCTGCACCAGGAGAATGGTGGCGTTGATGATCTCGTTGATATTGTGCGGCGGGATGTTGGTGGCCATGCCGACGGCGATGCCGGACGATCCGTTGATCAACAGGTTTGGAACGCGTGTGGGAAGGACTTCGGGCTCCACGCGGCGCTCATCGAAGTTAGGGCGGAAATCTACGGTTTCCTTGTCCAGATCCTCCAGCAGCGCGGTATCGATGCGCGAGAGCCGCGCTTCGGTGTACCGATAAGCCGCGGGCGGATCGCCATCTACCGAGCCGAAGTTGCCTTGGCCATCCACCAGCGGATAACGCAGCGAAAAATCCTGCGCCATGCGAACCAGCGCGTCATAAACCGGCGCGTCGCCGTGAGGATGGTAGTTCCCGAGCACTTCGCCGACGATGCCGGCGCACTTGCGGTAGGGCCGGTTGAAGGCCAGCCCCATCTCGGACATGGCGTACAGTATCCGCCGATGCACGGGTTTCAACCCGTCGCGGATGTCGGGCAAGGCGCGCCCGATGATCACGCTCATGGCGTAGTCGAGATACGACCGCCGCATCTCGTCTTCAATGTTGATGGGGATCAGGTTCTGCTTCCCCTCCCCACCGAGCGGCATTTGCGTGCCATCGCGCGGCGGAGTGGGCGGCTTATTGGGATCTTGCGGGTCTGCCAACTAGTTAACTCCTGGAAAATAAAGGAACGAAGCGCTCGACCAATCCGTGCGCTCCGGAACTTCTATTTTAGCAGTCCGACGCCCTCGAACACCACCTAAAATCGACCCTTAAAATCAGTGAGTTGGGTGGGTTTTCAGCACCATTTGCGCCGCGGCGTTGCGCGGGTCCAGGTCCAGAGCCTTGCGCGCGAAAGACTCGGCCTCCGGGCGCTGTCCCGACTCGAGAAAATTGAGCGCCAGGTCGGCGTAGATGGGCGCGGCCGGCGGCCCGATATCGAGAGCCTTTTGGAACTCCGCGCGCGCCTCGGCGCTGCGTCCCATGCGGGCGTATTGCACGCCGAGGTTCAAGTGGGCGTCGCGATAGGCTGGGTCGATGCGGATCGCCTCTTCCAGCTTGGCGATGGCCTTGGGAACGTTATTCGCGTCGGAGCACTGCTGCGCTTCATAAGCTTCCTTCAGCGCCTTCTTTGGTATGGGATGCTCCAGTTCGCGCAGCGCCACTACGCCCGAAATTGGTTTGCTGACGGAGCGTTCCGGTAAGTCCAGGACCAGCGGGGGGCCGCCATCTCCAATCTGATAGTAGGCCTCCATGATCGGGGTTTCGCCCGGCGCCGTCACCAACCGGAGCGCATACGAACCAGCCGGCAGGTTATCCAATTCGAATTGACCGTGGGTAACGGGCACGCGGTTGACGATCGAATTGTTGCGCGAGTCGTATACCTCGACTAAAAGGCCCGATACAGGATCGCCGTGCGACCGGACCTCGCCGACGACATGGGTGCCCGTGGCCGAAGAATATTGCGCCTGCAATGCTGTAGCAAGAAGGGCTGAAAGACAGACAGTTCCGAAGAATCGAACCGTAGACACACTACCTCCCGAATGTATGAATTGACACTTTTTCAAACGAGGTTTATGGGCTTACAAACGCGGTACAGCGGGGAGCTAACAGGACTCTATCGGTATTGTAGAGTAGCCTGGATGACATTCCCAATCCAAAGTTTCTATGCAGGCTATGGAAACGGGAACTATTCCTAATGTTTCAGGAGGATAACGGGTTCGCTCTGGCCGCCGAGCACCTTGTCGAAGAAGTCTTTGACTTTTGAGTACTCGGCGGGCGCGGCGAGCGTGTCTTTTATTTCCAACGACTGCTCGAAAGTCACCGAGCCGGTGGTAGTCTTCCATGCCGCATGGTAAACGCCGTAAGGACTGTCGATCTCGACCGGTTCGGGGAGTTCGTCGATCGCAAAACCAGCCGGCAGTTGAATCACTACCGAGTCCCGACGCAGCCGGGGCTCCAGTCTCACCGGCAGCGTACGTTCCTTGTTGGAAAACACGTAGTCCGTATCCGGCGCCAGTACACCGGGCTTCACTACGAGCATCTTCTGCTGCATGAATTGTCCGAATTGGACCACGCCGAGGTCCACCACAAGCTCCATTCGATTTTCTGGAGCATGATCCGCGGGACTGATTTTGTCTAACGTGACTCCTCCCAGACGGCGCGAGTAGGCGCGCTCCAAGGTTTGCTTCAATTGGTCCGCGCCGCCGTGGCGCGTCATGTACCGAACCGAAGATCCCGATTGCCCGAAGTATTCTGTCACCAGATGCGCGGCCAGATGTCCCGTCTCATCCAGATGCGCATCCACGGTACGTTCAATGCGCGCGGAAGCCGGCGGCAGTAGCGGCATTTTGACCAGATCGCCATCGGGGCCCGCAACCACCAGCGCGTAGCTGGCCTGTTCGTCGCTCGGCAGATCGCCGACGGGCGTGACGGGGTCGGTTGGATCGAAGATCAGCAATCGGCCCAGCCGGGGATGATCGAGAACCGTGGGCGCGGCGGTGTCCGGGGAAACTTTCACCGCGACAATCGCGTGGTTGAATTGCATGGCCGACGGCCAGTCTGGACGAACGCGTTCGCGATCGCCGGAATAGATACCGACGGTGTAGGAATCGACTCCAGCCGCTTTCAAAAGGGAGCGCATCAGACCGGCTTTGTCTTTGCAGTCGCCATAGTTGCGAGTGAGCACCTGGTCGGCTGGATGAGGCGCGTAACCTCCACCCTTGGCGAGATTCATCTCCACTGCGACATAGTTGGTTTGTTGGGCGAACAGAGCGATGGCGCGAATCTTTTCCAGCTCGGTCTTCGATCCCTGGATCAATTCAGCCGCTTTCGCGCGCACCAGCGGTGTGGGCTCGGCCGGCGGATCCATGAATCCCGAAAGCCAACGGGAAACCGCCGGCCAATCCTGGAGCGAAGGAAGCGAAAGATTCGCGCCCGCGCCCGGAAAATACGTGACACCGATCCAAGGCGTAAGGGATTGCAATCCCGGGCTGTGTTCTTCGCGTTCCATCCAGGGCAGATCGCGAAGCTCCCAGGAATATGTGCCGCCTTCCACCTTGGGCTGAATCTCCGCGTGGTTGAAAGTGGACGCTCGCGCTTCCCAGGAGGTGGGCAGGGACAGAACAAACCGGGAGACCAGAACGGGCTCCGAACTCTGGAACGAGTAAGGATAGGTGGTGAAAACGGTGTCCTCTTCCTGCGTCACTTCATACGCGAATACAGAGCCGGGAGGAGCTTCGGGATCGCATTCCAGCCGCTTGGCGCGGCTTTCATCATAGGTAAATTCAGTGGACAGCGCTACGTCGAGAATGCTGTTCTTCTGATACTCAATCTCTTTGCCGGAAGGCAGAATCAGCCAGCCGCGAAAGTCGCGGATTCGTCCGGTTTTGGTGTTGTAAGTGCGCCATGCCGCAATATCGTGGCGACCGCTTTGAAGGACCTTGATTACGCCCCTCTCGGTGGCGGACCACTTTCCATCGGGTCTGACGGTCAGGCGTTCCTCGCGCAGCAAGAACACGATCGCGATTTTCGCGGGGAAGTCTTTCCGCGGGCTACCGGCGGTTGTTTCACGCACCCAGGCCGGCGCACTATCCTTTGCAAACAGGGACCCTCCTGCCAGCAGGAAAACGCCGGACGCGATCGCGACGAATGTTTTCATTTTGCCTCCGCGGTAACGGCCTGCTTCAAGGAAATGGTGTGATCGTCGCGTCTCTGAATCTCGTCGAAGATTCGCTTGAGCTGGGGATAACTTTCGACGCCAAAGTAAAGCCGGCCTTCTTTGCCAAAAGTGAGCTCCCGTTCGGACAACAGTTCGCCCGCGCCCCTAGTCGCGATCCGAACTTTGTAAGCCCCGGGCGGTCCAAAATCCAGCGAAGACGGGGCCTCGGCGTTATCCAGTGCGAATCCCGGCGGAAGCTGGAAGGTAACGGAATCGCGTTCAGTCCAGGCGTAGGGGAAATGAACGGGATAGGTACGCTGACTGGCCGAAAAAATCGCGGCAGTCCCGCGCTGGAAGAAGAACGGAGGCAGCAAGAGCCGCTTGCCGGTGCGTGGTGCATATCCGGCGGCTTTCAGACGATAGTGCAGCGTCAAGGGCTTGTCGGGATCGTTCGCATTTCCAATGCGCAGGTCGGAGATTTCCGCGTCCGGGTACATTTTGCCGAGTTGATCCTTGAAGAGTTCCAAGCGGCGCGCTTCGGTGCCGCCCTCCAGTTCGCGGCGCCGCTCGCTGGCAGAGTGGCCGG
>Ga0302325_10016906_pt1 | contig 15436 bp, 13 predicted proteins | sample Palsa_T0_2_FD_201948 | JGI IMG/M metagenome (GOLD analysis project Ga0302325, IMG submission 201948) | Peat permafrost microbial communities from Stordalen Mire near Abisko, Sweden - Palsa_T0_2 | ecosystem: Environmental > Terrestrial > Soil > Palsa > Peat permafrost | place: Sweden: Abisko...
TTCCGAGTTGCAACGGCTAAAGCGAGATACAGGGACGGTGGCGGTCGCGCAGGAAAGCGGCGCTCAGGTTGCAGCCCAACCGCCGTCACCAGCATCCGGCTCCTCCTCTGCGCCTGCTCCATCTCCGTCATCGAGACTGGTGAAAGTGACCGAGGCTTCTGTGGGTGGCAGGAAACTCTGGAAGGTTCTGGTTTCCGCCGTCACCATACTTGTCGCTGCCGCAATCGCCGGAGGGTTTTACTTTCGATCCCGCCAGACCACGCACCGCCTGACCGAGAAGGACAGCATTGTTCTCGCGGATTTTTCCAACAGCACGAGCGACGCGGTGTTCGACGATACTCTGAAGACTGCTCTCAATGTTTCCCTGCGTCAGTCGCCGTTCCTGAATGTGCTTACCGACAGCGAAGTCGCCAAGATTTTGCAACAGATGACCCGTCCAGCCAGCACGAAACTCACGCCCGAAGTGGCCCGGGAGCTTTGCCTGCGGGCCGAGAGCAAGGCTTACCTTGCGGGATCGATTGGCAGTCTGGGCAGCGAATATGTGCTGGGGTTGAAAGCGGTGAATTGCCAAAACGGAGACATGCTGGCCGAGGAGCAGGCAACGGCGACGTCCAAGGAGAAGGTGCTGAACACACTGGGCGAGGCGGCATCCAAGTTGCGCGGCGAACTGGGCGAATCTCTCGCTACGCTACAGAAGTTTGATGTTCCGCTCGAACAAGCCACCACGTCTTCGCTCGAAGCTCTGAAAGCGTACAGCCTTGGCCGAAAGGCCTATCGAGTCAGGGGCGCCGCCGCCGCCCTGCCTTACGATCAACGTGCTATCGAACTCGATCCGAGTTTCGCCATGGGCTACATGGAAGTGGGCGACAACTACTACAGTCTCGGTGAGCTAGGGCGGGCCAACGAGTACTACACCAAAGCGTTCCAGTTGCGGGAGCGTGCCAGCGAGCGGGAAAAGCTGGCGATCACCGCCGACTACAATTCGAGTGTGACCGGAGATCTGGATAAAGCCGCCCAGACATATCAGGAGCAGATTGAGGACTACCATGAGACCAGAGCATACGCCGATCTGGGTATCGTGTATTACGCACAGGGGCAGTACGAGAAGGCCGTGGAGATCACCAGGCAAGCCGCACACGTTGCCCCGGATAATGTCGGTATATACGAGAATCTCGCCAACTACGCCCTGGCCTTGCAACGGCTCGACGAAACGCGGCAGATCATCCACGATTCGCAGGCGCGAAAGCTGGATGATTTCGCATTCCACAACACTCTTTACGCTCTTGCCTTTCTCGGGACGGACTCCGCGGCGATGGCGGAGCAGCAACAGTGGTTTGCGGGCAAGCCCGCGTATGAGAACTTTGGACTTACGCTCGCGTCCGACACTGAGGCGTATGCCGGTCATCTTGGCGAGGCGCGGGAACTGACCAAGCGGGCCGTGGAGTCTGCTATCCGGGCCGACAGCAAGGAAACCGGGGCGATATGGAAGGCGAGTGCTGGTCTGGAACAAGCGGCTTACGGCAATGCTGCGGAAGCCCGTCAGACAGCGACAGAGGCTTTGAAGCTTGCTCCGACGAGTCCCGGGGCGCAGAGTGAGGCCGCACTTGCGTTTGCCATCGCAGGCGATACGGTGCGGGCTGAGTCCTTGGCGAAGGACTTAGGGAAACGGTACCCGCTGGACACGCAGATGCAGTCGCTTTGGCTGCCCGCCATTCAGGCCCAATTGAAGCTGGGCAGAGAGAATCCGGCTGCCGCCCTGAATGCCCTGCAAGCTGCTTCACCCATTGAGTTGGGCGCCGTCCCGTTCGGCAACAATATATCCTGCCTCTATCATGTGTACGTGCGTGGAGAGGCGTACTTGGCTGCCGGACAAGGCACTGCCGCCGCCGCTGAGTTTCAGAAGATTCTCGACCACAGCGGCATCGTCTGGAACTGCTGGACCGGAGCGTTGGCGCGCTTGGGAGTGGCTCGTGCCAATGCCTCGCAGTCGAGAACCTCGCAGGGAGCGAATGCCGATGCTGCCCGTGTCCGGGCGCTAGCTGCCTACAAGGATTTCCTCTCGCTATGGAAAGACGCCGACCCCGACATCCCCATCCTTAAGCAAGCCAAGGCGGAGTACGCGAAGCTGCAGTGAGCGGAGCTAAGCTGCCGGGGTGGGGGTTTTGTTCTTAGCAGGGAGTCGGCGGCGATCCGACGATGCACGTCCACACCGTCTATCGCGACCCCACCAACGACTACGGTATAAAGCTTACGGGTGCCCAATGAGAAAATTCCTCGCTATCACTGCCGCAGCTTTCCTCTCCCTCCCGTCATTTGCAATGGCGCAGCAAACTCCGCCAACTGCTGAGATTGTGAGCGCCGCCAATAATCTCCTAGCGACGCTAAGTGCGGAGCAGCATCAGAGGGTGCTTTACGCTTTCGACGACGCGAATCAGAGAGCGCGATGGTCGAACTTACCGACCGGATTCGTGCCGCGCGGCGGCATCAGCCTCAAGCAGATGAGCGCTCCGCAGCGCAATGCGACGATGAAGCTGCTGGCCACCGTCCTCAGCCCGATGGGCCTCGAAAAGGTGAATGAGATTCGCGAAGCGGACGATGATTTCAAAGGGAATGGATCGAAGCGCGGACCGGGAGGCCAGGGCGGTCCTCCGCCAGGTGGTCAGAATGGTCCGCCACAAAATGGTCCGCCACCGCAGTTTGGCGGGCCCGGCGGAACGGGAGGTCCGGGCCGTGGGCGCCCACCACTTTCGGGTGACATGTTCGGAAGCGACCTTTACTACATCTCGTTTCTTGGAACACCTTCGACAACGCAGCCCTGGATGCTGCAATTCGGCGGTCACCATCTCGCATTGAACATCACGATTGCGGGGAGCAAAGGCGTGCTCACGCCGACGCTTACGGGTGCCCAGCCAGCGATCTTCCAGCTGAATGGCAAGACGATTCGGCCCATCGGACGCGAGAGCGATAAAGCGCTCGCGCTGCTCGAATCTTTGGACGAGAACCAGCGCAAACATGCGGTGCTCGCCTACCAGGTTGCCGACCTCGTGCTGGGTCCTGGTCAGGACGGGAAGAAGATCGTTCCCGACGGACTCACGGCCTCGGCGATGAATGCCAAGCAACAGGGCATGCTGCTGGATCTGATTGCTGAGTGGACCGGCATTTTGAATGAGCCTTCCGCCGCGGCTCGCATGGCCGAGATGAAGTCAGACCTGAATGATATGTGGTTTGCGTGGAGCGGCCCGACGACGGCGGAGCCGGGGAGCAATATTACCGCTTACTATCGCATTCAGGGCCCGCATCTGGTTATCGAGTACGCACCACAGAGGGATGAACCGGGCAACCATGTGCATACGATGTATCGTGATCCAACCAATGACTATGGAAGCGGGCTGCTGAGGCCATGAAGTGGAAAGACACCGCTATCGCCGCCGCGTGCCTTCTCCTCTTGGGAGGGGTCGCGTTGGCCCATCGCGTTGATGAATACTTGCAAGCGACGATCATTTCCTTGCAGGCGAATCAAGCCCAGGCTTCGATGCGCTTGATCCCCGGCGTGCTGGTCGCTCCCTCCGTAATCGATGCCATCGACAGCAATCACGATGGCGTGTTTTCCGAGAGCGAAAAGCGAGCTTACGCGCAACGCGTTCTCGGCGACTTGTCCATCACCATGGATGGGAAAACAATCTCACCGCAGCTGCTCTCATGGAGTTTTCCGGAGCCAGCGCAGATGCGAGAGGGTCTTGGCGAGATTCGGATCGAGTACCGCGTGGAACTGCCGCCCGGCGCTCAACACCGGGCCTTGACACTGGCGAACTATCATCTGAACCCCACTTCGGTCTACCTCATGAACGCTGTGGTACCCGAAGACCCCAACATTCGTATTTTGGCCCAGAAGCGTAACAAGGTGCAGTCGGTCTACGAACTGGACTATCAACAGACAAACGCTGTGGGTGCGCTGTCGGGCTCTTCGATTGGACGCTTACAGCATGGTTCAACGATATTCAGTTTGCAAGGCTTTTCCGTCTCGGGATGCGTCACATCGCCGAAGGGACCGATCACCTTCTTTTTCTACTGGTGTTGCTGCTTCCCACTCCGCTGCTCGCCATTGGCTCGCGCTGGATTCGACCCGCAAGTATTCATCGAGGCCTTCTCCGCGTTCTCGGCATCGTCACGGCATTCACCGTGGGCCACTCCATAACGCTGACCCTGGCGGCCATGAACTTTGTCCGTGTGCGGGAACAGCCAGTCGAAGTGTTGATCGCCGTATCCATTTTGGTTTCGGCAGCGCATGCGTTGCGTCCGCTGTTTCCAGGCAAAGAAGCGGGGATCGCCGCTTTCTTCGGACTAATCCATGGCCTCGCTTTCGCAGCAACTCTAGACCGACTCGGACTAGCCCGCTGGGAGAGAGTTGCCGGGATTCTCGCCTTCAATCTGGGTATCGAGACCATGCAAATGATCGTAGTTGCCGTCATTCTGCCGTCGCTCATGCTCATGAGCCGGACAAGAGCGTACCCCGTAATTCAGATCGGCGGCGCGGTGTTTGCCGGAGTTGCATCTCTGGGATGGATCGTAGGGCGGCTTCTCGATATACAGACTCGTGTCGACACAATCGTGGACGCCCTCGCACACCACGCGCTGTGGGCCGGCGCTGGACTTTTTCTGGTAAGTCTTGCCTGCAGGTATCTCGCTGCCGACGGCCCCTACGGATCGCATCGCCCGAGACACTCTCTTGCCAAACCCACTTGAGATGCTTCAAACCAGCCCACCACCGACTTTTATAGGTTTCGGGGACGATCTTGCCAGATTTCAGTGACGACCATAAGCCCGCAATCGTTCTCTCAGCGCTGCCTCGTTTTCTTTTTCCTCTTTCTACCGAGATCTTCTAACAGGTACTTCAGGGACGCGCATTCTTGAATCACCGCCTCAAGTTTTGGGATGGTCGTCCGCAACTCGCTTTCCTCAACAACGCCGTCGGCGAGGGTTTCGGCGACGCTCTCAAGAGCTTCCCCGACTTCCCTGATCAGGTGGGAAACCGCAACCAGTTGCCTCTCCAAGGTGATGTCCGGCTCAGGGAGTTTGAAAGCCACCCGCCCAGCCTGGCTCTCAAGAAAATCCAGGGCTTCATAGTTGCTGAGGAGCACGCACATCCTTGGCAACAGATCCGCGGGCAACGGCCGATCGCCTCTCAGCCAGTACATGAGTGAGCGATAGTTCGTCCCCAGCTGTTGGGCGAGCAATCGAATATCGTATTCGGCTTTTATCTCTACCGCCCGGCTCAGTATTGACGGAAGGTCGTTGGCAGCCATGCTCGCTCCTGATCTCAGCCCCATTCGTTCAACAAACCGTTCATTTTGAACGGTAAGAGCGTTCATTCTAGCTGAATTGAACAGGGGCAGGCCGTGCGGTTAGATTGGTCGAGGGTTGATATCGCGTCTCTGTATACTACGACTGACAGAGATTGGGTCCTGCGAGCTCGACTGGCACTCGGAACTGTATGAAAACATTTGACAAGGGACGCAGTGGGCATTAGCTTTCTGGTCACGTGTTTGACTCTGGTTCTGCGCGGCTGGGGTTAGTTACCCAGGAGGCCGAATGTCCAAGAAGTGGTACAACTATATCGTTTCCCTCGACGACGCCGCCGGCGCCGAGCAGAACCCGGCGAATGCCCCCTCGAACGCCAAAAGCAACCCGGCCGCTGTCAAGAGTGCGGCTCAGAGCGTAGCTGATATCGCGTCCAGCATAGCGGCGGAGCCGAAGTTTACTACTCCGATCTCCGATCCCACTTCGTTTGAGGAGATCTACAAGGCGGCGGAAATCCCGCCACCACCCCAGGGCTATTCGATCCTCAAGATCTCCCACATGCTCGAGAGCGAGCGCCTGCGCAATTTAGCATCGGACGTAAAGAAGTCCTCGATTCTCGTCGCGCTCGACGCCGCCGGCATCGACATCAAGGACGTCATCCAGGACGCGATTCGGCGCGACCGTGCGCTGGACGGGTACGAACGGGTGCAGCAGCGCCATGCTCAAGAACTGGAACAGCGCAAGAATAAAGAGAACGGTGAGATTCAGGCACAGATCGATAAGTATGTGACCGAGCAGAGAGCGAAAATCCAGAGCAATAATGAAGAAGTATCGCGGGAGAAAGAACGTTTTAGCGGTTGGCGGTTGAAGAAGCAGCAGGAAGAAAAGAAGATCGCCGACGCGGTCGGTTATTTTGTCGCCGAAAATCCAATTACGACGGGCGATGTGAATGCGCCTCCGCCCCCATCGAACACAGCGCAACGTTCCTGAACAGGAGGAAGTATGTGGCAACGGTTAACGCGAGTGATGCGGTCCTTCGTCGGCTTCTTCATCTCGGCGGCGGAGGACCCGGAGATGATTCTCCAGCAGAATATCCGCGACATGAATGACCAGGTGCCACGTATGAACGAAAGCATTGCGATGGTAAAGGCCAATGTGACCCTGCTCGAAAGAGAAGAGTCGAAATACAAGGAAGATGTCGCCAGCCTGACCGCCAGGGTGAAAACCGCGATTCAGGCCGGACGCGACGACATCGCCGGTACTTATGCCGCCCAGTTAGAGCAGACCAAGAGCGCTCTCGCCAGAAATCAGGGCCAGCTCACTACCGCTCGCGCCGCCTTCGACAAGGCCATGGCCGTGAAGCAGGCCTTTATGCGCGAGAAGGACCGGAAGACGCACGAGGCACTGAGCGCTATCGCCGACTACCGCCGCTCCCAGTGGCAGAAGAAGGTCGCCGATGCCATGGAGCAATTCGAGGTTGCCGGGATCAGCCAGACGCACGATGAGATGGTGCGCAAGATAGAAGAGACGACTGCCGTCAACGAAGCGCGCATGGATATGGCGATGAGCAATGTCGATCAGCAGAAAATCAAGATCGACGACGAGGCCGAGAAACTCCAGGCCAACGAACTGGTAAAGCAATTCAAGATCGAGATGGGCCTGGCATCGCCACAAGCAGCGGCGCCCGGCGGTGCGGAAAAAACTATCGCCGCGAAGGATCCACAACGGACTTCCTAACGTCCGTGGTCGAAGTGTGATTTGTAGCTGATTTGTATCAGAGCAATTTTGTATTTGGGTAGGCCTTTCGGCATAGCGTAGATGGCCGAGTCGTGAATGCGCCTTCAGGCGCTGTAGGAACGGCGGAGGAAAAGAGTATGGCGGTAAAAATTGAACGCGGTGGTTGGGTTCTTATTTTTCTGATTGGCGTAGCATTGGTCGGCTACAGCCTGAATCGATACGGAGTCATCGATCTCAGCAAGTGGACGGGCGGCGGGAGTAAGCCCCCCTCCGCCAGCGCGGAGACCGTGGATGCATCCAAGCCTCTCTTGCTGCCAGCATCTTCGACGACGAACGACTCTGAGGTCCGCGTGCGCGTCAACGTGTGGGTCGGATGCGTCGCGGGGCTGGTGGCCAATGGCGGGCTCGACACGCAGCCGGACTCTATCTACGGCAAGAAAGGCCTAAAGGTTTCTTTTAAGATCATCGACGATTGGACCGAAGGTGCCGCCGCGCTCGCAACCGATAATGTTGACGTAATGCTGACGACCGCCGACGTGTATGCCAAAGACTATGCGCAGTTTAAAGAAAAGGGATTCGGGTCGCATGCCTTCCTGATGGTCGACTGGTCGCGCGGCGCCGATGGCGTCATCGGCAAGCAGGGGATCAACAGCATCGAGGATCTGGCTGGTAAGAAAGTGGCTTTTGCCCCTTACACTCCGTCGCACTTCTTGCTGTGGAATGGACTCAAGACCTCCGGCCTGAGTACTGCGCAGCGCAATGAAATCTTCAACCAGGCGATCCACACCAAGGATGGCATCGAGCCAGCGACCCTTTTCGCCCAGGAAAAAGTTGACGCGGCCGTGGCTTGGGACCCAGACATGAGCGACGCGGTGGCCAAGCGGCCCGGATCGAAGAAGATCTATGACACCAAGATCGCGAACCGTCTCATCGCCGACATTCTGGTCGTAAGTGACAGCTTTTCCGCGAAGCATCCTCAAACCTTGCTGAAGTTTGCTCAAGGCTGGCTTGAGGGCGTTGAATTCATCAAGACCCAACCGGAGCGTGCCTACAATCTGATCGGCACGGTGAAGGATTTCAATATCCCATCTGACCTGGCTAAGACCATGCTCGGTGGCGTGAAGCTTGCGGATTACGCCGACAACCGTTCGTTCATGGGCACCGCCGGATCAAATTCCGATTACGCCAACATTCTTGGCATGGCCCAAGACATGTATCGAGAATCGATGATCATTAAACACACCTTCCATCCGGAAGATAGCCTGGACCGCCGCTACGTCGAAAAGCTGGCCGACAGCTTCTCTATGGCGTCCAGCGAAGCGCCCATCGAATACAAGGAGCCACCGAGCGGAGCCACTCCAATCGCGACCCAACATCGGTCCATCTACTTCGATCCTAATTCTTCCGCCATGAGCCTCGATTCGCGCGCCATTGTCGATGAACTCGCCGGCACCATGCGTGCCTATGAGAACACCATTGTTGATATCGATGGCAACACCGACTCGACCGGCGCTCGTGCTTATAACATTCAGCTTTCCCACGCCCGCGCCGAGGAAGTCAAGAACTACCTGATGCAAAAATATGGCTTTCCTTCCGCGCGACTGCGGACGGCGGGCAATGGCCCGGACAAACCTATCGCCAGCAATGCGACACCCGAAGGACGCGAAAAGAATCGGCGCACCGACATCAAGGTCTATGCCAACCCTTCGAGCTAGCGCTTAGAACTAGCCATTCGGACGAACGACAGCAGACAATGAGCGATTGGTTCACCATTCGGAAAGAGGTGCAGCCTTGGGTCCGATGGGCTGCCCCGTTTATCACCTGGGGCGTCATCGTATTGCTCTGGATCTTGTTGCCTTACTGGGAAGGCCCGCACTTTTCACTGCTGCCAACGCCCCTCGGAGTAATCCGATCCTTTAAATTGTTGTGGACGGAATACGATCTGCTCGGCAACGTATTCATGAGCTGGTGGCGCATCGCCCAGGCATTCTTCTGGTGCGCGGTGGTCGCCATCCCGCTTGGCATTCTGATGTCCAGCTACCGCTGGCTTTTCGAACTCATCAACCCCGTCGCCGCCCCCATGCGCGCCATGCCCCTGACCGCGTTTCTTCCCGCGTTCATCGCCCTGTTTGGCATCGACGAAACCGAGAAAATTGCGTTCCTCTGGTTCGGAATGTTCTTTTACCTGTTGGCAGTGGTCGTCGAAGAGGTCAACCGGGTAGACAATGCGCTTCTGGAAACTGCGTACACGCTCGGAGCCAAACAGCGGCACGTGTTGTGGCTCGTGTTCCGCGCGTCGTTCCCCGCGATTTTCTCGTCCTTCCGAATCCTCTACGACATCGGCTGGACCTACGTGATCCTGGCAGAGATGTTGAATGCCCGCAAGGGCGTGGGTTACATGGTGGAGGCTGCTCGCAAAGTGCTGGATTTCGATCGCGTCTATGCCGGAATCATCGCCATCGGCATCGCCGCTTTTCTTTTCCGGTTTCTGCTGACGTTTCTCGAAGGCCTTCTCTTCCCCTGGCGCAAAGCGAGTTCCACGCTGGCCGGAGGTGGGGCGGCCGTTCCCAGCGCAACGGCACACCTGAAGGCGGCCAAGCACCGGGCGTAGGAATATGGAGCCTAAGAAATCGAAAATCACGATCAGCAAGGTCAGCCGGTCGTTTGTCAGCGCGGACGGTTCGAAAGTCGACGCCCTCAACAACATCAACTTTGACATTGAGGATGCATACTCCCGTGAAGGGCGCGATATTGGGGAATTCCGCGTTCTGCTCGGTCCTTCCGGATGTGGCAAGTCTACTCTGCTGCGTTTGATCGCTGGCCTGGATCAGGCCGATACTGGTGAGATCCTGGTGAGTGAACAGCCGGTACACGGTCCCGGAAAGGACCGCGGCATGGTGTTTCAGAAGTACACTTCGTTTCCCTGGCTCACTGTGGCTGGTAACATAGCATACGGTTTGAAGATCAATGGCGTCCCCGAAAAGCAGCGTAAGGAGACGGTGGCGCAATTAGTGCAGGATATTGGACTTAGCGGTTTTGAGAACGCCTATCCCGAGACGCTTTCGGGGGGCATGCAGCAGCGCGTGGCGATTGCGCGCACCCTGGCGCTTCGTCCGTCGGTCATCTTGATGGACGAACCGTTTGGCGCACTCGATGCGCAAACCCGCAGCGAGATGCAGCAACTGCTCTTGAAAGTGTGGGACGAAACCGCCAGCACCATCTTGTTCGTGACCCACGATGTTGACGAGGCGGTGTACCTGGCCGACAGGATCTTTGTTATGAGTGCGCATCCGGGAACGATTATCGAAGACGTTCAAGTCCCTTTCGATCGCCCTCGCGATCTGGGCCTAAAAGAACGAAATGAGTTTCACGAGTTGGCGAACTACGTTCTCGGCCGACTGCGCAAAGCTCCCGGCAGCGGCCAGGTTCGGGTGAGCGTCTAAATGGCTCCCGCCGATCTCCAGGGCGTGCCCGAAGACGATCAGCTCGGTGCTCCGTCGCCGCAAGACAAAATCAACTTTGTGAGAGAGGCCTTCCATCTGCAATACAACTGGATCGCCATGGTGAGTGCAGGTGCATTTGCGCTGGTGAGCGCGAGCTTTCTCCCGATTATCCTGGCGGGCGGACTGGAACTGATGTATCTCGCCATCGTTCCACACAACTGGCGTTTTCAGCGGCTGGTAAAATCCTGGAAATTTGCCGAGGAACAGCAGAAGCACCAACAGAAATTGACCGAGATGCTCGCGAGCTTGCCCGCTGTGATGCAGAGCCGTTATGTCCATGCCGTGCAAGTGTGTGGCGCCATCCGAGGCAACTTCGCGCAGTTTTCGTCGACCTCGCAAATCTTTTTGCAGCAAATCGACGCGCGGCTGCAAGGCCTGCTGAGCGGCTATGCCCGGCTCTTGTTGGCTGCAGCCCAGCAGCAGCAATACGTGAAGAGCGCCGAACAGGATGGCATCAAGCACGAGATCGCCTCCCTGCAAAAGGCTCTGAGCAGCGATCCGCCGAAAGTCCAGGAAATCAACAAAAAACGCATTGAGATTCTCACCAAGCGTCTGGAGAAGTTCGATAAGATTTCTGAGAACCGCAAAGTCGTCGACGCGCAATGCTCCGCGGTAGAAGATGTCCTGATGTTGGTGCGGGATCAATCGGTGACGATGCGCGATCCGCAGCAGGTGAGCGAGCGGTTGGACAGTCTGGTGCACGATGTCGAACAGACCGAACAGACTGTGCAGCAGGTAGAAGCGATCTTCAGCGGCATGTCGCCGGACTTGGACGGATTGATGTCGATCGACGATTCCTCTACGTCCTCGGGCCCCAATCGTGTACGGATTTCGAACTGATGTCGAACCCAAGATGCCCTCAAATATAGCCACGACCACAACAACGTTAGGGAAATATCTCGGTGGACTTCCCGGGTGGGCGCGCGAACTCTCCGAAAAGTACTACTCGCGTTCGTTCGCTCTGTTCGTGCTCTACGGAAATGTGCGCGACCTGGTACCGCTTCGCGGTCAGGACTCGACAACCTTCGTTCCGCTTGACGAATTTCTCTCCGGCGCGCTTTTCGGCCAGCGCGACGTGGTTCTGCATTACGACCGTGGCGGGCTGAACTTCGGATCCGCGGAGAGTCAAGCCGACTTCCGCCGCGCGCTCGAAGGCTACGACAGTTTTCACGGCACCACCTATTCGAAAGGCGGTCTGCCGCGCAATCCGGATGCGGTATTGAACCTGCTCGACAACTATCTCCGGCTACGCATTGCCGACGGCAAGAAGATCGGGCTGGTGATTGATTTCGCCGAGACCATCGCTCCCGCCGGCGATGTTTCCAGCATGTCCGCGGATGATCGTAATGCCCTGGTTATTCTCAAACGCTGGGCGCGCAATTCGGCTTTTCTGAATGCAGATGTCACCATTTGTCTTATCTCGGAGAATCAGATCGAGCTGAACCCGAGCATCGTTCAGCATCCAGGCGTTTCTTCGATTGGGATTCCGTTGCCCGACTATGCCGATCGGCTGGAATTTATCCGCTCGCAATTGAAAAATCAGGAATTGCCCGCCGGTTCCGAAGTAACCGATGAAACCCTGGCGACGCTCGGAGCGGGCTTGAAACGGGTTCAGTTGCAGAGTCTGATCTCCCATGCAGTGCAGAATCGGCAACCGCTCACGCTAAAGTTTCTCTCCGACCGTAAGAAGGATTTGATTGAAGCGGAGTCCGGCGGTCTGCTGGAGTTTGTGCAGAGCCGATTTGACCTGTCCTTTGTGGCTGGAAATGACCAAGCCAAGCGCAAGCTGCAGGATGCCGCCAAAGCCATCCATGCCGGCAACACCGACGTCCTGCCCATGGGGTACGTAATCTGCGGGCCGGTGGGTACGGGGAAAACCTTCATCACCACTTGCTTTGCCGGTGAAGTTGGGATTCCGGCGGTGACCCTGAAGAATTTTCGCAGTATGTGGCAAGGGGTGACGGAAGGAAATTTGGAGCGGGTTTTGACCCTCCTCAAGGCCATGAGTCCGATCGCGGTGATCGTGGACGAAGCCGACGCTCAACTCGGAGACCGTTCCAGTTCCGGCGATAGCGGGGTTGGCAACCGTGTGTTCGCCCAGATCGCGCAGTTCATGGGGAATACCGAGTACAGAGGCAAGGTGATCTGGTTTCTCCTCACCTGCCGCCCCGATCTGTTACCCGTAGACCTGAAGCGGCAGGGTCGCGCCGAAGAACACATCGCGCTGTTTTATCCCGACACGCAAGAAGAGCGTCTCGCGCTGCTGCGCGCCATGCAGCGCAAAGTCGGCACGAAGCCTTTCCCGGAGGATGTAGAAACCTTTTTCCTGGCGCGGGCCGGCAACCTGTCGGGAGCCGATATCGAGGCGGTCCTGGTGCGCAGCCACATGAGGAGCAGTCTGCAAAACAAGTCCGTCATCGACACCGAAGACTTGAAAGCAGCCCTGGAAGATTTTATCCCGCCCTACTACCCAACCGAAATCGATCTGCAGAATCTGGTTGCCGTCCTGGAGTGCACCAGTAAGAGCCTGCTACCTCAGAAATACCGAGATATGGACCGCGCTGATTTGATCCGGCAGACCAACGAACTCCTCGCATTGTCAAGAAAGTCGTCCAACTAGAATGCGCACCGGCCACCATGCTCCGGACGGGCGAGATGCCCGTGGCTGGGCCCGATCCCTTTAAATCACAACTCCATCCATACGGAAAGCCCGGCGTGTCGGTGTAAAGCGCGGAATCGGCTGCGGTTGTATCAGCGGAGTATTACCAGCCCAAAAGCTGCGGAAATCCCTCTTTTCACCAGTGCGATAAAAATGCAGCAGATATGCCTGGTCACAGGCAGTGTAGTCACAAAACCATCGGTCGATATCCATGATGCCAATCTCATGGAGCATCGCGAGTCCGTAACAGGCGGCCTCTCGCTCATAAGCGATGACCGCGGGAATCACATCCTCATTCACGGGAGGTCGGTACTGCCGGCCAATTTCAAACAATGCAGGGTTCACGTTCCACTGGACGGTGTGTCCAAAAAGGTGCGCCAGCAGAAACAGTCTCTGTTCTGGAGTGACCGCGTAATCGATATCGATTTCCGATCCGTCCAGATCCCCCGTCAGCGGATCGGGAATGTCCCGAGTCACGACTCGGATTCCATAGACGTTCTCGAGGTGCGTCTGGACCCGCGCGGAGTATTCATCGAACGGAGTTTCCATCGATCCATTGTATGCAATGGGTGCCCGCTGGCAACGCGCAGTTTTCAATCGAAGCGCAGCCCAAATGCGGCGTAGCCTCGATTAGGCGGTGGGCCGCCGGGGTCACTCAGTGTTCTGCCCACGGAGAAACCGGTCCGGCGCGGTATAATCCGTTCCGTTTTCTAAGCTGCGGAGGAACCTTGCTCCGATCTCGAATGATTCGTCTTTGCATCTTTGTCCTCCTGTTATGCGGGAACTGCCTGGCGCAGCGCGAGCCCGTGCTCAAGCAAATTGATCTCCCGCATGCTTACTACTATCGCGAGATGTACCTGCCTCAGCTCACTACCGGACCAAGCGCCGTGGCCTGGTCTCCTGATTCCCGGGCGCTGATTTACTCGATGTCAGGATCGCTGTGGCGGCAGGAGGTGGGGAGCACAATCACCAACCAACTGACTGCCGGGCCAGGCTATGACTACCAGCCGGATTGGTCGGCGGATGGGCGTTGGGTTATTTTTGGGCGCTACGACCACGATGCCGTGGAGTTGTGGGTACTCGACCTGCGCGATGGGCGCGCGCGACAGCTCACCTCGGGGGGGGCGGTGAATCTCGAACCACGGTTCTCTCCCGACGGAAAACGGCTGGCGTTCGTTTCGACTTCGTACAAAGGCCACTTTCATATCTTCGTCGGACGATTCGAGGACGGCGAATTGAGCGACGTTCAACAACTCACCCCTGAGAATGTCAGCCCGCTCCCTCGCTACTACTACAGCAACGTGGACCACGAGATCAGCCCGGCGTGGTCGCGTGACGGCTCAGAGATTCTGTTTATTTCGAATCGGGGACACATCCACGGTACCGGCGGCTTCTGGCAGATGAAGGCCCAGCCCGGCGCGGAGGCGCACGAAATCCACTACGAAGAAACCACCTGGAAGGCTCGCCCTGATTTTGCGCCAGACGGCAAGCGCATGGTGTACGCATCGTATTTGGGACAGTCGTGGCACCAGCTTTGGGTCATGCCAGCGGCGGGTGGCGACCCGTTTCCGATTTCCTATGGCGATTACGACAACATCAATCCGCGGTGGTCGCCGGACGGGTCAAGGATCGCGTTCATCTCGAACCGCGGCGGCAATACCTCGTTGTGGATCCAAACGATTCCCGGCGGTGCGCAAAGCGGGATCATCGCTCGCGAGCGAAAGTACTTGAAGCCGATGGGAAAATTACACCTGCGAGTGACAGACCCCAGCGGGAAGCCGGTGGCGGCGCGAGTCTTCGTTACGGCGGAAGACGGCCGGGCTTATGCACCAGATAACGCCTGGATGGAAGCAGATGACAGCTTTGACCGCAGGGAGGGTCGGTTTGAAGCGCACTACTTTGACACCCTGGGAATCTCTGACATAACGGTTCCGTCGGGAAAAGTGCAGGTGGGAGTCATGCGCGGCTTCGAATCCCGGTTCGAGGAACGAAGCGTTGAGGTTGTGGCGGGAAAAACTTCGGAAGCCACGGTTTCACTGCGGCCCATCGATTGGCACCGTTCCGATACGCGGTGGGTTAGCGGGGACGCTCACGTCCACATGAACTATGCGGGCACGTATCGGAACACACCGTCGCATCTGATTGAACAGGCGGCGGCCGAGAATTTGGCGATCATTGAAAATCTGGTGGTCAATAAAGAGCAGCGTTTCCCCGATATCGCGTACTTTTCGCCGAAGCT
>Ga0302325_10016908_pt1 | contig 15436 bp, 11 predicted proteins | sample Palsa_T0_2_FD_201948 | JGI IMG/M metagenome (GOLD analysis project Ga0302325, IMG submission 201948) | Peat permafrost microbial communities from Stordalen Mire near Abisko, Sweden - Palsa_T0_2 | ecosystem: Environmental > Terrestrial > Soil > Palsa > Peat permafrost | place: Sweden: Abisko...
CCTGCGGGGCTCCTGCGCGGTTATCTCTCCGGTCCGGCGCCCGCTTACCGCATTTGTCACGCCCGCCCCTCCCCTCCCGCCCCTCCCCTCCCGCCCCTCCCCACGTCGGCGCCGTGGATGGCGTCCACGGGCCTGTCAGCTACGCCATCGACCGGCTCTGGTTCCTGTCAGCTACGCCATCGACATCGCCTATTGGTGTCGTTGGCGTAGGCGACAGGTTCCTTCGGGTGGTTGGCGTAGGCGACAGGTTCCGCGCTGGCGAGGTGCACCCGCGCGGAATGCCGCAGGTTGAAGCTGGGTGAGAGCGGGTTGGGCGGGGTGGTTGGGGATGAGTGGGGTGGTTGGGGATGAGTGGGGTGGTTGGGGGTGGTCGGGGGTGAGTGGGGTGGTTGGGGACGGTTTGAAGTGGGTGGGTGGGGTAGGTGGGCTAGAAGTTGAAGTTGTTGATGTTGGCGGCGTCGAAGACGTACGGCGCGCCGAGGAGGACCGTGCTGTCGGCGCCGACGGTGAAGCTGCCGAGCTTGCCGGCGGTGAAGGCCTGGCCGGACGAGCCGGTGATCTTGCCGGAGGCGAGCTCTACCGCCGCGTAGGCCGCGAGGTAGCCGAGGTCGGCCGGGTTCCACAGCTCGAACGACTTCACGGTGCCGTCCTTGACGTACGCCTTCATCTCATCCGGGGTGCCGAGGCCGGTTAGCATGACCTTGCCCCGGTACTTGGCCGTGTCCAGGACCGCGGCGGCGGCGGCGATGCCGACCGTGGTCGGCGAGATGATGCCCTTAAGGTTCGGGTACTGCTCGAGCAGGCCCTGCGTCACCTGGGTCGAGGTGGCCGTGTCGTCGTTGCCGTAGACGGTCGAGACCAGCGTCATCTTCGGGTACTTCTTGAGCTCCTGCTTCATGTAGGAGATCCAGGTGTTCTGGTTGGTGTCGTCGGCGGAGGCCGAGACGATCGCGATCTGCCCGCTGTCACCGATCTGCTTGGCGAGCAGGTCGACCTCGCTCTCACCGAGCGCCGCCGGCGTCGCCTGGTTGATGAACAGGCTGCGGCAGGTGGGGGCGTCCGAGTCGTAGGTGACGACGGCGATGCCCTTCTTCATCGCGGACTCGAGCGTCGGGCAGAGCGCCGTCGGGTCGGTGGCGGAGATGACAATCGCGTTGGCGCCCTTGCTGATCGCCGCCTGGATGGCCGGGATCTGCGATGACGGGGTGTCGGCGGTGCCGCTCGTCTCCGCCCCGGTCTCGCCCAGGGTCTGCAGCGCGGCCAGCGCGCCGCCGGAGTTCACGCTGTCGGAGGTAGTGAAGTACGAGTTGCCGAGGTTCTTCGGTATCACGAAGACCTTGAGCCCGGTCTTGAGCGCGCCGCTTGACGCGGAGCCGGTGGACGACGCAGCGGAGGAGGCGGTCGAGGACGTCGCCGGGGTGGTCGACGATGAGGAAGAGGAGGACGATGAGCAGGCCGCTAGCACCGGAGAAACGATCAGGAGCGGCAGGGCGAGCCACGTTGCCCGTCTCAGTCTCATAATTTGTATCCTTTCAATTTTTCGGTTTGATTTTCGATAGGAGTCTCGGTTGTGGAGGCGGTTTGCTTGGTTGTGGAGGCGGCTAGGAGGTCTTGGCGGCGTGCAGCCGGTACCTGGCAGCGCTCCACCGCACCACCGACGCCGCGTTGGGCAGGAAGACGCTCACCAGCAGCAGGCCGCCAGCCACGATGCCGGACGCCTCCTGATTGAAGTTGGTGAGCAGCAGAGCGTTCTGGATGCCGACGAAGGCGAGGACGCCGAGTACCACGCCCGGCACCGAGCCCTTGCCGCCGAAGATGGACACGCCGCCTACCAGCACGATCGCGACGACGTCGAGTTCCAGCCCCACCCCGTTGTTGGCGACGGAGGTGGACAGCCGGAACGTGTAGAGCACGCCGGCGAACGAGCAGACCAGCCCGGAGATCATGAACAGGACGGTCTTGACGCGCTTGACCCGGATGCCGGCGAACAGCGCCGCCTCCGAGCTCGCGCCCATGGCGTAGATGGACCGGCCGACCCCGGTCGCGTGCAGCACCACCCCGAAGATCACCGCGAGCACCACGAAGATGACGGCGGAGTACGAGACGGCGCCGTCGGTGTACGGAACGGCGTTGACGCCGAGGTTGGTATAGGTGGCGGGGAAGTTGGCGACGGTGTTCGGCCCGAGCAGGATCTGGGCCACCCCGGCGTACAGGGTCAGCGTGCCGATGGTGACCGCTAGCGAGGGCAGTCCCAACCGGGTGATGAGCAGGCCGTTGATCGCCCCGGCGGCGAGGCCGACGACCGCGATCACCACGAAGATGACGGGCATCGGCCAGCCCTTTTCCCACAGGAAGCCGAGCAGGCAGCTTGACATGCCCAGCATCGACGCGACCGACAGGTCGATCTCACCGCTGATGACGATCAGCGTCATCGGCAGCGCCATGATCGCGACCTCGCCGTTGGAAAGGCCCAGGTTGAACAGGTTGTAGCTGGTCAGGAACTCCGGCGAAGCCGTCGTGCCGGCTACCGCGATGACCACCACGATCAGCGCGAGCACGGTCTCCCAGCGGAAGGCCCACGGGTAGCGCTCGCGAACCCCGGCCGACTGCGGGCGGTCGGCTGGCGCCCCCGGCTCGCTCAGGCCGGGCGTCGGCACGGTGTCATGCTGCACGACGGGCGCTCCTTAGCCGTAGGGCCGCGGTCAGCCGGACCGAGATGATCCGGTCCAGGGTGATGGCAAAGATCAGCAGGAACCCGGCGATCGCCTGGTCCCAGAAGGACGAGATACCGAGCACGTAGAGCGCGGAGTTGATGGTGGCGAGCAGCAGCGCGCCGAGCGCGGCCCCCACCGCGCTGCCGCTGCCGCCGAAGATCGCCACCCCGCCGACCACGACGGCGGTCACCACGGTCAGCTCGTAACCGGTCCCCGCGGTCGAGTCGACGGTCCCGTACTGCGCCGCCCACAGCACGCCGGCGACGCCGGCGATCGCGCCGCTCACCGCGAACGACATGAAGACGCGCCTGCCGATCGGGATGCCGGCCAGCCGCGCCGCGTCCGGGTTCGAGCCGATCGCGTAGAGATCCCGGCCGGACCGGTAGGAGCGCAGGTAATAGGCGCCGACCGCGACCACCGCGGCGACCACGATGGCGACATAGGGGATGCCGAGCACCGTGTCCTTGGGTATATCGGTGAACGAGGTGGGCAGCGTGTTGGCGGTGACCATATTGCCGCCCACGATCAGGATGTCGATGCCCCTGATGATGTACAGGCTGGCGAGGGTCACTACCAGGCTCGGCACCCGGCCCACGGACACCAGCAGACCGTTCAGCATCCCCCAGCCGAGGCCGATCCCCAGCCCGACCAGGAACACCACCGGGATGGGGATGCTGGGATGGCTGCCGAACAGGTTCGCCGACAGGTAGGCCGACATGCCAAGCACCGAGCCAACCGAAAGATCGACATTCCTACTGACGACCACCATCGTCTCGCCCAGCGCCAGCAGCGCGAAGATCACCGTGTTGACCAGCACGAACTGGACATTGGTGGCGGACAGGAAGCGGTGCTGCAGGCCGGCCGTGACGGCGACGAAGAGCACCAGGACGACGACGATGCCCGATTCCCTGATCCGGAAGACGCGTTCGGCCAGCCCGGAGCTGTTGTCTACCGGCGCCTTCGGCGGCTCCCGGTGGAGCACCGCGGCGGTCACTGCCCGCTCCGCTGCACGGCCGTCTGGTCAGCTGGCTGGCCGGCAGTCGGCCCGGCGGGCTGAACGGTGGTCGGACCGGCTGACTGGCCGATGGTCTGACCGGTCGCGGCCGCGATTATGCGCTCCTCGGTGGCCTCCGCCCGGGTGAACTCGGCCGCCAGCCGCCCCTCCCGCATGACCAGGACCCGGTCGCTGACCAGGAGCACCTCGGGCAGCTCGGAGGAGATCATCAAGATGCCGACGCCGTCCCTGGCGAGTTGCAGTAGCAGGTGGTGGACCTCGGCCTTGGTGGCGATGTCGATGCCCCGGGTGGGCTCATCCACGATCAGCACCGTCGGCTTGCGGCTGAGCCACTTGGCCAGCACGACCTTCTGCTGGTTGCCGCCGGAGAGCATGGAGACCGGGTCCGTCAGGCGGCCGTACTTGATGGCGAGCCTGGTCGCCCAGTCGGCGGCGAGCGCGTGCTCCGACGACGCCCGGATGAACCCAGCCTGACGCAGCCGGCCGAGCGAGGCGAGCGCCACGTTCTGCTGCACTGACATGTCCATGACCAGCCCTTGCTGACGCCGGTCCTCGGGGACGAACCCGACCCCGGCGGCCATGGCGCCGGTCGGCGAGGCTTTGCGCAAGGGTTTGCCGCGCACCTTCACTCCGCCCGCGTCGTACCGGTCGATGCCGAAGACGGCGCGGGCGACCTCGCTCCGCCCCGACCCAACCAGGCCGGCCAGCGCGACGATCTCCCCCGCCCGCACGCTCAGCGAGATGTCGATGAAGACCCCCTCCCTGGTCAGCCGGGCGATGTCGAGGACGGTCTCGCCGGGCGCGGCCTGGTCGCCGCGGGACCGCTTCTCCAGGTCCCGGCCGACCATCGCGCGGACCAGGTCGTCGGCGGTGAGGCCGTCGAGGTCCTCGGTCAGCACGTGCCTGCCGTCGCGCATCACGGTGACCCGCTGGCAGATCGCGAAGATCTCCTCCAGCCGGTGCGAGATGAACAAGATGGCCGCGCCCTGCGCCCGCAGCGTCCGCACCACGTCGAACAGCCGGGCCACCTCAGAGGCCGACAACGCCGCCGTCGGCTCGTCCATCACGATCACCCGCGCGTCCAGCGACAGCGCCTTGCCGATCTCGACCACCTGCTGGTCGGCGATGGACAGGCCGCGGGCGATCCGTCCCGGGTCAAGCGGGACGCCGAGCCGCTTGAAGATCTCGGCCGCCTCCGCCCGCATCGCCTGGGTATCGATCCGGCGCCCGGTGCGGAGCGGCTGGCGGCCGATGAACATGTTCTCCGCCACGGTCAGGTCAGGGAAGAGCGTCGGCTCCTGGTAGATGACCGCGATGCCGGCCCCCCGAGCCGCCGCCGGGCCGTGCAGGGTGACCTCGCGGCCCGCCACGGTGAGCGTGCCGCTGTCCGGCTGGTGCACCCCGGCCAGGATCTTGACCAGGGTGGATTTACCCGCTCCGTTCTCGCCGAGCAGCGCGTGCACCTCGCCCGCGCGCAGCTCGATCGAACCGTCAATCAGCGCCTGGACCGCGCCGAACGACTTCGCGGCGTGCCGCAGCGCCAGGACGACCTCGCCGGATCCCGGGCCGCCGGTGTCGTTGCAGCTCTCAAGCATGGGGGACACCTGCCCCCCATCTCCCCCGGCCTCGCCGCTAGCACTCATGCGCCGCTCCTAGAACGTTTCAATTCCTGTTCCCCGTAGTCTCAGCGCGGGCCTCCGGAGTGTCAATGGGGACATCGGCGCTCGAAACGGAATCGTTACAAGCTCGCCCGTACGTCGCAACATCGCCCGCGCCCGCTCGGTGGCCGGTATCGGCCAGATCCATTGCGGATGGCCATGGTCGCGGAGACACTCCGAGCATGTTCTCACTCTTTGAAAGTGACTTTTATCGGCACCGTGGCCGGGCTCACCAGATCCCGGCCGGGCCTCGCTTAGTCACAGTCATTTTTGGTACAACCATTTTTGGTACAATCAATTTTGGTTGCATCATTACTGACGGTACCGGGAGCGCCGAGTGGACCGATTCATCGGACGGACGCAAGAACTGGGGCTGCTTAGCCGATTGCTCACGCGGGTGGCCGAGGGGGGACGTGCAGGGCGTCCCGGACGGGCCATCCTGATCCGGGGACGCAGGCGGGTCGGCAAGTCGCGGCTTGTAGAGGAGTTCGTGGACCAGTCCCACGTGCCCTATGTCTTCTTCACCGCCTCCGGCCAGCCGACCATCGAAGCGGACCTGCGGCTGTTCGCCGAAGCAGTCAGGGAATCGACGCTTCCCGACACCGAGTTGTTCCGCGACCAAGCCCCGGGAACCTGGGACGCGGCGCTCCGACTGCTTGCACAATCCCTGCCGGGCGATCAGCCGAGCGTTGTCGTCATCGACGAAATGCCATACCTCATCAGCACGGATGCGGGCTTCGAGGGCACGCTGCAGAAGATCTTCGACCGCGAGCTTTCCCGCAAGCCCACGCTGCTGATCTGCGTCGGCTCTGACCTGGCGATGATGGAGGCACTCAACGAGTATGGGCGGCCCTTTCATCAGCGGGCTACCGAGCTGGTCATCCCCCCTCTCAGCCCGGCCGACGCTGCCGAAATGCTTGCGCTTCCGGCTGCGGAGGCATTCGACGCCTACCTGGTCTCGGGTGGCTTGCCGTTGATCTTGGACGAATGGCCGTCCGGCGAAACCGCGCTCGATTACGTCGCCGACGCAGTCACCGACCCTCTCTCTGCGCTGTTGGTCAGCGGCGAACGTGCGCTGGCGGCCGAGTTCCCGCCAGACTCCCAGGCGCGGCTGGTACTCGGAGCGATCGGGTCAGGCGAACGCACCTACACGAGGATCCAGCAGGCGACAGACGGCATGGCACAGGTCTCGCTCAACCGCGCGCTGCAACTGCTAACCGCCAAGCGGATCGTCCAGGCATCGACGCCGCTATCTCCCCGTCCGTCCAGGGAAACCAGATACTCGATAGCCGACCCGCACCTGCGGTTCTGGCTCGCATTTCCCGCCCAGCACATGCCAGAAATCGAGCGCGGACGCGGTGACCTGGTCATGCGTCGCATCAGGGCGTCCTGGACATCGTGGCGGGGCACTGCGATCGAACCGGTGATCCGCGAGTCGCTGCGCCGCATCAGCGACCAGTTGCCCGGCGAGACCCAGGCGATCGGGGGCTACTGGACGCGGACCAACGACCCGGAAATCGACCTAGTCGGAGCCGATGCCGAACCCATCGCCCGGCGGATCTCGTTCGTTGGGTCGATCAAATGGCGCGAGAACCGCCCCTTCGGGGAGCGAGATCTAGCGGAGCTGATCGCGCACCGCGTCAAGATGCCAGGCGCCGATGAGTCCACCCCGATGGTGGCCGTCGCCAGGAGCGGCGTCGCCGTCAACAGCCCCACCCCGATCGGCCCCGACGATCTGCTCGCCGCCTGGCGCCGGTAGGGGTATCCGTCAGCCGTGCTGAGGTTCGCCGTGGCCGTGCAGGTGGACGGCCTGGGTGGCGAAGCGCTCGCGGTAGGTGGTGGCGCTGAGGCCGTAGTGGGCCTTGAAGCGGCGGGCGAAGTAGTTCTGGTCGGGCCAGCCGACGGCGCGACCGATGCAGGTGACGGGCTCGTCGGAGTGGAGCAGGAGCACCGCCGCCTTCTCGGCCCGGACCTGGGCTAGGTAAGCGATCGGCGGCAGCCCGGTGGCCGCCTTGAACAGCCGCACCAGGTAGCCGGGCGCCAGGTGCAGTTCGTCGGCCAGCTCGCCGAGCGCCCAGTGCCGGGCGACGTCGGACTCAAGCAGCCGGATCGCCCGCCCGACGGCCGGGTGGATCGGCGCGCCCGGCAGCGGGCCGCCCGTCGCCGCGCCCGCCTGCGCGACCCGGCCCAGCTCGCTGAGCAGCAGGGAGAGCCGACCGAGTACGTCGCCTCGGTACTGTGCGGCGGGGCGGTGCCGCAGTGCGGCGAGCGCGTCCAGATGAGACCTGCACTCGGCGGAGGACGACTCGGCCAGGCTGAACGTCAGCATCCCCCGGCCCGCCGCCGAGTAGGGGCCGGTCCAGAGCAGGTAGCCGAGCAGCGGGTCCTCGCGGGTCCAGGCCAGCTCCCGGCGGAGCAGCTCGCCGCTGAAGCAGCAGTTGTACAGCTCGAGCCCCTCGCACTCCTCATACCCGTGCCAGACACCCGGCCGGAGCAGCACGACGTCGCCCGCCCGCATTTCCCGGCGGCCGGCCAGGCAGTGATGGGTACCAGCGCCGCCGATCGCGAAGGCGATCTCGACGAAGCTGTGCGTGTGCAGCGGATTGTCCTCGTCATGCCGGTGATACCCAGCGTAGGCGAGCGCGTTCTCCCTGAAATAGAAGACGTCCCCGCTGGTATCCATCGGGAGATTCGGGTCTTCTTCCATCCCGGCACAGTACTTTCCCGAAGAGTCGGCGAGCAATGGCCTGGGAAAGCATGAAGTTAATTTTGTGCTAGTAGAGGTTCATCGGAGCCTAGCTCCGGCCTGGGCATACGGCGAATGATCGCTGCAATACACCAATGGTTCATCCCCCGGAAACACCGAACGCTCGGATTGACTATGCCACTGTCCTTGCTGCGCTACCGCTATCAGCCGGTGCTCGCGATCCTTCTGCTGCCGAGCCTGGCGCTGATCGGAATCTTCAGCTACTACCCGGCCGTCCGCAGCCTGATCGGCGGGTTCTACCAGTGGAACGGCTTCAGCCCGCCCACTTACGCCGGGATATCGCAGTTCAAGGAGTACCTGCAGGCGCCGACCTTCGTCCCCGAGGTGAAGAACCTCGCGTTCCTCACCGTGGGCTCCATCCTCATCACGCTGGTCTCCCAGTTCGGTGCCGCGGAGATCGTCACCCACATGCCGCCCCGGGCGGGCGCCATCGCCAAATACGTCCTGGTGCTGCCGATCGTGCTGCCGCCGCTGGTGCTGATCGAGGTCTGGGCGTACCTGCTGCAGCCGGGTTCGGGGCTGGTCGACCGGATCTTCGGCGCGGTCGGCCTGCCGACCCCCTCCTGGTTCGCCGACCCGCACCTCGCCCTGGTCAGCATCCTGCTCATCGGCTTTCCGTGGATCTCCAACCTGGGCTTCCTGATCTTCCTCGGCGGGCTGCAGAACCTACCCAAGGACGTGCTCGACGCGGGCCGTCTGGACGGCCTGACCGCCTTCCGGCGCGTCTTCGCGATCGACATCCCGCTGCTGATGCCCCAGTTCCGGATCGTGGTCATCTTGTCCGGCATCTACGCGGTGCAGAACTTCATCCCGATCCTGCTGCTCACCAACGGCGGGCCGGGGACCGCCACCCTCGTGCCCGGCCTGGACATGTACCAGTCCGCGTTCCAGAACGACCAGTACGGCTATGGCATGGCGATCGGCACCCTGCTCTTCGTCGTGATGCTCGTCTTCACCCTCGCCGCGATGCGGCTCCTGCGGTCGCGCACCGCCTAATCCCCCAACAAATCCGATCTCACCAGGAGGTGGGGTTCGCAATGCCCACGATGCGAAGAAGAACCAGGTCAAGAAGTAGCCTCGCCGCCGCCGCGGCGCTCGCCGTCACCGGCGTCCTCGCCGTTGGCTGCTCCTCGGGCGGCTCATCCGGCTCGGGCGGCAGTGGCGGCAGCGTCGTCATCAAGGCCGAGCTGCCGCCGAACACCGGCGCGATCACGGCGGCCGACAACGCCGGCCTGCAGACGCTCACCAAGCAGTACGAGACCGCGCACAAGAACGTCACCGTGGACTGGCTGCCGAACAACACCGCCTCCATCACGGCCGCCAACGCGACGCTGGAGAGCCAGGCCTCCGGCGGCAGTGCGCCCGACCTGGTCTGGGAGCAGTACGGCCCGGTCACCTCGGGCGCGCTGCCGAACGGCCTGCTGCAGAACCTCAAGCCCTACCTGGACAAGCCCAACCCGTACGTGTCGGGCAACAGCAGCTGGCTGTCGCTGTTCACGGCGTCCACGATCCCCTACATGACCTCGCCCAACGGGGACATCGACATCATCCTCGGCTCGAATGTCGAGACCGGCATGTTCTACAGCAAGGCCGCGTTCGCCAAGGCCGGGATCACCGCCACCCCGACGACCTGGGCGGAGTTCATCACCGACCTCGGCCAGCTCAAGTCGGCGGGCGTCACCCCGATCATGTTCGCCGACGGCGGCCTGTGCAACCCATCCTGGTTCGAGCGGCTGGCGACCTCCTCGCTACTTGCCAGCCAGGTCAGCCAGTTCGACGTCAACCACGCCCAGGTGACCAACGGACTCGACATCGCGGTCGGCATCCACAAGGGCATCATCAGCATGAACAACCCCCGCTACGCGGAGGTCTGGAAGCTGCTCGGCCAGCTCTCGGGCTTCTCGGCGGGCGGCGAGAGCAGCTATGACGCGTGCTCCAACCCCAACGCCACCACCCCGCCGCTGTCCACCCAGTCCATGCTCATCCAGGGCAAGGTCGGCGTCCTCTGGGGCGGCAGCTGGTACATACCGCAGCTCGACTCGGCCGGCTTCACCGGCAAATACGGCGTCTTCCCGGAACCGCCCATCACCGGAACCAGCACGCCTCTGGGGCTCGGCACCTCCACCGTCGGCATGATCGGCGGGCCGAACGGCAACGGCCAGTGGGGCGTGACCTCACAGCAGGCGGACTCCTCGATGACCACGGCCAAGACCGCGACGGTGATGAACTTCGTGGCCTGGCTGTTCACACCGCAGCACCTGGGCAACTGGATCGAGATCAACCAGTCGGGGGCGGACATCCCGACCGAGACCGGCGCGCCCAGCGTCAACCTGCCCGGGCTGAGCAGCCTGGTGCCGACCGGCAAGGTCGGCACGGTGGTCGACGTCATGCTTGACGACGTGCTGTCGACCGCGGCCACCAACTCGGGGCTGCGGCTGGTCCAGGAGTACATCGACGGGTCGCTGTCCTACTCCTCGTTCGCCTCGGCCTGGCAGTCGCTGCTGACCAGCTCGGCCCAGCAGTACGCGACGGCCAACCACGTTGACCTGAGCAAGTACTGATGGTCGCGGGAACCAAGCGTGCGTTCCATATCTTCGGTTGAGTCTTTGGGCGGCCGCCAACCCGCACTCGCGGGGCGGCGGCCGCCCAGGGCGACCTGGCGCCACTGCCACCGCTGGATCAGCATCGCGGCCGGCCTCGTGGTCGTCGTGCTGACCTACTTCCCGATCGTCTTCGTGGCCTCAAACTCGCTCAAGAGCGGGCAGGGGATCTTCAGCGGCGGCGTGTTCTCGCTGTTCACACAGTTCGACTACGAGAACTACGTGACGGCCTGGTCGGGTGTGTCACAGCAGCTGATCAACACGATCATCGTTGCCGCGCTGACCGTCGTCATCGGCGTCGCCGCCGCCGCGCTCGGCGCATACGCGTTCTCCCAGCTCCGCTTCCGCGGCAAGGGCCTGCTGTTCATGGCCTACGTGGCGCTGCTGCTGGTGCCGTGGACGCTGACCCTGATCCCGCTGTTCCTCACCATCGAGAAACTGCACCTGTTCAATACCTGGTGGGCGCTGGTGCTGCCGTACGCGGCCAGCGCCCAGCCGCTGCTGGTGCTGATCTTCCGCGGGTTCTTCGACCAGATACCGCGCGAGCTGCTTGAGAGCGCGCGGGTCGACGGCTGCACCGAGCGCCAGGTGCTGCTCCGCATCGTCGCCCCGCTGACCAGGCCGGTGCTGCTGACCGGGGCGGTGCTGGTCACGATCAACGTCTGGGGTGACTACCTGTGGCCCTCGATCGTCATCCAGGACCCCGGCAAGACCACGATCTCGGCCGGGGTCGAGCAGTTCGTCGGCAGCTTCGGCCTCAACCTCAGCGGCGGCGGCGCCGTGTTCTCCGCGTTCATCATCGCCACCATGCCGATGTTCGTGCTGGTCGGCTTCACCATGCGTTATTTCGTCTCCGGACTCACCGAAGGAGCCTCGAAGCTGTGACCCCGGTTGGGCTGCGCTGCGCGCACCTTGACAATCCCCTCGGCGTCGCCCCGGACAGGGTGCGGTTCAGCTGGCAGCTTGACGACACCAGACGTGACAGCCGTCAGAGCGGCTATCACGTTCAAGTTTTCGCTAACGATCGGTTGCGTCTGTCGCAGCAGACGCTCTGCTGGGACAGCGGGCGGGTCGCCTCCGATGACTGCGCCGATGTCCGCTACACGGGTTCCGCGCTCGCCCAGGGCGGCCGCTACTGGTGGCGCGCTCGGGTGTGGGACGACGCGGGAAGCGCGTCGGCGTGGAGCGAGCCGGCGTGGAGCGAGCCGGCCACCTTCGAGATGGAGCTCGATCCGGCCGCCGGCTGGCAGGCCCGCTGGATCGGGCTCGGCCCGATCAGGGAGAGCTTCACGCCGCCAGCCGGCGACGGACCGTCCGACCCGATCGCCAACGCGCTGCACCCGGCGCCGTATCTGCGCCGGGCGTTCACGCTGGCCAAGCCGGTCTCGTTCGCGCGGCTGTACGTCACCGCGCTCGGCCTGTACGAGGCGCGGCTGAACGGGCAGCGGGTCGGCGACGCGTTCCTCACCCCCGGCTGGACGGACTACGACCGGCGGGTGGCGTACCAGACCTACGACGTGACCGGCCTGCTTGCTACGGGCGAGAACGTACTCGGCGCGGTGCTGGCGGACGGCTGGTACGCGGGGTTCGTCGGGTTCGACGCCAAGCGGGCGGGCGCGCACTACGGCGCCGCCGCCGAACTGCTCGCCCAGCTGGTGATCACCGTTGCCGACGGCAGCGAGCAGGTGGTCGGGACCGACTCGCAGTGGCAGGGACGGTTCGCGGCGGTGCGGCACGCGGACCTGCTGATGGGCGAGCGGCACGACGCGCGGCTTGAGCCGGTTGGCTGGGACGCGGCGGGCTTCGACGTCGCCGCCGACGCGGTCGGCTGGCGGCCCGTCCAATGCCGGGATCGCGACGGGCGGCCGTTGGTGGCCGATCCGGGGCCGCCCATCCGGGTCACCGAGGAAATCGCCCCGGCCGGCCTCTGGCGTGACCCGGTGGGGCGGCTGATCATCGACTTCGGCCAGAACCTGACCGGCTGGGTGCGGCTGCGGGCGGACGCGCCCGCGGGGACCACGATCCGGGTGCGGCATGGCGAGGTCCTCGACGCCGACGGCTTGCTGTACACCGACAACCTGCGCACCGCCCGCGCGATCGACGAGTACACCACCGACGCCGGCCCGGCCGTCCTCGAGCCCCGGTTCACCGTGCACGGCTTCCGCTACGCCGAGATCACCGGCTACCCGGGCGAGCCGGCCCGGGCCGACGTCGCGGCGCGGGTGGTGCACTCCGATATCGCGCCCACGGGCTCGTTCCAGTCCTCGGCCGACTGGCTGGACCGGCTATTCCGCGCCGTGGACTGGGGCCAGCGCTCCAACTTCATCAGCGTCCCGACCGACTGCCCGCAGCGGGACGAGCGGCTCGGCTGGCTCGGCGACGCGCAGATCTTCGCCCGCACCGCCTGCTACAACCGGGACGTCGCCGCGTTCTACGGCAAGTGGCTCGATGACGTGGCCGACGCCCAGTTCCCGTCCGGCGCCTACCCGGACATCGCGCCCAGGCTCAACATCGGTTGGGCGGGGGCGCCGGCCTGGGCCGACGCGGGGGTGATCGTCCCGTGGACGGTGTGGAAGATGTACGGTGACCGCAGCGTCCTCGAGCGGCACTTCGGGGCGATGACGGCGTGGATGGACTTCGTCGAGCGCGGCAACCCGGACCACCTGCGCACCGCCGACCTCGGGAACAGCTACAACGACTGGCTCTCGCCCGGGCCTGACGGCACCCCGCCCGAGCTGCTTGCCACCGCCTACTGGGCCTACGACGCGGCGCTGATGGCGGAGATCGCGGCGGTGCTCGGACGGGGCGATGAGGCGGCTGAGTACCGCGCGCTGCGGGAGAAGATCGGCGACGCCTTCGCGGCCTCGTTCGTGGGTTCCGACGGGACGGTCGTGTCGGGCACCCAGACCGCGTACACGCTGGCGCTGCATATGGGGCTGGTGCCCGACTCCTCGCGTGCCCACGCCGCGTCGCATCTGGTGGCGGCCATCGAGGACGCGGACTGGCACCTCACCACCGGCTTCGTCGGGGTGGGTTACCTGCTCCCGGCGCTCAGCGCCACCGGTCACACCTCCGTCGCCTACCGGCTGCTCGCGCAGCGCTCGCTGCCGTCCTGGCGGTACATGCTGGAGCACGGCGCGACCACCATCTGGGAACGCTGGGACGGCTGGTCGGATTCACGGGGCTTCCAGTCCGCGTGGATGAACTCGTTCAACCATTACTCGCTCGGCTCGGTGGCCGAATGGCTCTACCGCTTCGTCCTCGGCATCGACCTGCAGCCGGGCACGGCCGGCTTCGGCCGGCTGCTGATCCGGCCGCATCCCGGCGACCAACTCGGCCGGGCGCGCGGCAGCTACCGCTCGGTGCGCGGGCCGATCACCAGCAGCTGGCAGCGGCATGACGGCCAGTTCACCCTCCGGCTCGAACTCCCGCCCAACGTCACCGCCAGCGTCCGCATACCAAGCGCCGACCCGGCCGCCATCCGCAGCGACGACGGCCAGTCCCCGACGGCGATCACGAGCTACCCCGGCGCAGTCGACGCTTCCGAGGCGGTGTTCGAGGTCGGCTCCGGCTGGCACGGCTTCACCGGACCCGCTCTGTAAGTGGCCGGGCGGAGCCGATCGGTTGCCGGGAACCGTCCTCGATGGACTGCACGGCACGAGGCCGTCCCGATCTGGTATTGGAGGTGCTCCAGTTGCTCTAGTGCAATCGAAGACGACATTTGATCGGCAGCTCATGATCATCTATTCGAAATCCGTGACGTTTCAGCCGCTATAAGGGCGGTTTCGTCAAGTATCTATTTGATCTTGGTGCATTTATGAGGATATTTCGGGCAGGAGGTCGGGTGGTGGGACGTCCGGAACGCAGGCGGGGCGGGGCGGGCTCGCGGAACGCAGGCGGGGCGGGGCGGGCTCGCGGGCGTCCCGCCTGAGCGGCCCTGGCCGCGTTAGGCCGCTATCAGGATGTGCAGGTTTCTGGGGCCGTGCACGCCTTCGATGCGGATGAGCTCGATGTCACTGGTGGCCGAGGGACCGGAGATGAGGGTGTGCGGGCGGGCGGGGTCGAGTCGGGAGAGGGCGTCGGGGAGGTCAGCCGCCACCTGGTCGGCGCGGACCACGACCAGGTGGAAGTCGGGCAACAGGGTCAGCGCGCGGCGGCCCTGGCCGGGGCCGTGGTCGAGGATGATCGTGCCGGTCTCGGCGATAGCGACCGCGCAGCCGGTGACCACGCCTGCCACCGCGTCCAGTTCGCGCGCCGACAGGGGTGGGGCGTCGCGGACGATTCGGTCCGCGCTAGCTGACACATCGGCAGCTGACACATCGGCAGCTGACACATCGGCCAGCCACTCCGCCGGCAGCCCGTCGGGGACCATGAACGTCGGGACGCCGGCCAGCGCGCGGGCGACCGCAGCCGGGAGCTCCGCCGCCGGGATGCGCTCGACGACCGCGCGGTAGTCGGCCGCGCGCTCGGCGAACAGCGCGACGATGTCGGTGCTGGCCGGGTCGTGGTGCGCCCGCCGGTAGGCGCGCGGCAGGGCGGAGTAAGCGGCATCGAGCTGCTCAGGGGTTGCGGCGCGGCCGGAACTCGCGAGGCCGCCGGGGGGCATGGGGGACGAGTGCCCCCCATGCTGGAAAACTGCGGTGCTGACGCCAGTGGCGGTGCTGACGCCGATGGCGGCGCGG
>Ga0302325_10016912_pt1 | contig 15435 bp, 19 predicted proteins | sample Palsa_T0_2_FD_201948 | JGI IMG/M metagenome (GOLD analysis project Ga0302325, IMG submission 201948) | Peat permafrost microbial communities from Stordalen Mire near Abisko, Sweden - Palsa_T0_2 | ecosystem: Environmental > Terrestrial > Soil > Palsa > Peat permafrost | place: Sweden: Abisko...
AGCCGTAAAGTCCGTCCGAACCGCAATCGCCTGGCCCATGGTAAACCCCCTCCGTTTGCCACCTTGCATCATTCCCCACGTGATTCGTGAATCCCCCAGAGAGTCAGCCACCCTACGGTTTGGTATTATCTGCCGGCCTCTTAACACCCCAGACCTTAGCGTCTGTCGTTGGCGGAATCTCTGACTTGGAGATCCCTAATTGGATCAGGAGGCGCATTGAGCAACGAGCAAACCGCGGTGGCCATTCGGCGTGTGATCCATCTCGACTGGAGGCTTGTGCGACGGCCATCAATCGCAGCGATAAGAAAGCGGCGTTGGACCAACTTTCTGAAGCAACCGCGAAGTTGAAGCGCCTAGCCGCGGGGCTGATCCAACGGTTCACCTGATAATCGGCGGGCCGGCGTCCGTGACCCCATCACGCAGTGGTCAAGCGACAACGGCGGATTCAGGTATGCCGTTTTTCAGCAACATCGCAAACTGCTGCGCGGGCACCGGCCGGCTGAAATAGTAGCCTTGCGCCTCTTCACATCGGTAAGCCCGAAGAAAGACCACCTCCTCGAGCGTTTCCACGCCTTCCGCAATAACCCGCAGCTTGAGACCCCGCGCCATGCCGATCACCGCTTTGACAATGGTCGTATCCTCGCCGGGGGTGCTGATCTGACGGACGAACGACTGGTCGATTTTGACGGCGTCGACCGGAAACTTTTGCAGATAGCTCAGGCTCGAGTAACCCGTTCCGAAGTCATCGACCGCCACGCCAATTCCGCTGTCCCTCAAGCTCCGTAGAATCTTTGCCATGGATTCGGCATGCTTCATAAGAACACTCTCGGTCAGCTCCAGCTCAAGAGATCTCGGATCGAAACCCGTTTGGTCCAGGGTTGCGAACAGACCTTCCAGAAATTTCTCGTGCCGAAATTCGATCGCGGAGACGTTCACGGCCATGCTGATTGGTGGCAGGCCGGCCTCGATCCAAGCGCGGGCTTGTGCGCACGCTTCATGAAGAACCCAGGCGCCGATCGGAAAAATAAGGCCACAATCTTCGGCGACCGGAATAAAGTCCGCCGGCGAGACCGGTCCTCGCGTCGGATGCCTCCAGCGCAGCAGCGCCTCAGCCCCGATAATCGCTCCCGTCTTTAGATTAACTTTCGGCTGGTAGTGCAGCGCGAACTCCCGCCGTTCCAAGGCTCGCCGCAGACTTTCCTCGATGGATTGCCGCTCCACCGCCCGGGCGTTCATAGCGGGCTTAAAAAACTGAAAGCTTCGACGACCGTTTTCCTTTGCCTGATACATCGCGGTGTCTGCGTTCTTAATGAGTGCCTCAGCGTCGAGTGCGTCGTCGGGATAGACGCTCACGCCGATGCTTGCGGTAATGTGAAGATCATGATGGTCGATGTAATGAGGTTTCGCCACTGCCTCCAGCATTCTTCTCGCCGTAACGGCCGCATTCTCCGCGTGTTCAAGATCCAAGAGCAAAACGACGAATTCATCGCCGCCCTGCCGGCTCACCGAATCCGAGCCGCGTATGCAATCCACCAAGCGTTTTGCGATGGATTGAAGCAGCTTGTCACCGACCGGATGTCCGAGTGAATCGTTGATGTGTTTGAATCCGTCCAAATCCAGAAACAGCACCGCTGCTTTCTTAACGTGACGCCTGGCCAGTGCGATCGCCTGGCCAATACGGTCGTTCAGGAGCATCCGATTCGGCAAGCCGGTCAGAAAGTCGTGCTCGGCAGAATGCGCCATGTGTTGCGCCATCGCCAGTGCAGCGTTTTCCATGGCCTTGCGCTCGATGGCGTAGCGCAGCGCCCGCAGCAACGCGCGTGTCTCGATTTGCCCCTTGATGAGATAGTCCTGTGCACCGTGTTGCAAGGCTTGCATGGCCACCGACTCGTCGTCCAAGCCCGTCAGCACCACCAAGGCGATGCCGGGCGCGGCGGCGCGGGTCCGCCGGATCGCTTCAAGTCCTCGTGCGTCGGGTAAGCCGAGGTCGAGCAGGATAATGTCGACGGCGTTCTCCGCAAGGAATTTTTCGGCGGCGCCCATGCACTCCAAGTGCGTCAGTTGAGTCTTGAACGAGTTCTGTTCGTTCAGCATCTCTCGGAGAAGCCGTGTGTCTCCGGGATTATCTTCGACGAGTAGAACTATTTTCAACAATTTCGCGTTCATCCGCTTGGCGCCTGTGACGGCAGCTTGACCTTTGTCAGCCAGAAATCGTTGATGCTCTTCACCAGGCTTTCGAACGCGTCGAACCGCACGGGCTTGTTCAGGTAGCAGTTTGCCTGAAGTTGATAGCTTTTCAGAATATCCGCCTCCGCGTCTGAAGTGGTCAGGATGAGCGTAGGGATCGTCTTCAAACCGCTGTCCTCCTTGATCTGAGCCAAAACCTCGCGGCCGTCCATTTTGGGGAGGTTCAGATCCAGCAACACAAGGTCCGGACGAGGAGCACGGATGTGGAGACCCTCACGCCTCAGAAAGGCCATGGCCTCCACGCCGTCAGAAGCCACGTGCAATCGGATGAGGCTGTTCGCGTCACGAAACACTTCCTGCGTCAGCCGGACATCCCCGGGACTGTCTTCAACTAGGAGAATCTCTATGGACATCCCGTTTTCTTTCGCCGCGGCTTTCATGATTTCTCTCTACTCCCCGCCAAGGTAAAGCGAAACGTGGAGCCATGGCCGGACTGCGACTCGACCGAGATTCGGCCTCCGTGTCGCTCGACGATCTTTTTGCAGATGGCCAAGCCGATCCCGGTGCCGGCGAACTCTTCCCGCTTGTGCAGCCGCTGGAACAGACCAAATATCTTTTCGAAATATTGCGGCTCAATTCCCAGTCCGTTGTCTTGCACAGAAAATGTCCATTTCTTCCCGCTGCTTCTCGCTGCCACGATGTGGACCTTCGGGATTCTAGTATCGTGATATTTTATGGCGTTGCCGACTAGGTTCTGAAATAACTGAATCAGTTGCATCTCGTCCGCTAGGACGGTGGGCAAAGGATCGTACGTCACCAGCGCGCCGCTTTCCTCTATAGCGCCTCGCAGATTGATCAGCGCCTGTTGCAGGGCGTCTTCACTGGAAATGTCGAGCAAATCCATTCCTGTTAATCCGACCCGCGAATAAGCTAGCAGGTCCTGGATCAACCTCTGCATGCGGCTTGCCCCGTCCATGGCGAATGCGATGAATTCATCGGCATCGGCGTCGAGCTTTCCCTTGTAGCGCCTGGAGAGAAGCTGTGTGTAACTGGCCACCATCCGCAATGGCTCCTGCAAATCATGCGAGGCAAAGTAGGCAAATTGCTCCAGCTCTTCATTCGAGCGATATAGTTCTTTCACCTTTTGCAACAGATTTGCTTCGGCCGCCTTGCGCACACTGATATCGCGGATCGCTGCCGTCACCAGGATTCCTTCGGCGCTTTCCAGCGGGCTCAGCATGAGTTCGATCGGAAACTCGCTTTCATCCTTGCGCCGCCCGGTGAGCTCAATCCCCGTTCCGATCTGTTGCGCCAGCGCGTCATCCGCAGACCGAAGTCCGTCCGCGAGCAGCCGCTCCGCGAAGCCCTCCGGAATGATGTTCTTTACCTCCTGCCCAAGAAGTTCATCGCGCCGGTATCCGAACTGCTTTTCCGCCTGAAGATTCAGAAGAACGATGTCTCCGCTCTGGTTCACCACCACCATCGCGTCCGGAGCAGCCTCCAAGAGCCCGCGATACTTACTCTCCATTTGCGCCAGGTGTTTTTCATCGGTCTTGCGCGCGCTGATGTCCCGGATCGCTGCCGTCACCAGGATGCCTTCGGCGCTTTCCAGCGGGCTCAGCATGATCTCGATCGGGAACTCGCCACCATCTTTGCGTCGCCCGATGAGCTCGATACCAGTCCCGATCTGCTGCGCCAGCGCATCTTCCGCGGATCGCAGATCGTCCGCGACAAGCCGTTCCGCGAAACCCTCCGGAATAATGCTTGTGACCTTCTGCCCGAGGAGCTCGTCGCGGCGGTAGCCAAACTGCTTTTCCGCCTGAAGATTAAGAAGAACGATGTCGCCGCCCTGGTTTACCACGACCATCGCATCCGGCGCCGCCTCCAAGAGCCCGCGGTACTTACTCTCCATCTGCGCCAGGTGTTTTTCCGCGGCATCAGGCAAGCTGAGGTCGCGGATCACTGTCGTTGGGGCAGAGCGGGCTGACTTCATTTTGTCTCCTCTAGACTTCATGGGCCTTGGGTCGTCCGCCTTGAGGCAAGGGCGGAAGCCCCGATGCGACACTTTCAGTCTGTCTGGGGTACAGCTTTGCACGATATTTATTCTAGGCTCCGAGCCTCGGTGATAGGGCGCTTAAGCCGTTTCGACTTTTTTGTCGGTATTCTTTTGTAGATGCCTTACCGATTGTCTGAGCAATCCGATTTCCGTCTCAAGACGATCAACACGCCTATCAAGGCTAATATCGGTCGTGTCGGTGTTTACGGTTGCATGGAAAACGACGCCGATCTCGTCGCCGTCGTGCCACCGCACCCTGGCGCGAAAACTCTGCCCTTTGGCCGGGATGTGCAAATGCACAAACTCGCTGAAGTGCTGCGGCTTAGAAAATTGTAACCGTGCGCCAGTGTCGGAAATATCGCAGACAATGCAGTCGATGGCGCTACCTTTATTTTCGAAATATACAAAGGCTCGAAGAAAGCATGTGTTGTGCCGGAGAGCGTCTTGATCGTCGATCATGGAACGCGACTTCTCCAAATCGGGATTTTCCCTCAAAGGAGGCACGCTGTCTTGCGTAGATGTACTTATGATACTGCGGATCTTTGCTTATCTGGTTATTACGTCACCGGCCGTCGCAACTGCCAACGTGTCAGACACGGACTCGAGGCCCGAAGGTAGCGGCCGTGCGAAATTCATATTCTCTGCCTTAGGGGCCTTAGTGAACTTTCGGCGAAGTCAGGTAGCTACGCACCGACGCTGCAAGTGTCATTGGATTAAATGGCTTGGACAGCACACCTTGGGCGCCAAGTGAGATGTATTGTTCGATCTCGTCGGTCTGCGTACGGGCGGTCAGGAACACAACCGGGATTTGGGCAGTCCTCGGGTTCTTGCGCAGGTTGGCAAGCGTTGCCGGTCCATCCATAAGCGGCATCATGACATCCAACAAGATGAGTGTAGGTGACCACTCGGCGGCCATCACGAGGGCATCCGCACCTGATGCACAGGCCCGCATCGTAAATTCCCGATCCAGACCGAGCGATACATCGACGACCTCGCGGATGTCCGGCTCGTCGTCCACGACCAAAATGCGAATGCCAGTCATATGACCTCACTGGATGCACTCGTTTTCCTCGACGCGAGGCGATCACTTACTGTGGCTACGAGGCTATCGATTGATGTGTGCGACGTTGCCAGCGCGGCCTGCTCCTGTGGATCATCCGCCAAGGTCGCACCGTCGGCGGAAAAAACGACCACGGGAACTGCATTGCCCTTGCTGTCGCGCAGCTCGGGCAGCAGATCAGGGCTGGCCCCCTTGGCGTGCGCTACGTCAAGCACCGCGAGGTCGAAGTCGCTTGTCTTCAGCGCGTGCCGCGCTTCCGCGATCGAATTGACCGTAACGACATCGCCAATGGCGCTGAGCGCGCGAGCAACGGCATCATTTTCATCGACATGAAGGATTCGCGGGCGCCTGTTCGCCTCGCGCGCGGCGGGCTTGGCAAGTAGTCGCGCCAGACGATCGAAGTCCACCGGCTTGTTCAGCCAGTCCAGCACATTGAGCTTGGATGACCTCAAATCGTCGCGTCCGCGGCTGGTATCGCCGGACACGACAACGATCGGCGTCTCGCGGTATTGCGGCAATTCGCGCAAACGCACGATCAGACTTACGCCGTCGCCATCCGGAAGGTGGATATCGACCAGAATTCCGTGATATTTTGTCGCCGTCGCCCGCGTGAACGCGTCCCCTGCAGAATAGCCGAAATCCGTGGCAAATCCGACTTGCCTCAGCTGTTCGCGCAGCGTGAGCGCGGTATCGAGATCGTCTTCACAAAGCAACAGGCGCGCTGCATCCGGTTTTGCATCGCGGTCGATGGCGAGACTGGCCACATGATCCCAGCAGGGCAGCTGGACGTGAAAGATCGTTCCGCCGCCGGGAGCATCGGCGAAGCCCGCTTCGCCGCCCAGCCGGTCGACAATCTGCTTCACGATGCTGAGGCCAAGACCGGTGCCACCCTTCTGGCGCGCGGCTCCGGCATCGGCCTGTGCAAATTTCTCGAAGACGAGCGGTTTGAAGTCGACTGGAATGCCGGAACCATGGTCGCGCACTGTAAGACGGACCATATCGGTTCCTTTCTCGATCGCGACCAGCACTTCATCATTCGCCGAAGAAAACTTTATTGCGTTTGAAAGCAGGTTGGTGACGACCTGGAGAAGACGATCCGGATCCGCTCGGACGTCAGTGGCGGTACGCGCATCTTCAAGCCGGACGCGCACGCCGTAGCCTTCGGCGAATCCCCGCATGGCCTCGATCGCCTGTGCAACCAAAGGCCGAACCTCAACGCGACTAAAATTGAAGACCACACGTCCGGCCTCCATCTTCTCGATATCGAGAATGTCGTTGACCAGACGCACGAGGCGTTGGCTGTTGGTGTGCGCAATCGCCAGCAAACGAGCCATCGGTGGCGGCAGGTTTCCGGCTGCATTGCCCATAAGCAGGCCGAGCGAGCCGGTAATCGACGTCAATGGCGTGCGCAGCTCGTGGCTCACAGTCGAGACGAATTCGTCCTTCAATTGTTCCAGGCGTTTGCGCTCCGTAGCATAGCGCAGGGCTCTCAAAAGCGAACGTCTCTCGATTTGGCCTTTGACGAGATAGTCTTGCGCGCCCTCTTGCAGGGCTTGCTCGGCCAGCAATTCATCGTCATAGCCTGTCACCACCACAAGCGGGACACGAGGCGCGGCGGCGTGAACTCGCCGTATCGCACTCAATCCCTGCGCATCGGGCAACCCCGGGTCGAGCAAGATAATGTCGACCGGGTGCGCCACAAGATGTCCCTCAGCCGCGCGCATGCAATCCACAAGAGTCAACTTTGTCGTGTGCGAACCCTGCTCATCGAGCATTTCGCGAATCAAACGGGCGTCTCCCGGATTATCTTCGATAAGGAGAATTGCTTTGATCCGCGTCGATCCTGTCATCGTCACAACTCAGCGGGTCACGCGCGAACGAGCGAAATGCATATTTCCGTCAGAGTCCGACCTCAAGTTATTGGAGCGGGCAACACTATCGTTCAGAACATAATATTGGGATAAAATTTCATCAGCAGGGCCGACAAATCCGTAGTTACAAATAACTAGATACAATAGCCTAAATAGACAGGCCATGATCAGCGACTGCCGAGCGTGCGCCGGATCAAAGAGAATTACATCCCATCGGTTTGTAAAACGTGGGAATGGCTCTTTGCAAAGTCGGAAATAATTGGAGAGTTGACGGGTGCAAAAGTCAGTTGCTGTGTAAATTGTTCAGCGCGATACGGACAAGATGGACGGTGTTTCTGGCGCCAAGCTTGCGCATAATATGTCCGCGGTGTATTTCGACTGTTCGCCGACTTATTCCCAGATTTTTGGCGGCTTCCTTGTTGGAAGCAGCTGCAGTGATCTGAAATAGCACCTCGCGTTCACGGCGTGTCAGCAGTTCGTAACCAGGAAAAGACGAAGATGCGGCCTCGGAGCTTTGCCGACGATCCGTCCATCTGTCGATCGCTTCACGCACGCGGGCGACGATCGTTTCGGCATCTAGCCGCTTTTCTATGAAATCAGAGGCTCCGTTTTTGATCGCCTCGACTGCGGTTGGAATATCGCTCCGACCGGAAAACATTAATACCGGAGCCGGGTAATTTTCTGCGTCGAGATCGGTGAGAATGTCCAGCCCTGACAGGCCAGGCATACATATATCGAGAAGGACGCAAGTAGGTATGCGTATCCGCGCGGCGCGAAGAAACGACTTCCCGTCGGTGAACACGGTCGCCTGATATCCGGCGCGCGTGAACACAATAGAGAATGCGGCGCATGCCTCCGGATTGTCGTCGACGATGAAGATTTCTGCGTTCGAATTGCTCACCGGTTTTCCATTCACCTATTGGGATTGTTGTTCGAATTGCCCGATTCGCGGTAGTTCCACGCTAGCTTTAAGGCGTCCCGGGAATGTTTGTGGTATTTTCGAGCGAAAATGACGAAGCACGAAAAGCCGAACGGCTGAGGAGAGATTCGTATCCAGCCGCCGACCATTTATGTCGGTGATGAGGCTCGACAGCGTCATCTCATGTTCTCGTCCGATCTCTTTGAGGCCGTTCCAAAAGTCGTCTTCTAGACTGACGCTGGTTCTGTGGCCTGCAATTACGATAGACCGCTTGACGACTGCGAATTGCATAGTCGTCTCCTCCGTGCATTTCTTTCATACGAATCGTCGAAACGCGACTGAGAGACTGAACTCTCAGTTGTCTACTACGTCACCGACAGCTTCGCAGTTCAACATTGCACAGCGGCATCAAATAATCAGAGACGGAAGACAGATGTGGAATTTTGCTCAGCCGACTGGGAAAGCCGCTATCGCCCCAAAACATTCTCTACAATTTAAGATTACGGTAACTCTTCTCCATCGCTCGTGCCGTCTGGCTTGTCGTGAAGGACGACATTCAACAGCGAACTATGAACGCTGATACGGTCATTATAATCAATGTAGCCGAGCTTCCGAAACTTATTCATGAAAAAATTGACACGAGAGCGAGTTGTGCCAACCATCTGCGCCAATGTTTGATGGTCGATCCTGGCTAAGACGGTTTCAATCCGACCTTCCTTTCCGTAATTTGCCAACAACAGTAGAATTCGCGCCAGGCGCTTCTCGCTTGAATTGAACATGTGATCGATCAAATCGTCCGTCAACCGAACGGTTCGATTCAAAACGTACATGACGAAGAATTCGGAAAACGCCAAATCGTCGTGAATGGCACGGATGACCGCAGCCTTTTCAAACCGCGAAACGAGGGATTCCGTTAGGGTTTCGAGTGTGGACATGCGCAACGGCTCGCCGATCAGGCACCCCTCGCCACAGAAATCCCCCGCTTCGATCAACGCAATGACAGCTTCCTTACCTTGCTTGGAAATGACCTTGAGTTGGGCCCGACCCTTCTGGAAATAAAAAATGTAATCGGCAGCATCCCCCTGCGAGTAGATGGTATGCTTTGCTCCATATTTGAACGCGACCACTCCGCCGTACTTGGCGACAAATACGGCCGGATCGAACGGAGGTTGCATAGTCATCCTTCTGAACGAGTTCGTGTTGATAGATTGCGCTTCAGTGGCGCTGCCGCTGTTTAAAACAGCACAGTTAGCGTCAGATATTCACCGCGGACGTTTAGTCGCGGCTCCCCCTGCTGTTAGGGCGTAAGTTATTTTACCTACTGCAGTTTTGGGCTTCAGCCCGGCGCAGGATACGAAACATCAAAATGGGCCGGTCTGCAGAACGACCGAGAAAGCAACGTTGCCGAAGTTTTGACCACTTGGCGTAAAATATCGCCGGCGAGTTCGAACAATCGGCCGCACGAGGTCATTTGTATGCATTCACGCATGTATGCATTCACGCACGACATTTTAGCTATGCCCTGAATTTTTGTTTGTTGGTGTTCAATTTTGGACACGAGCGAATCCCGCGCTGGACGATATTGCATACCAGCAAGAGGTCTTCCGTCCTAAGCAAGGGCGCTCGGGACTCTCCAAGTAGCCTTGTGTTTCGACCTCACGAGAGCCACCGGAGAACGGTTATGGGCATTTCCAGCTCACCATACGAAACCAAAATCCAGCATTCCCAATCAGACGCGATCGATCGCAATATGCACGAGCGAGGACCGTATGCGACGATGGTAGCCGAATTGCTGGCTGCTCGTGCACGCGAGGAGGCGTTGTTGCGTGAGAAGAGTGATCTATTGCGGCATCAAGACACCCTAGCACTGGAATTCGAGCACAGGGTCATGAACAGTCTGCAGATGCTATCGAGTCTGCTGACATTGCAATGCCGTGCTGCCACGACGCCTGAGGCGGCCGCCCAATTATTGATCGCTGCTCACCGCGTCAGTGCGGTAGGTCGCGTACATGGCCGATTGCATCTCCTCGATCATCGGGACAGTGTGGAGTTCAGCCTATATCTCCAAGATCTGTGCAATGATCTTGCAGCCCTGCTGTTTCCGGATCCGGCCCACCGCGCTATTATCGTTCAAAGCAGAAGGTTTGGGATACCGACGGTGCTGGGCATCCCGCTTGGCCTTATTGTCAGCGAGCTGATCACCAACGCGACAAAATACACGACTGGCAACATCACCGTTAGAATTGTGACGACAGCGCCTGGCAGTCATTCGCTATCCGTGCTGGACGATGGACCGGGATTGCCGGCGGGATTCGATCCTGAGGAGAGCAAAGGACTTGGTATGAAAATCATACTGCTGCTTGTGAAGCAGATTGGCGGCGAATTACACGTCTTGCCGGGCGGCTACGGTTGCGGGGCGCGATTCACGATCACTTTCCGCTCCGTCGAGGCTGCCACCGGTGAAGCTCATTCCAATCGTGCCTAAGTAGGTATTGCTATCTACTCAATCGGCCAAGCTGGCAACAGCGCCTCAGGCGGAAGGATGCCCTTGAACGATATGCTGTCTGATTGGCGATTTCCGAATGTTCGTTGTGTAAGGCAGAGGCACGATTCTCCTTCATACATTGTGAGCACTTTTGACCAGCCTGGCGGCCCTAGGCGGCATACCCTTATGGTGGATCGAGGTGGGAACGACGAGCAATTCCATGTCCGTAATTCAGTTTCCAGAGTCCCGCCAAAGCGCAAGCGGTGCGCGCCAGAACGAACAGCTGGATGCCATGTCCGCCGAATTACTGACTGCACGCGCTCGCGGGCAAGCATTGCGAGAAGATATTGGCAGCCTATTGCAGCGCCATAACACTTTAATGCGGGAATTTGAGAATAGGCTGTTGAACAGTCTAGAAATGATCGCGAGTCAGCTCTCATTGCAGAGCCGGGTCGCTACGACACGTGAATCGGCCGCGCAATTGTCCGCCGCCGCGCGTCGCATCGCTGCCGCGGGACGTTCATTGTGCCGGCTAAGTTGTTCTGATGAGTGAACGAGGGGTTAGTGGACCCGACAAGATGTCGCCGCGGAACCGTTGACTGATATCTAAACGATAGCTTCTAGAAGGACGCTCGCTCGCGTAAGGAGCTGCCGTGATAGCGCTTCGCCAATCAGGTCGGCGGCGGTTCCTCCAACCCAGCCGGCATTCCGAGCGGCTGATCGTGCAGGACTACGCGCAATAGCGAGCTATGGACATTAATTCGTCCGTTATATTCAATCAAACCGAGTTTCCGAAATTTGTTCATAAAGAAATTGACACGAGATCGGGTTGCGCCAATCATTTGCGCAAGTGTCTCTTGATCAACATTGTTGATCACTGTCTCAGTCCGGCCTTCCTTCCCATAGTTCGCCAACAACAGAAGAATTCGTGCGAGACGCTTCTCGCTCGAATTGAAGAGTTGATCGACCAGATTATCGGTCAATCGAGCTGTCCGTTTCAGAAGGTAGCTCACGAGAAATTCGGAAAACTCCGGGTCGTCATGGATGGCACGGATAACCGTTGCCTTTTCCATCCGCACGACAGTGCATTGCGTCATGGTCGTGGCAGTCACCATGCGCAGCGGTTGGCCTACCAAACAACCCTCGCCGCAGAAATCGCTCGTACCAAGCACCGCAATGACCGCTTCTTTGCCCTCCATGGATACGACTGTGAGCTGGATCTGGCCTTTCTTGATGTAATAGATGCTATCCGCTGCATCTCCCTGCAAAAAAAGGCCTGTTTTGCGCCCAAGTCCGAGACAGTCAGGACACCGTATTTACTAAGGTGCGCCCTTGGATCGAACGGAATGATCATTATCGCCCCCTGTCGAAGCAATCATTTTTTACTTTAGGTTATTGAATCAGGCGGCCCCGGCTGCCTACAACAGCCAGTTGCACCACGTATTCATCACAACCACACATTTTAGACCTTATATTTGTGCTTTATCAAGCTGGCGATTGGGCGATCGGCGACAGCTGGCATGTACGCGCGACGCTTATCCGGGCAGTCAGCTGGGGTCGATGGCGCGACAAATTGAGGGCACGCAATTCGGTACGATTCAGGTTGCAGTCATGTCCGCAGAGTTCTTCGTTGGCGTCGACGAGCGCTTTGAGGTGCTGGCTGCTCCCGGCCTCGCAGACTCAATGGAGCACGCACAGCGCATCGCTGCCGATGGTGAAGTGCTCAAGCTCATGCTGGGGCTCGGGGTCGACAAAGGGCTGCGCGGCGTGGGCCTCCTTACATATTCGCCGTCCTCCATCATTTCGAAAACACCGATCCGTCATCTGGCTGACCTCAAGGGGAGGAAAATCAGAACTCTCGCATCGCAATTCCAAACTTCAGTGTTCGATCGCCTATTCGGAAAGCGACGGAACCACCGCAATGCCAAAGCCCGATTTGGCCAGTTCGATCATGGTGTGGGGCGCGGCACTCTGCAAAAGCATTCTGAACGTGATTCGGGCTCCGAAGATGACCATCATGCCGCATGACCACAGAATGTGGGCGGTCATCGGGCTTTATACCGGTCGAGAGGACAACATTTTTTGGCGTCGAGTGCCTGGCGACCGGAGCGGTAAAGTTGAAGCTGCTGGCGCTCGATCACTCTGTGTAGGAAACGCAGAGCCGCTCGGACACAACATCATTCATTCCGTTACAAATCCAATTCCTCGCCTCACAGGGGCGATACACGTCCACGGGGGAGACTTCTTCGCCGCGGAGCGTAGTGAGTGGGACCCGGAGTCATTGTTGGAGGAGCGGTTTGATCCTGAGCAAGCGGTGCGCCGATTTGAGGAAGCAAACACATAGCAGTGACCTGTTACCTCACTCGGGCTGAAACGAATCTCGATTTCCTCCGTTTGGAGGAATACTCCTGTACTGTAATCGATAGGGTTCCGTCCCTGTGGCGCGCCGTTGAGGACTTTAACTCCGGTACCTTTTGCTGCTTCGCACGGGCGTTTGTGGCCCCTAGCGTCATTTCGCGATGATCAAAACAGCCAGGACGCTATGAGGAGCATACCAATTCGGCTGCTAGCTTTCGATCTTCAGGGGACATTTTAGCATCACGAGCAATCGTACCAAGGCGTCGCACGGCCTCATCGAAGTCTAGAAATCGGTCCAGATTTTTCTTGTTCAGTACGTTGCGCACTGGAGATAAAAAAGAGCCGCTCCAATCCTGCGGGGAGGCAAGGACCGGAGCGGCTAGCACGGAAGGTTGCTACCTGTAACCAGCAAGGAGCATGTTTGTTTTGATCTACATTCCATGTGTTCGCTGTTCAATGCTGCACAGAGTTTCCCCCCGTATTGTTTGATGCCCAACAGATTATTAAAACAGGTTACCGCCATAGGTATTTTCGCTGATACGATAACTCAAGCGGCGAATGGGAGCGGACGTTTTGCATCATCACCGGGCCAGCTAATGAGCTTGTCGGCACGATACGCTCATCACGGGTTTTGCCGTAGGCTCGACGAATTATCGCGCGCCATAGAGTTTGTTTTTGATATCCTCCCCCCAACCTTCAGCGAAATCCGTTCCTGGCCCAAAGCGGCGTTTGTTGCTCGCACCGACTTGGTCGCGATTGAGGGTATAGCGGACGCGACACCTGGTTACGGGCGCGGCTGAGTGTGACCCAAAGCGGCCACTTGCGATTAAAGACCGATCGGTCTATATATCGACCATGAGCCACCAAGCCCCATTGCAGTTGTCCCGTGGCCGCCCCCGAAGTTTCGACACGGAAGCCGCTGTCGAACGCGCGATGGGTGTGTTCTGGTCGCGCGGCTATCACGCCACGGCGCTTCCGGACCTTCTTCGTGCGACGAAGCTCTCGCGTGGCAGCCTTTACGCAGCTTTCGGTGACAAGCACTCGCTCTTCTTGCGTGCGCTTGATCGCTACATTGCCAATGCCCTGACACGGATGGATATGGAACTCGACCCCCGCAGAGAGCCGGTTGACGGCCTGCGGGCCTACCTTGCCGGCTACGTTGAACGCACGAGCGGTGCCAATGGTCGGCGCGGATGCCTGCTGGTGGCCACAGTCATGGAACTGGCCGGCCATGATGCTGAAGTTGATCGTCGCATCGGGAGCTTTTTCAAAGCCATGGAGGCCAGGGTGGCTGATGCACTTTGCCGTGCGAAGGCGGCGGGCAAGTTGGCCGACAGTGTTGAGCCTGCAACTGCCGCCCGAATTCTCGTCTGTTTCGTTGAGGGGCTGCGAGTGGTCGGTAAAACTGCACCGACGCGGATCACGTCGCAAGCCACCGTTGACGCTCTTCTCGACCGCTTCATTAGGTAGACAATCCATGGACGCTTCCGCTGTTAGCGCGTCTATATCTAGACCGAATGGTCTTGAAAGGAAGGATGCCATGTCTGCCGTCCAGATCGTCTGCGCGGTGGCCGTCCCTTTGCTCTGGGGTTATCAGTTCGTGGCCATCAAAGTGGGCGTTATGGAGTTTCCGCCTCTCTTCTTCCTCGCACTGCGCTTCCTGGCCATCGCGCTGCTGCTTATTCCGTTCGTCAAAAGGCCCGCACGTCAACAGTTCGGCCCTATCGCAGCTATTTCGGTTTTCCTTGGTGGATTGAACTTCGGGCTCTTCTATGTTGGCCTTGGGCTCGGCTCGGGAAGCATGTCGGCCGTCGCATATCAACTCGCCACGCCCTTTACCGTCCTGTTAGCTTGGCCGCTGCTCGCGGAGAGGCCGTCTCTGACTACGTCCGCCGGAGTGGTGCTTGCATTCGTCGGCGTGGTCGTGTTGGCAGCGGGGCCTGCCCTATCGACAAACGCACTTCCGCTGCTGATTGTGGTCGGTGCAGCCTTCGCGTTCGCAGTGTCCAACGTCTTGACAAAGCGCTACGGCCCTTTTGACCCTTTGATGTTGATGGGGTGGTCGTCGGCGCTCACGGTGCCGCAGGTCTTGTTGATGTCGTTGCTCCTCGAACATAGACAACTGGCGAGCCTTATCACGGCGGATGAACGTGGGTGGCTGGCACTCGCCTACACAATTTTCATCGGAGGAATTGTCGGGTTTGGCCTTTGGTTCTGGCTGATCGCCCGTTGCTCCATGGCCCGCGTCGCACCATTCGGCCTGCTGCTTCCGGTGTTCGCCTTGATTTCGAGCGTGTTGTTCCTCGGCGACCGTATGACCCCAAAGTTGATTGTTGGTGGGCTGCTCGCGATCTCCGGCGTCGCCATTACACAGGTAATACCAATGCTCAAATTGACTGACCGACGACGGCCCAGTCGCGGCGTGCGACGGTCATGATTTTCCAAGGCTGATTGATGAGGGTGTTCCAAGCGTAGCAGCAGTGATCGACGATGTCGTCG